>Ga0073899_10002084_pt1 | contig 18082 bp, 14 predicted proteins | sample KloWWTmetaKNB5Ph_FD_88975 | JGI IMG/M metagenome (GOLD analysis project Ga0073899, IMG submission 88975) | Active sludge microbial communities from Klosterneuburg, Austria, studying microevolution and ecology of nitrifiers - Klosterneuburg... | ecosystem: Engineered > WWTP > Aerobic digester >... | reverse complement strand
GCACCACCGAGGACGTGGTCAAGTTCGATCAGGGTTGCCTCTGGATTCTGGGCCGGCAAAAGGACGTGATCATTCGCGGCGGTCAGAACATCTATCCGGCCGAGGTCGAAGGCATGCTCAACGAGCACCCAGGCGTGGCGGCGGTGGCGGTGGTGGCGTTTGCCGACGCGCAGTACGGCGAGCGCGCCTGCGCCTTCGTGGTGCTGCGCAAGGGGCAGGCCCTGACGCTGGAGGCTCTGAAAGAGTTCCTGGCGAGCAAGCGCATGGCCAAGTTCAAATGGCCGGAGCGGCTGGAGTTCATCGACCAGATGCCTAACGTGGGGGATTCCGGCAAGGTCGACAAGAAGGTGCTGCGGACTCGCCTGCAGGCGGCGGTGCAGACCGCGTGAGTCCGGGTCAAGGCAAATCGCCGCAGGAGATTCAACCATGATGGTGCGCAACTGGATGCAGGCCAACCCGATGACGATACCAAGCGACACGCTGGTGTCGGACGCCAAGCGGCTACTCTCCGAGCACAACCTGCACGCCCTGCCGGTGGTCGACCAGGGGCGGCTGCGCGGGCTGGTAACGCGCGCCAACATGCTGCGCATGGGCCACTTCGTGCTGCGCAAGCAGGATCCCGACGAGTTCAACTTCTTCGTCAACCGCCTGCGTGTGCGCGATGTCATGGTGCGCAATCCGGCCACCGTCAGTGACGAAGAGAGCATGCAGGAGTGCCTGCGCCGTGGTCGCGAGCTGCAGGTCGCGCAGTTTCCGGTGATGCACGGCGGGCAGGTGGTGGGCATCATCAGCGCCAACGAGATCTTCGCGCTGGCGGCGCATTGCCTGAGCAAGTGGCAGGATCACGAGCAAGCCCAAATCCATTGACAATACCCCCATGAGTGATCCCAAACAACTTCCGCTGGTGCTGGCGATCACCGGCGCCACCGGTGTGATCTATGGCGTGGAGATGTTGCGCATCCTGCGCGAGCTCGGGCAGGAGACGCACCTGATCCTGAGCGAGGCTGCCGGCATGAACCTGACCATCGAGACGGACTATTCGATCGAGGACGTCAAGGCGCTGGCCAGCAAGGTCTACAGCAACAAGGATGTCGGGGCGGCGGTGGCCAGTGGTTCGTTTCGCACCCGCGGCATGATCGTGGCGCCCTGCACCATCAAGACGCTGTCGGCGATCGCCAATTCGTTTACCTACAACCTGGTGATTCGCGCCGCTGACGTCACGCTCAAGGAGCGCCGTCCGCTGGTGCTGATGGTGCGCGAGACGCCGTTGCACAAGGGGCATCTGGAACTGATGTCGCGGGTGGCGGACTACGGTGGCATCCTGCTGCCACCGATGCCCGCCTTCTATCACAAGCCGCAGACCGTGATGGACATCGTGCACCAGACGCTGGGCAAGGCGCTCGATCAGGTCGGCATCGAACACAAGCTGTTCGCGCGCTGGACTGGTGAGGATCGCGGCGGTGCTGGCGCCGGCTAGCTCCATGGTTGCGCTGCGGTGGTTGGCTTGCGCGCCGCAGAGTGGCAGGCACTACCGTGTGCCCGCTGACCGGGTGGTGTATGCGGTGGGCGACATCCACGGTCGTTGTGACCTGCTCGACGCACTGTTGACCGGCATCGCGCAGCACGCCCGCCAGTCGGGGTATGCGTGCCACGTGGTGGTGTTTCTGGGGGACTACCTCAGCCGCGGGTTGGACTCGCGCGCCGTGGTGGAGCGCTTGCGCAGCTGGCGGCTGGATCTGCGGGGTGGGGCCAGGGTGGTGGCTCTCAAGGGCAACCACGAGGACCTGGCGCTGCGCTTCCTCGGCGGCGACCTGGAGGCGGGGCAGCACTGGTTTGACTACGACGGTCTGGCCGCGCTGGCGCACTATGGCGTGGTCGCGTCCGACCCGCTGGCGCGTGACGCGGCCGCGCTGACGGCTTTGCGGCAAGACTTCGAGCGGGCGCTGCCACCCGAGCACCTGACGTTCCTTCGAGACCTGGCGGTCAGTCATCAGGAGTTTGACTACTGCTTTGTGCATGCCGGCGTGCGACCGGGCGTGGCGTTGGCCGATCAGACCGCCCACGATCAGATGTGGATTCGCAAGCGCTTTCTGGAGTCGCATGCCGAGCACGGCGCCATGATCGTTCACGGCCACAGCATTCATCCCGAGCCCGACGTGCACGCCAACCGCATCGGCATCGACACCGGTGCCTACGCCAGCGGCGTGCTGACCTGCCTGGTGCTCGATGGTGCCCAGCGTGCCTTCCTGCAAGCGGTCGGACCCGCCATGGCGTCGACGGCCGCGGAGTGACAGGCGCCACCGCGCGGCCATCCAGCGCGGTGGGTGGTGTCGAATCGCCAGCGCTCAGGCATCTGCCGCGCCGGCGCGCAGCACCAGCTCCTCGCGGTGCCCAAAGCCGCGCGAGTTGTCGATGAAGTACAGCCGGCTGGTGCCCAGCCGGTACCAACGCACCTTGGCCAGCGCCCTGACGATCGCCGCGGGTGCTTGCGCCAGCTTGCCCACCAGCGGGAACTTCTGTCCGTACAGAGCGCGGGCCCGTGCCTCGGCGTCGCCCGACAGCGGCTGCACCGTGCCCTCCAGTTGCACGCCCTGGATGCCGGGCCAGTCCGCATGGTCGGCCTGAATGGTCGCCGCCACGCGCGCGTCGTGTGCCAGGTTCAGGGCATGCCGGCTGGTCGGCGACGACAGGAAGTACAGGTCCCAGCCATCGTGCACATAGAACACCGCGGCGGCCCAGGGGCCCTCGGGCCCCACTGTGGCCAGCGTCGCGACGTGCAGGCGATGCAGATGTTGCGCCACGCGCGAAGCCAGCTGCGCGCCCGCGGTCGCACCCTCGCGCGGCGCACCGCTCATGGCGTGACCTGACTGGCAGCGCCGCGCGCTGACCCGTTTGGCGCGGAAGGTTCATCGTTCAGGCGACGCAAGCGGTAGGCCAGCTGCGGCCGGGTGATGCCCAGCATGCGCGCGGCTGACGACAGGTTGCCCTGGGACTTGTCGACCGCGGTTTCCAGCAGCCTGGCCTCGAGCTGATCGAGTGTCATGACGCCGCTCAGAATCGCATCGCACAGTTCCTGGCTGCGGTCCGTTGCGGGGGCTCGGATGTCGCCATGAGCGTCCAGCCCAAACTCCGAGGTCTCGCGCTCGTCGAAGCCGGAAAACATATGGTGCACCTCGATGCGGGTGCCGCCTGGCGCCAGGATCACGCCACGCTCGATCATGTTCTGCAGCTCGCGGATATTGCCCGGCCAGGCGTAGGTCAGCAGCGCACGTTTGGCCTTGTCGGTGAAGCCCTTGAGTCGCTTGCCGTGGATCGCACAGTACTTCTCCAGAAAGCGCTTGGCCAGCGGCGAGATGTCCTCCTTGCGCTCGCGCAGCGGTGGGATGTTGATCTGGTAGGCGTTGAGCCGGTAGTACAGGTCCGAGCGGAACCGGCCCTCCTTGACCAGCACCCGCAGATCGACGTTGGTCGCCGCCACCAGGCGTACGTTGACCTTGCGCACGGTCTGGTCGCCCAGGCGCTCGATCTCACCCTCCTGCAGCACGCGCAGCAGCTTGGCCTGTGCCGCCAGCGGCAGGTCGCCAATTTCATCGAGGAACAGCGTGCCGCCATTGGCGCGCTCAAAACGGCCGGCGCGCGAGGCCAGGGCGCCGGTGTAGGCGCCTTTCTCGACGCCGAACAATTCGGACTCGACCAGATCCGCCGGGATCGCCGCGCAGTTGATGGCCACGAAGGAAGCACTGCGACGTGCGCCGCGCTCATGCAGGGTGCGCGCAAACACCTCCTTGCCGACGCCGGTCTCTCCCAGCAGCAGCACCGTGATCTGGTTGCCGGTGGCCTGGCGCAACAGCTCATAGGCCGCACGAAAGGCCGGTGACTCCCCAACCATGTCGGCCGGCAAGCCCTGCCGGTCCTGGATGCTGGTGCGAAGTTCCACCACCTGGGTCTGCAGATCGATCAACTGGTCGGCGATCGACTCGCGGTTGAAGAAGTGCGCGTATTCGCTGGCATCCTCCCATTCGTCGATGGGTTTGCCGATGATGCGGCAGTGGTCGTTGCCCATGCCAGCGCACTCGACTTCCTTGTACAGAATCGGGCGCCCCATGAATGCCGAGGTGTAGCCGCAGGCGTAGCCGATCTGGGTCCAGCACACCGGCTCCGTGTGGATGCCGAAGTAGTGCCGGTGCCATTGGCCCTCCCAGGAGTTCTCCCACAGAAATTCGCCGTAGAAGGTGCCCGCGACCCGATCCACGTCGAGGCGGATCTGCGTCACCTTGACGATGCCCTCCAGTGTGTGCAATTGGGGGCCTGTCATGAAGGCGTCGCGGTCGCTCAGGCTCTGGGCACGGGTGCGCGCCAACTCGGCGTCACGCACGCCGGATTCATAGCCCATGCGGGTCAGCAGGGCCTGGGCGCGGTCCATGCCCAGGGTGTCGATCAGTTCCTTGCGCAACAGCGCCTGTGCCTGGGCGTGAATCAGCAACATGCGGTGCTCGTGCAGCCAGATCTGGCCGGTCTGCGCGCAGAAGTGCACCTGCGAACGCAAGTCGCTGCTGCCGGCCACGGGCCGGCTGGCGGGAACAACGCGAAGTTTGGCCATGGCACCCCCATCCTGACCGAGCATTCGGGGTCGGATGTTCAAAGCGAGCAACGGACACCCGATGTCAAATCAGCAGGCCATTCTGATCGCGCTGTCCACAACCCACAAGAGGCCCGGCGGGTCGGGCGTTTGATCTGGTGCAAAGGATGGCCGAAATTGCCAGCGGGCTGTGGGTTAACACCTAGGCCAGGACGAGGGAACCGGGGCAGTCGGTGCCGGCCGGGCGGCTTCGCACCGGCTTGTAACGGTGGGCGCGGTCGCGCTTTTGGCGCTGGTGCAAGTCCTAACGTGCTTTGCCCACGCTTGTGGCATATTGCGTGCTCGGGTCTCCATCGAGAATTGCGCAATAGTGCCGTTTTCACGGGGCCGCGTTCGACCGTGGCCCTGCAAATGCGCGGCCTGAGGGTCAGAATGACGCCCAACATCAAACAGTCACTGAAACGGTGGATGGGGGTTGGCGGGCCCGGTTTGGAGCGCGCCAAAGAAGATCACCAAAGAGGAGTGCGATGAGCTGGCGAAACAAGGTAGTCTGGAGCGAGGGCATGCTGCTGCAACCGCAGCACCTTCAGCAGCAGGAGCGTCATGGCGACCATGTCCGCCATGTCACGATGCGCAGCACCACGCCCTACGCGTGGGGATTCGCGGAACTGGAAATCGATGCCGCGGCCCTGGCCCTGGGCAAAGTGGCGCTGGTGCGCGCGGTCGGCGTGTTTGCCGATGGCACGGTGTTTGACATGCCGGCGGTGGATCCGCTGCCCGCACCGTTCGACGTGCCGGCGGGCATGCGCGACGAGGTCATCGTGCTGGCACTGCCGGTGCGCCGGGCCGGGGCGCGCGAGGCCGATCCGGAAGCCTTTGAAGATCTGGTACGCCACCGCGTGTTGGAGTCCGACGTGCCCGACTCCAATACCGCTGGCGAACGCACGGCGCTGCTGCAGCTCGGTCAGCTGCACACCCGCCTGATGGGTGCCAGGGAGAGCACCGACGCCTGGACCACTTTGGGCGTGGTGCAGGTGGTCGAGCGCCGTGTCGACAACCAGTTGCTGCTGGACAAGTTACGCCTGCCACCGCTGCTCGATGTGGCCGCGCACCCGGTGATCAAGGGTTATGTGGATGAGTTGCACGGCCTGCTGCGCCAGCGTGGCGATGCCTTGGCAGCGCGCATGAGCCAGACCGGCAGCGGAGGCGTGGCGGAGATCGCCGACTTCCTGCTGCTGCAGACCGTCAACCGCAATGAGGCGGTGTTTGCGCACCTGGCCAAGGCCTCCCTGGTGCATCCACAACGGCTGTTCGAATATGCCCTGGGGCTGGCCGGCGACCTGGCAAGCTTTCGGGACTCGCGCCGCGTGACCCAGTTCGGGCCCTACATTCATGACGATCTGGGCTTGAGTTTTCGCCCCTTGATGGACGACCTGCGGCGCAGCCTGTCGATGGTGTTCGAGCAGTCGGCAATCCGCATCGAGCTGCACGACCGCAAGTTCGGCGTTCGGGTGGCGGTGATCAGCGACGTCGAGCTGCAACGCAACGCCGTGTTCGTGCTGGCGGTGACCTCGAACCTGCCGGGCGAGGCGTTGCGGGCGCGCTTCCCCACGCAGGTCAAGATCGGCCCGGTGGAGCGTATCCGCGACCTGGTCAACCTGCAGTTGCCAGGTGTCGCGCTGCAGCCGCTGGCGGTGGCGCCACGGCAAATCCCCTTCCATGCCGGCGCCTGCTATTTCGAGCTGGAGACCCGCAACAGCGACCTGTGGCGGCAGCTTGAGCAATCGGGCGGCATGGCCATGCACATTGCCGGCGACTTTCCAGGGTTGGAGCTGGCGTTCTGGGCGATTCGGCCCTGAACCCGGTCCCAGCGGATTGATTCACACGAGCCACCATCATGAGCACGCCCGATCCCTTTGCCCCGTTTGAGTCCGAACGCACGGTCATCAAGCCCAAGCCGAAGATGCCCAGCGCGGCGAGCGCCGCCATGCCGCCGCCCAGCTTTGGTACAGCCGATGCGGAACCCGATCCGATCGAGGTCAGCGCGCTGGGCCTGCTCAATCCGCTGGTGTCCTGTGCCTCCAGTCTGCTGGGCTTGGTGGCGCACCTGCGCACCCTGGCGCAGGCGCCCAATGTGGAGGCGCTGCGCAACTCGGTGGCTGACGCGGTGCGCCGCTTCGAGGCCTCGGCCAATCGGGCGGGCGTGTCCAACGAGAACATCGTGGCGGCGCGCTACGTGCTGTGCACCGCGCTGGACGAGTCGGTGTCGAACACGCCCTGGGGCGTGCAGGCTGCCTGGAGCAAGCGCAGCATGCTGGTCCAGTTTCACAACGAAACCTGGGGCGGTGAGAAGGTCTTCCAGTTGCTGGCCAAGCTGGTGCAGGACGTGGCCGCCAACCGCCAGCTGCTGGAGTTGATCTACTGCGTGCTGGCATTGGGGTTCGAGGGGCGTTACCGCGTGATCGACAACGGCCGCTCGCAACTGGAGGCGGTGCGCCAACGCCTGGCGGACCTGATCCGCAAGCAGCGCGCGCCAGTGGAAACCGATCTGTCGCCGCACTGGCGCGGCCAGGGGCAGGCCGGCGCCGGGCAGCGCCAGGCGATTCCATTCTGGGTCATAGGCACGGGCGTGGCGACGCTGCTGGCGCTGGTGTTTGTCACGCTGTACTTCATTCTCAACAGCCGCTCCGACACCACGTACGGCATCCTCGCCGGCCTGCGCGTACCGGGCGTGCAGATTGCGGCCGCGCCGGTGCCGGCCAAGAAGCCGCGTCTGACCGGCTTCCTGGAGCCCGAGATCCGCGAAGGCCTGGTGACGGTGCTCGAAGAGTCCGACCGCAGCATCATCCGCCTGCGCGGCGACCGTTTCTTTGCCTCGGGCAGTGCCCAGCCGATGGCGCAGTCCGAACCGGTGCTGCGGCGCATTGCGCAGGCCCTGGCCGAGGTGAAGGGGGATGTGCTGGTCACCGGGCACTCGGACAATCAGCCGATCCGCTCGCTGCGATTCCCCTCCAATTGGCACCTGTCCACCGCCCGCGCGGAGAACGTGAAAGCCGCCATGGCGGGCCTGGTTGAACCGGCGCGCATGCGTTCCAGCGGCAAGGCGGATGCCGAGCCGCTTGCGCCCAACGACAGCGCGGAGAGTCGCGCCCGCAATCGGCGCGTGGACATCACGCTGTTTCCTGAAACCAATCGCGCCGCACCGGTGGAGGCTGGCAAATGAAGAAGTTCTTCGGTGTGATCTTTCATCCGGTGGTGCTGGCCAGTCTGGCCCTGATCCTGCTGGCGGCGCTGATCTGGTGGATCGGCCCGATGGTCGCAATCGGCCGTTGGACGCCGCTGGAGAGCGAGCTGGCGCGGGCCCTGCTGATTGGTTTCATCCTCTTGCTGGTGGTGCTGCGTTGGGCCTATGCCCGCTGGCGCGCGCGCCGTGCCAGCCAGCACCTGACCGATGGGCTGATGCGCGCGCCCGCTGGCAAAGCAGATCAGCCGGTCAGCAACGAGCAGCAACTGCTGGCCACGCGTTTCAAGGAAGCGGTTGCCTCGCTCAAGAAGATGCGGCTGCACGCGGCCGGGCGCAAGCCGGGCTGGCGTGACTGGCTGTCCTTGTCGGGGGGACACTATCTCTACGAACTGCCTTGGTACGTGTTCATTGGTGCGCCCGGCGCCGGCAAGACCACCGCGCTGGTCAACTCCGGGCTGACCTTCCCGCTGGCCGATCAATTTGGTCCCGGCGCCATTCGCGGCGTCGGTGGCACGCGCAATTGCGACTGGTGGTTCACCGACGAGGCGGTGTTGATCGACACAGCCGGACGCTACACCACGCAGGACAGCCATCAGAGCGAGGACAAGAGTGCCTGGGACGGCTTTCTCGGACTGCTGAAGAAGTCGCGCCCGCGCCGGCCGCTCAATGGCGTGTTCCTCACCATCAGCGTCGCCGACCTGTTGCAGAAGAGCGCGCCGGAGCGCGCCCAGCTGGCGCAGGCCATCCGGGCGCGATTGGTGGAGATCGACACCGTGCTGGCAACCCGCCTGCCGGTCTACATCCTGGTGACCAAGAGCGACTTGCTGCATGGTTTCTCGGAGTACTTTGCCGACCTGGGCAAGGAGTCGCGCGCGCAAGTGTGGGGCTTCACCCTGCCGCCGAGCGAGGGTGGCGAAGGCGCCTCGCTGTCCGTGCCGGTGCAGCGCGAGTTTGCCCTGCTGGCCAATCGCCTCAATGACGGCCTGATCGACCGGATGCAACAGGAAACCGACGGTGCGCGCCGTGCCGCGCTGTTCGGATTTCCGATGCAGTTTGCCGCGCTGGGGCCGGTGCTGACCGATCTGCTTGACCAGATCTACGTTGGCTCGCGCTTCATGCAGCCGCCCTGGGTGCGTGGCGTCTACTTCACCAGCGGCACGCAGGAGGGCAGCCCGATCGACCGGGTGGTGGCCAGTCTGGCGCGCAATTTCGGGCTGGCGCGTTCCGTGCTGCCCAAGCAGACCAGCAGCGGGCGCAGCTATTTTCTGACTTCCCTTCTGCGCGAGGTGGTGTTCCCGGAGCAGCGTCTGGCCGGCGCCGACGCACGCTGGGAGCGCCGCAGCCGTATCCTGCGCCTGTGTGGCATGGTGGCGCTCGGTCTGTTTGCCACGGCCATGCTGGTAGGGTGGGGTATCAGCACCTCGCGCAACCTGGGGTATTTGCGGGCGGTGGAGGCGCAGGCCGAACCGCTTCGCCGCGACCTGGCGGCGATGCCGGGCCAGGTGCAGAACCTGGTCGTGGTGGCGCCGGTGCTGCAGAGCCTGCGTGACAGCTGGATGACACCGGAAGTCTCGGGTGACAAGGTGCCGCTGTTGATGGGTCTCGGGCTCTACCAGGGTGACAAGCTGGCTGGTGCCGCGCAGGTGGCGCACCAGCGCGCCCTCAATGACGTGTTCCTGCCGCATCTGGCCAAGCGCATCGAGGACCAGTTGCGCGGAGCGCAGCGCGACAACCTGGAGTTCAGTTACGAGGCGCTCAAGACCTATCTGATGCTGCATCAGAGCGAGCACTTTGATGCCGAGGCGCTCAAGGCCTGGATTACGCTGGACTGGAATCGAAGCCTGGACCGCGGCGTCTCCGAAGCCCAGCGCGCCAGCCTGGAGACCCAGCTTGACGAACTGATCGCGCAGGGGCCGCCGCGCTCGCCGCTGGTGATGGACGAGAACCTGGTTCGCAGTGTGCGTGCCATGCTGGCAAGCTATCCGCTTGAGCAGCGTATCTTCAGCCGCCTCAAACGCCAGCGCTTGAGCAAGGATGTGCCGGCGTTCAGCATCGCCAATGCCGCGGGTCCTTCGGCACCGCTGGTGTTCGAGCGCGCCAGCGGCAAGCCGTTGACGGAGGGCATACCGGGCTGGTTCACGTTCGATGGCTACCACAAGCGCTTTCAATCGGCGGTGGAGATGCTGACCCTGACCATGGCGAAAGAGGAGCCGTGGGTGCTCGGGCAGGAGCGCAACCTGAAGGAGAAGATCCAGGACGTCGCGGCCGTCAGCGCGCTGACCGACCGCGTGCGCCGTATCTACCTGGAGAACTATGTCAAGGAGTGGGATGCCTTCCTGGCGGACATCCGGCTGGTGCGGGCCAATACGCTGGAGAAGAATATCCAGGTGGCGCGCACCCTTTCGGGCGCAGGCTCGCCGCTGGCGAGCCTGATGCGCGCCGTGGTTCGCGAGGTGACGCTGGTTCCCGCGCAGGTTGACAGCAACGTGGTAACCAGGGCCGCCGAGTCCGTGCGCAACACCCGCAAGGGGCTGGAGGATCTGTTTGGGGGCGATACCGCCAAACCCAACACCGGTGGCAAACCGATCGAGAGCCTGGTCGACGATCACTTCGAGCCGTTGCGCCGCCTGGTGCAGTCGGGCGGCAGCGGGCCCGCGCCGCTGGAGGACGCGCTCAAGCTGTTCAATGAAGTCTATGTCTACCTCAACGCGGTGGACACGGCGGTCAAGAGCCGCGCCGCCCCACCGGCGGCCGATGTGGCCGGCAAGCTCAAGTCCGATGCCGGGCGTTTGCCCGAGCCGATTCGCTCGATGATCGAGAGCCTGAGCCAGAGCGGCTCAACCCAGGCCAGGTCGGCCGAGCGCGGCAACCTGAGTCAGGACCTGCGGCCGATCGCCGAGTTCTGTTCGCGTGCCATCGCCGGACGCTATCCCCTGGTGCCGAGCAGCACGCGTGACGTGTTGCCGGAGGACTTCGGACAGATGTTTGCACCCGGCGGCCTGATGGATGACTTTTTCCAGAAGCGGCTGGCCCCCCTGGTCGACACCAGCACCCGGCCGTGGCGCTACAAGCCGGTGGGCGAACAGTCGGGTGTCTCGGTGGCCGCGCTGGCGCAGTTCGAACGAGCCGCCAGGATTCGTGACGTCTTCTTCCGATCGGGTGCGCGCGTGCCGTCGATGCGACTGGACTTCATGCCGCGCGAGCTCGATGCCAGCATCACGCAATTCATCCTGGATGTCGATGGGCAGTTGGTCAAGTACGCGCATGGTCCGGCCGTGCCGATGGCGGTGCAGTGGCCCGGCCCCAAGGGCAGCAACCAGGTCCGCATCCAGATCTCGCCGCCCTCCAGTACCGGCGCGTCCGGCTTGGCGGTGGATGGTCCCTGGGCTTTGTTCCGCTTGCTGGAGAAAGCGCAATTGGAGCCGGCAGGCGCGCCCGAGAAGTTCAACGTGACCTTCAACGTGGACAACCGCAAGGCGCGCTTCGAGGTCACCGCCAACAGCGTGCAACACCCCATTCGCCTAGGCGAACTGCAGGCGTTTGCCTGTCCGGAAGGGTTGTGAACGTGAGCGCCGCCGTCCACCTGAGTCGCAGTGACCTGCCAGGCTGGTACGGCAAGCTGCCGGGCATGGGGGACTTCGCCCAGCGGCGCCTGCCCGAGCAGTTTCGCACCGTCTGGGACAACTGGTTGCAGGCCGGATTGTTCGACTTGCAGAGTCGCCAGCCCGACTGGGTCGAGCGCTATCTGGAGGGGCCGGTCTGGTTCTTTGTGCTCGGCCCGCAACTAGCCGGACCCAGCGCCTGGCTGGGCGTCATGATGCCTTCGGTGGACAGTGCCGGTCGCTACTTTCCCCTGACACTGGCGATTGAATTGACTGGCCGCCAGGGCGCGGCCGACTGGGCCCGCCAGTGGTGGGAGCTCAGTGCCCAGGTGGCGATCGCGGCGCTGGAGTCGGATCTGGACGCCAGCCGCTTCGAGCTGGCGCTGCAAGCGGCGTTCGGCGGCAACGCAAGTGGCGCCTCCATGCCCGCTGGAGCGGCGTTGCAACTGCCGTCGGCCGGGCAATCGGTTTGGCGAATGCATCCTGGTGACGAGAGTCCGCCCGGCTTGGTCTGGTCGGGTCTGCCCAAAGCGGCGGCCTTCGATGCCTTGTTTGGCTGTGCCGCCGACCAAGCCCGTTTGGAGGCCAGCCGGTGAATGCGCCCAACGAACTGACCGGTGCATCGCTCGCCCAGGGTGGCGACGCGGCGTCGGCGGGAGCGGACGACGAAGTCACGCGCGTGATCTCGGGGTCGCGCACCAGCGCCGATGCACTGAGTCAGCAGCCCACGCTGGCGCGTCCCGCGTCGGCGCAGGCCGCCAGCGAATGGCGCAACCCGGTCACCGCCACGCAGGTGATGCCAAGTGGCCCAGGCTCGGGCCCCGCCAACAACGCCAACGCCGGCTTGCTTCCGATCGGCACCAAACTGGCCGAATTCGAGATCACCGGCCTGATCGGGCAGGGTGGTTTTGGCGTGGTTTATCGGGCATGGGACCATGCGCTGGAACGCGAGGTGGCGATCAAGGAATACATGCCCTCGTCTCTGGCCAACCGCCAGAGCGATGGACGCGTGGTGCCCTTGTCCGAGCGGCATCAGGAGACCTTCGATGCCGGCATGCGCAGCTTTATCAACGAGGCGCGTTTGCTGGCACAGTTTGACGACCCGTCCCTGCTCAAGGTCTACCGTTTTTGGCAGGAGCACGGCACTACCTACATGGTGATGCCGCTCTACAAGGGCCAGACCTTGAAGGCGGCCCTGGCGGGCATGAGCGCGCCGGTCGAGGAGGCCTGGTTGCTGCAGGTGGTGGATCGTGTCACCCATGCGCTGGCGATCATGCATCAGGCCAGTTGCTATCACCGTGACATCGCGCCCGACAACATTCTGCTGCTGGAGGATACCGGCTTGCCGGTGGTGCTCGACTTTGGCGCGGCGCGACGGGTGATTTCGGACATGACGCAGGCCATCACAGTGATCCTCAAGCCGGGCTATGCGCCGGTGGAGCAGTACGCCGAAGTGCCGAACATGACGCAGGGCGCGTGGACCGATGTGTACGCGCTTGCGGCCGTGATGCACGTGGCGATCTGCGGGCGTGCACCGCCGCCTTCGGTGGCACGCATGATCAGCGATCAGTATGTGCCCTTGGCCACCAATGAGACGCTGGCCAAGCGCTACAGCAATCGGTTGTTGGCGACGATAGACCGCGCTCTGTCGGTTCGGCCCGAGCACAGGCCGCAGTCGATGTCGGCACTGCGCGAGGCGCTGGGCCTGCCGCCTGTTGCGGCGGCGACGGCCGCGCCAATTGCCGCGCCCGCCGGTGCCGCCGCTACCGCCGGCGCCAAGACGACACCGGGCACGCCGGCCGCCGCGGCCGCCGGCGCATCGCGACGCAGCTGGCAGGTGGGCGTGGCGCTGGCGCTGCTGCTGACCGTCGGCGGCGTGGCGTGGTGGCTGTCGCGGCCGAGCAGTCCAGCAGCAGTCGGCGCCGACGTGCAGGCGGGCACACCCGCGGCCAAGACTGCACCGGCCAGCGCCGCTTTGCAGCCTGCCGCCGTCGTCGCCGCGCCGGCGGCGCCGCAGCCCTTCGAGCCGGGCCGCGCGCTGCAAGCCGCGCTGGCGGTCGGTGCCGGACCGATGGGGGTGACCGCCGTACCGGGCAAGGATCGCGTGAAGATCGACAAGGACAAGCTGGAGTTCTCGGTGCAGAGCCAGCGCGCCGGCTTTGTCTATGTGCTGATGCTGTCGTCCAACGGCGAGCTGTTGCAGCTGTTTCCGAATCAGCTCGACAAACGCAATCAGATTCGCGCCCAGGAGACCCTGACCTTGCCGCGGCCCTCCTGGGCCATGAAGGCCGGCGGGCCTGCGGGAACCGATCAGTTTCTGGTCCTGGTGAGCGAGCGCGAGCGCGATTTTGCCGCCTCCGGCATTCAGTACGACGGTGTGTTCGGACAGTTTTCGCTGCCGGTGCTGGCGGCACTCGACGCGGCGCGCGCCGGCGGTGGGCCTTCGCCCTTGCTGGGCAAAGCGGTGTGCGAGCCCAACGCCGCCTGCGCCGACGTCCACGGCGTGGCGGGGTTCAGGATTGTTGAAGAGTAGTTGCGCACGATCGCAACAGGGAGCAGTGTCATGAAGAAGTCTGATGTAGTGAAGCAATGCGCCAGGGCCAGGTGGTCTTGGCTGTCCGGCCTGGTGCTGATCGGGGCCTGCGCCGGCCCATCGCAGGAAATTCAACTGCCCGGCGCGCCGACCAGCGTTGCCAAACCCAGTGGTGCCGAGCCGTTGGTCGAGCCGGCCGGCGCCAACACGGCGGGCCAGGCGCCCTCGTTTTCCACCCAGTCGGCCAGCTACGTGGCCACCCCGTTTGACAAGTTGCCAGGTTGGAAGACCGACAACCTGATCGAAAGCTGGCCCGCCTTCCTGGGTAGTTGTTCCGTGCTGGCCGGGCGGGGCGGTGAATGGAAGCGCGTGTGCGATCACGCCAGCGCCGTGGGCCTGACCAGCAATGATTCAGTGCGCGCATTCTTCGAGAATGAGTTTGCGCCGTACCAGGTGCGTGACGACGGCAGCCGGGCCGACGGTGTGGTGACCGGCTATTTCGAACCCGAGATCAAAGGCAGCCGCCACTACCGCGCGCCTTACATCTATCCGGTCTACGGCGTTCCAGAGGACATGCTGGTGCTGGACGCGCGCAAGGTCAGCAAGGCCATGGCGTCGACCACCGTCGCCGCCCGGGTGCAGGGACGCGAGGTGGTCATCCAGACCGGCTTGAGCACCCGCACCCTGAACGCGCCTGATTTGTACCTGCTGGATCTGACCGGTCTGGCGCTGAATTCGCCGGACCGCAAGGTGCGACTGCGCATTGAAGGCAAGCGACTGCTGCCCTACTACACACGTGAGGAGATCGAAACTCGCGGTGCCCCCAATGCCAAGGTGCTGGCCTTTGTGCAGAATGCCATGGAGCTCTATGAGATGCAGGTGCAGGGCACCGGAACCATCAAGCTCACGGACGGTAGCACCGTGCACCTGGCCTATGCCGAGCAGAACGGACACCCGTTTCGACCAACCGTCGCGCAGTCGGCCAGCAAGAAGCCAGCGGTCAAGATGCGCGGCGGCATGGTCGAGCTGGACGTCGATGCGCAGGACGACGATGAGGACGATCCGACGCCGACGCGCACCCGCGGCTTCAAGCTGGTGGCACCCCCGCCGGGCGGCCGGGTCGCCGTGCCGGGCCGGCGTGCCGATGGACGCGTCACCGGCTCCGGCATCAAGGATCCGAGCTACGTCTTCTTTCGCGAAACCCCGCCCACTGGCGCGGGCCCGTTGGGTGCCATGAATGTGCCGCTGTCGCCGGGACGTTCGATCGCCGTCGACCCGCGCAGCACGCCACTGGGCTTCCCGGTGTTTGTCTCCACCCGCGATCCTGGTGACGGCAAGCCCATGCGTCGACTCACCATTGCGCAGGACACTGGCGGTGCGATCCGCGGCGCGGTTCGCGCCGACTACTTCTTTGGCAGTGGACCCAAGGCGGCCAGCCAGGCCCGGCGCATGAAGGCCAGCGGCCAGCTTTGGGTGCTGCTGCCGCGCGGACTTAAAGTTGCGGCCGGCGGGGCATTGGCCAAGACCCGCGGCACAGGCGCAGCCCGCGAACTGCCGCAATGCCTGGTGGAAACCGAAGACCAATGCGTCGATGAGCAGTGACGCGTTCCAACTGATGCGTGAGTTGTCTGCCGACCGTATCGACCCCCACAGCCTGAGCCGCCATGCGTGAAGTCCTGAACGCCCACGAATGCAGTGAACTGGCCTCGCTGTGGCGCCGGCGGCACCGGCTGACCGGGCAGGAGGTCGGGCGGATCTACGCCGTGGTCGAGAAGACGCTGCAGGGCTACTGTCCGCCCGAGGTCCAGGCCCTGGGGGAGGCACGAGAGGAGCTGATTGCCCAGTTCATCTTCTCCAAGATCCTTCGGCTGGACAGTGCCGGCGTGGCGGTGGATCGCGTCGATGCAGAGGCTGACGATGGCCACAGCGCGCCGTCGAGTTCGTTTGCGCTGTGTGCCTACTTTCGCCGTTACCTCATCGATTGCATGCGCGCAAGCTCATATCGCCGGCGTGTGGCGCTTGAGGAGCAGGCCTTCGAGAATCAGGCGGAGGAGTGTCTGCCGCATTCCGAGAGCCTGGAGGATTGCCTTGCCGAGCACGGCTTGAGCCCGGTCAAAGTCAGTGCCGCAGCCAGGAGCTTTATCCAGGCGCTGCCTGCGCCGGAGCGCACCTTGCTATGCGAGAGCTTTGGGCGCGATGCCATCGGGGGGCTGTCGGGTGTCGCCTTGCGCCACGCCATTGCCTCCTACCACTATCGGGCCGGTCGCTTGGGCTTGGTGCACAAACGCCAAGGCTTGCCGGGCGATTTTGCCAAGACCATGATTGGCGCCTGGGTGCAGCAGGAACTGGGCATTTCGATCGCGCCAGACAATATGACGGCGATTCTGGCGATCTTTAAAATTCTGGGGGCTGAAGCGTCTTATGCTTGACCATCCAGGAAAACACCTTGAAACAGATAGATCTTTGGCCACCTCTGAGTCAGATTCGGAGGGAGATCGAAGGCGATCCGATGCCGATCGAAGACAGCCTGGAGGGTGGCGATCGACCCATTATCTGCAACGCGGTGTTGGCCCGCACGCCCGGTGGTTTGGAGGGGGCGCTGCAGCCCGTCAGGGATTGGACCGCCCGGCGGCGCCAGGCCGAGGCGCTGCGTCAAGCGCCCACGTGGGCGCAAGGCATGCTGGTGGGCGTAACTTGCGGTCGGGTTCTGCACGGCTTGCTGCTCGATCGCTGTCTGGGAGGCGAACGCTGGGTTGGCTGGATGGCAGCACCGGAGTGCGACTGGGCCGGCGCCTTCGATGTGCTGCTGGAGCCGGAGGACGAGCCATTTGACCCGATGTGCGGTTTGATCCAGACTTGGAACACGGTCACACTCAGCGCCGGCTCCGGCGTGGCCGCTCCCCTGCTGGGACGACTGTCGATGCAGCGGCTTGCGGCCGTGCGCGCGGTGCAGGGCGAGTACCAGTCGTCGCGTGAGGTGATGGTGCCACCGGAGCTTGGGTGCATCGCGCTGCGGGTGGTCAACGGGGCCTTCACCGTGCTGACGGGGGCGCCGCTGTTGCCACAGGATCCGCGGCAGGACTACCAGGCAATCTACCGGCGCGCCGGGTCGAGGTTGAGTGGCGCGATGGGCGCCTGATGCGGCCCCGCATGCAGCGCATTTGAACGCATCTTTCTTGTTGTTGACGATGGAGAATTCTTGCTCATGACTGCTGCTGAACTACTGAAAGCCGGTCAACCGGCGGCCGCGCTGAATGCCTTGACCGAGCAGGTTCGCGCCAAGCCGGCTGATCCCAAACTGCGCGTGTTCCTGGCCCAGCTCCTGTGCGTCCTTGGGCAGTGGGAGCGCGCACTGAACCAATTGACGGTTGCGGCCGAAATGGACCCGCTGGCGGTGCCGATGAAGCAAGTCTATGGCGAGGCCGTCCGGTGCGAGGGCGTTCGCGCCGAGGTCTTCGCTGGCAAGCGCACGCCGATGATTTTTGGTCAGCCCGATGAATGGCTGGCAATCCTGATCGAGTCGCTGCTTCGCGCGGGTCGCGGCGAACTTGAGCTGGCGGAGAACCTGCGCCAGCGCGCCTTCGATGCCGCGCCAGCGACGTCCGGCACCATAGATGGCGTCGCGTTCGACTGGCTTGCCGACGGTGACATGCGGCTCGGCCCGGTGCTGGAGGCGTTTGTCAATGGTCGGTACTACTGGATTCCCTTCGCGCGGATTGCCGAGATCAAGGTGGAACCCCCCGAGGATCTGCGCGACTGCGTCTGGACCCCGGCGCACCTGCTGTTTGAGAATGGTGGCGAGGTTCTCGCGCTGATCCCGACGCGCTACGAAGGCTCGCAGGACAGCGCCGACGGCGAGCTGCAGCTGGCGCGCAAAACCGAGTGGGTCGAATCGCGTTCGGACGTCTGGACCGGCTTGGGCCAGCGCGTGTTTTCCAGCAGCGCCGGTGAGCATCCCCTGATGGACGCACGTGTCATCGCGTTCTCAGCCGGCCAGGCCGCGCCACAACATGGCTGAGTTGACCGCGCAGGAGCGCCTGCAGCCCTCGCTGCTCGACCGTCTGGTGGACAATGCGCCGGCCGAGCAGATCGAAGGTGATGACAAGAAGGTACTGACCAAGCAG
>Ga0073899_10002081_pt1 | contig 18104 bp, 16 predicted proteins | sample KloWWTmetaKNB5Ph_FD_88975 | JGI IMG/M metagenome (GOLD analysis project Ga0073899, IMG submission 88975) | Active sludge microbial communities from Klosterneuburg, Austria, studying microevolution and ecology of nitrifiers - Klosterneuburg... | ecosystem: Engineered > WWTP > Aerobic digester >... | reverse complement strand
TGCGGCTCGACGCCTTCGCCCCCGGCGAAATGCACACCCTGAGCCGGCTGGAATTCGAACTGGCCTCGACGCAATTAGTCGAAAAAATCGAGTCGACCGTAGCAAGCCTGCTGCCAACCGCCGGCATCGCCGCCGAGCGCATCGACACCGTGTTTTTCACCGGCGGCTCAAGCGGCATCCCGGCGCTGCGCCAGCGCATCGCGGCGCAACTGCCCAAGGCGCAGAAGGTGGAAGGCGATCTCTTCGGCAGCATCGGTGCCGGTCTGGCGGTGGATGCGGCAAGGCGTTTTGGTTAGCGGACTTAATAACACTACGCCGCGCCGATATGTTGATGCCACTTAATCTCCAGTCTCGGGATGTCCGACAGCGGCCATTACCCGCCGGTCGCCTTCTCTCCAGATTAGACGTCTGAAGGACTGCTTCACTTTGAAACCTGCCGGAAGGCCAATTCCGGCTCGTCGGCCGAAGCAGACTTTGGATCTCTGGCTAGAATCGGGCGGCAATGCACTGGTTACCTGCCGTTCAGCCACCGGCGGTGGTCAATGGCCGCTTTCGTTAGCAGCGTAGCACTGCACCCGATCGCTGAACGAATCGACTATCAGAAGTTTGTCGTGGACAAGCTCACTGACGCCGGCACTGAGACAGATATTCATTATCAACTCTTGAAACACACCAATGCTCGAAAATGATGCCTCTATGGTTTTTATAAAACAAGCTCGTCACCGAGCGAGACATTCAATAGCACTTCCCCCTGCCGCACAACCCGAACAAAATCCTTGCTGCACGGACTTGGACGGCCCGTATTCGAGAACCTGCCTCGCTTGGAAGCCGTTCTTCGCGATTTCCCGGAAATTGACGTGGTGGTTTTAGCCCAGGCGCTGGAACGCCTTGAGCAGCAACAGCAGGCTGAACCGCGCTTGGGCCTTACGCGCAACAATCTGCGCGAAGTGCATCTCGTCGTCAGTCGGCGTATAAAGCGCTTCGACTTACCCCTTTGGGATGGCCCCCAAGGGTAGCGCAAGGAATCTTGTGGCGACTCACTTCGAAAGACTTCCGTCCGGGCTGTGCCACCGGGGAAACCAGCCAGGGGTCGCTCGCAGATATTCTCGGTATGCGTTCCCAAAGCTGGCCAATGCCTGGCGCTCCTCGCGGTGAGCCAGACGGACGTAGGTGGTCACGAGGATGGGAAACAGCACCAGCGTCAGGATGGTTGGCCATTGAAGGAGAAAGCCGATCATGACCAGGATGAAGGCCGCGTATTGCGGGTGGCGAACACGAGCGTAGGGCCCGGTGCACGCCAATTTCCCCTCCTGCTGCGTTTTGTAAAGGATTGGCCAGGCTTTGGCCAGGAGCCAGAAACCACCGATGATGAAGACGCTGGAGAGCAAGTGGAAAGGCCCGAAATGGGGATTGGCCTGCCAGCCGAACAGCATTTCCGGCAGATGGCCGGCGTCGTGGGACAGCCAGTCGATGCCGGGGAAGTGCTTGGTCAGCCATCCGGACAGCAGATAGATCGTCAGCGGGAAGCCGTACATCTCGGTGAACAGGGCCACCAGGAAAGCCGAGAACATGCCCAACGTGCGCCAGTCCTGCGTGGTCCTGGGCTTGAAGAAACTCGCCGCGAAGAAGATGAAGAACGCGGAGTTGATGGCGACCAGCGCCCAAAGGCCGTAGCCGGTATCGCCGTGATTCATTTTTCGCCTCCCGTTTTGGTGCTGTCGCCTCCCTCTTTTGCTTCATAGCCGCCGTGGTGCCCGTGATGCATGAAAAAGTGCATCAACGGGCAGGCCAACAGCAACAGGTAGGGCAGGACCCCGAAAAAATGCGCCCGGTGTTCGGAAAGGAGGAAGAACAGCGCAATGGCGGCGAAGAACCACCATCCCCAGGACAACCGTCGCTCGTGGCGGTCATGGCGGGCGTGATCGGTGTGCTCCGGGCTGGTGTGGGGTGTGCCAACGGTGTTTTCGGTCATTTTGATCTCCTGGTCAGATCGCTCTCAGCGCAACCACACCGGCGGGCGGTTGCAGCAAGCGCCGCTCACCGGATGTGCGGTGTTCTCGATTTCGTTGCCTTCTTCAAACTTCCACAAGGCGCGTCGCCAGCCGTGCAGACCGGTGCGAAGAACGAGGCCCGAGCCGGCAACGACAACTTCGATCTGCTCGAGCGTCGCCTGCCGCAGGTCGTAGTCGACCGTGATGTTGTCTGCGCTGGGGACGGCAGACGAAACGCCCAGCATGCGCAGCAAATTCCCGCTCGCTGAGCGGAGCGCCTCCTGGCTCGGAGAAACGAACCGGAGCCTTCGTTTCTTGGGGATGGGGAAGATGTCCTTGGTATGTATCGGCAAGGTGTAGAACGCCGGGGTGGCGACAAATCGCTTTCGGCACTGTTCGGAACAGAAGTGAAAAACTATTCCGTGCCAGGTCGTCGAATGGGTCGATTCGGCAACTAACACGTCCATGCCGCATACCGGGTCGCGGCTCGGCGGAATCTTGGTGGTCATGGCTTCTCCGTGCAGGTGGTTTGCTAACTCGAATCTCCGGTCTTTCCGGACAACATGGAGTCTGCGCCCCTGGGACTGTCGGGCACATGACTCCCGGATTACCTTTCCGTAAGCTTTCCCATCACGCCCCGCGCAAGCGCAGGGCGTTGCCGACGACGCTCAAGGACGAGAGGCTCATCGCGGCCGCCGCGATGACAGGCGACAGCACCAGCCCGAAAGCCGGGTAGAGGATGCCGGCCGCGATCGGGATGCCAAGGGCGTTGTAGAGGAAGGCGAAAGCCAGGTTCTGGCGCATGTTGCCGACGGTGGCCGCCGAGATTATCCTGGCGCGGGCAATGCCGCGCAGGTCGCCCTTGACCAGCGTGACCTGCGCGCTGTTCATGGCGACGTCGGTGCCGGTTCCCATGGCGATGCCCACGTCCGCCTTGGCCAGCGCGGGCGCGTCGTTGATGCCGTCACCGGCCATGGCCACGACTCGCCCCTCCTTCTGAAGACGCTCGACGAGCGCCAGTTTGTCGGCGGGCTTGACTTCGCCGTGGATCTCGTCGATACCCAGGCGCTGCCCGACGGCCCGGGCGGTCGTCTCCCCGTCCCCGGTGGCCATGACCACCCGGAGGCCAGCACGGCGCAGGATCGCCAAGGCCTCCGGCGTGCTCTCCTTGATGGGGTCCGAGACAGCCAGCAGGCCCAGCAGCTGGCCGTCGGCCGCCAGGTGCATGACACTGGCCCCGCTCCGGCGCAGTTCCTCCGCCTGGGCGGTCAGGGGCGACACGTCCACGCCTTCCTGCGCCATCAGCACGGTGTTGCCCAGCGCAAGGCGGCGCCCACTCACGTTGCCACGCACCCCAATGCCGCTGGAGGACTCGAAGCCCTCGGCTTTTTCGAGCACCAGCTCGCTGTCCCGCGCTGCCCGGACGATGGCGTCGGCGAGTGGATGCTCGCTGCCCTGGTCGAGGCTGGCAGCCAGGCGCAGCACATCAGTTTCGGAAACACCCGGCGCCGCGACCGCCCGCTCGAAGGCCGGACGGCCCTCGGTCAGGGTGCCGGTCTTGTCCACGATCAGGGTGTCGATTTCCCGCAGGCGCTCAATGGCGGCGGCATCGCGGAATAGTATCCCTTGCGTGGCGGCCTTGCCGGTGGCGACCATGATGGACATGGGCGTCGCGAGGCCTAGGGCACAGGGACAGGCGATGATGAGAACCGAAACGCCGTTGATGAGGCCGAAGAGCCAACCACGCTCGCCGCCGAACAGCCCCCAGGCGAAGAAACTCAAGAGGGCGATGCCGACCACGGCGACCACAAAATAACCGGCCACCACGTCGGCCATCCGCTGCATGGGCGCCTTGGAGCGCTGGGCCTGGGCGACCATCTGGACGATCTGCGCCAGGACGGTCTGAGCGCCGACTTTTTCCGAGCGGATGACCAGGCTGCCGGAGGTGTTCAGGGTCGCGCCGATCACCTTATCGCCGGGCCGCTTGGTCACCGGCAGCGGCTCGCCGGTGAGCATCGATTCGTCCACCGCGCTGATGCCCTCCGCCACTTCGCCATCCACCGGCACCTTTTCGCCGGGCCGCACGCGCAGCACGTCGCCGACATGCACGTGGGTCAGCGGCACGTCCTCCTCGCCGCCGTCCGACCGGATCCTTCGGGCAGTCTTGGGGGCCAGGCCGAGCAGGGACTTGATCGCCGCCGAGGTCTTCGAGCGGGCGCGCAGTTCCAGCATCTGTCCGAGCAGGGTGAGCGAAATAATGACGGCAGCCGCCTCGAAATACACGCCGATGCGCCCGTGCGCCTCGAACGAGGCCGGGAACAAGCCGGGCGCCAGGGCGGCCACGATGCTGTAAAGGAAGGCGGCGCCGGTGCCGATGCCAATCAGGGTCCACATGTTCGGACTCCGAAGGACGAACGACTGCCAGCAGCGGACGAAGAAGGGGAATCCGGCCCAAAGAACGATCGGCGCCGAGAGGAGCATCTCGCTCCAGGTCCGGGCCGCCGGGGACAAGCCTCCGATGCGGTGGCCGGCCATGGCGAGCACCACCACGACGATCGTCAGCGGCAGGCTGCCCCAGAAACGGCGGCGAAAATCCAGATATTCGGAATCGTCCTCCTCCCCTTCCAAATCGGGCAGAACAGGTTCGAGGGCCATCCCGCATTTGGGGCAGCTTCCCGGCCCGATCTGGCGCACCTCCGGGTGCATCGGGCAGATGTATTCAGTGCCTTCCGGCGCGCTTGCCACCGGTGCGGGAGCGAGATAACGCTGTGGGTCAGTGTCGAACTTGGCCTTGCACTTGGCGCTGCAAAATCGGTAATGGGTTCCGTCAAGGTCCGAGGCATGCGGCGATTCCGGTTTTACGGTCATGCCACAGACGGGGTCCAGGTTTTTCATGGCGGCTCCTTTCGAATGCCTGTTGTTTTTCAGGTCAGCGCTTCCAGCCTGCACTTCATGGCAACCATCTCCCTCAGGGCTGCTTCCTTGGCCAGGAAGGCGTCCACCGCCTCCGGCGCGAACTGGCTGCCGGCCAGGCGGACGATTTCCAGCTTGGCCGTATCGAAGGGCAGCGCCTTGCGGTAACTGCGGTCGGAAGTCATGGCATCCAGCGTGTCGATGACGGCGAAGAGCCTGGCCCCCAGGGGGAATCTCATCGCCATTGAGGCCGCGCGGCAAACCGCTGCCGTGGTGCCGCAGCGTGCGCAGGCCCCCGCCTTGCCTGCTGCCAGTCTCGTGGGCTTCGCCATGATCGCTCCGCCGAGGCACCGGGCGACGAACTGTCAGGGCTTGCCGCTGGCCGGCCCGCCAGCGGGGGCTTGATTTCCCATCTGCTTTTCCATCATCTCCAGGCGCTTTTCCATGTGCTGCATGCGGTCCTGCATGCCGCCCATCGGGCCGCCGGAACCCATCATCGTGCCCATGCCGCCCGAGCCCATCATGCCGTCGCTCATCATCGGACAGCCCATCATGCCGGCTTGCATGCCACGGGCCATCTGCATGTTCTCCTGCATGGTCTGCATGTGCTCGGCCATGGCCTTCTGCCGCTCTTCGGCGGTCTTGGTCTTGGCGATGCGGTCGAGTTGCCCTTGCATTTTTTTGACGTTGTCCTGCATGGCCTTGACCGCCGGCTCGGCCGGTTTTGCCGACGGCTGGGCCGCCGTGGCCTTTTCCGGATGGTGGGCGTCGTCGGCGATGGCGGGTGCGCCCAGGGCGAGGGAGGCGAGCAGCGCGGCAACGAGTGAAGTTCTGGTTTTCATGGTGCATCTCCTTGATTCGGTGGTTGATTGCCCGGTGGCTGGCGAAGCGCCGGCCACCGGGCGAAAGGATTGCTACACGATTGCAGTATGGCTTGCCGCGCCTTACCGGCAGATGAGCGGAAGATTACCGATCGGTCAGCTTTCTCCCTCCGGAAGAGCGGTCGGGGTGGCGGTGGCGGAGCCGGTTTCCAGCCCGTGCCTGAGCCGCCATTCCTTGACCAGCGCGTAGAGCGCCGGAATCACGCAGAGCGTCAGCACGGTCGAGGAGATCATGCCGCCGACCATCGGCGCCGCGATCCGGCTCATCACTTCGGAACCGGTGCCGCTGCTCCACATGATCGGCAACAGGCCGGCCATGATGGCGACGACGGTCATCATCTTCGGCCGCACCCGTTCGACGGCGCCTTCCATGATCGCGTGGTAGAGATCGGCGGCCGTCGGTGGCCTGCCCTCGACGGCGCATTTGAGCTGGATGTCGCGCCAGGCGTGATCGAGATAGATCAGCATGACCACCCCGGTTTCGGCGGCGACGCCGGCCAGCGCGATGAAGCCGACGGCCACCGCGACACTCATGTTGTAGCCCAGCCACCACATCAGCCAGATGCCGCCGACCAGCGCGAAAGGCACCGAGAGCATGACGATCAATGTCTCGGTCAAGCGCCGGAAATTGAGGTAGAGCAGGATGAAAATGATCGCCAGGGTGACCGGGACGACCACTGCCAGCTTGGCCTTGGCCCGCTCCATGTATTCGAACTGGCCGGACCAGGTGGCGTAGTAGCCGGCTGGGAAACTGACTTTTTCCGCCACAGCCTGCTGGGCGTCCTTGACGTAGGACCCGACATCGCGGTCGCGGATATCGACGAAAACGTAGGCGGCGAGCAGCGCGTTCTCAGTCTTGATGCCCGGGGGGCCATTGCGCAGTTCGACGCTGGCCAGCTGGCCGAGCGGAATCATGCCCAGGCTGCTCGGCACAAACACTTCGTTGGCGATACGCTGCGGATCCTCGCGCAGGGCGCGCGGATAGCGCACGGCAATGTTGTAGCGCTCCAGACCCTCGACGGCCGTCGTCACCGGGACGCCGCCGAGCGCTGTCGCCACCACCTGCTGGAAGTCGCCGACGGTGATGCCGTAGCGCGCCAGTTGCTCGCGGCGCGGCACGATGTCGAGGTAATAGCCGCCGGTCACCCGCTCGGCGTAGGCGCTCGAAGTGCCCGGTACGGTTTTGACGGCCTGCTCGATCTGCCGGGCCAGCTTCTCGATTTCGGCCAGATCCTTGCCGAAGACCTTGACGCCGACCGGCGTGCGGATGCCGGTGGACAGCATGTCGATGCGCGCCTTGATCGGCATGGTCCAGGAATTGGCGACGCCGGGGAATTTCAGCGCCGCGTCCATCTCGGCGATCAGCTTGTCCACGGTCATGCCGGGCCGCCATTCCTTCTCCGGTTTCAGGTTGATCACCGTCTCGAACATCTCGATCGGCGCCGGGTCGGTGGCGCTGTCGGCGCGGCCGGCCTTGCCATAGACCGATTCGACTTCCGGGAAGGTCTTGATGACGCGGTTGGTCGTCTGCAACAGGCGGCCGGCTTCGGTCACCGACATGCCGGGCAGCGAGGCCGGCATGTAGAACAGCGCGCCTTCGTTCAGCGTCGGCATGAACTCCGAGCCAATCTGGCGGGCCGGGTAAATGGTGGCGGCCATCGCGACAACCGCCAGCACCAGCGTCGCCCACTTGTGGCGCATCACCCACTGGATGATCGGCCGGTAAGCCCAGATCAGGAAGCGGTTAACGGGGTTCTTCTGCTCCGGCATGATGCGGCCGCGAATGAAGAACAGCATCAGCACCGGCACCAGGGTTACCGAGAGCAGCGCCGCGCCGGCCATGGCGAAGGTCTTGGTGAAGGCGAGCGGGCTGAACAGCCGGCCTTCCTGGCCTTCCAGCGTGAATACCGGCAGGAAGGAAACGGTAATGATCAGCAGTGAAAAGAACAGCGCCGGACCGACTTCCTTGCAGGCCTTGATCATCGTCGCCGCCCGGTCTTTTTGGCTTGCATCCGCCGGCAGATGTTCCAGCCGTTTGTGGGCGTTCTCGATCATCACGATGGCCGCGTCGACCATGGCACCGATGGCAATGGCGATGCCGCCCAGGCTCATGATGTTGCTGCCCATGCCCATTGAACGCATGGCAATGAAGGCGATCAGGATGCCGATCGGCAGGGTCAGGATGGCAACCAGCGCACTGCGCACATGCATCAGGAAAATGACGCAAACGGCGGCGACGATCAGGCTTTCTTCCAACAACGTCCATTTCAGGTTGGCGATGGCGCGTTCGATCAGGCTGGATCGGTCATAGACCGGCACCACCTCGACGCCCTGCGGCAGACCCGGCTTCAGTTCCTTGATCTTGGCCTTGACGTTGGCGATGACATCGAGCGCGTTCTGCCCGAAGCGGGCCATGACGATGCCCGAGGCTACTTCACCCTGGCCATTCAGTTCGGTAATGCCGCGCCGGCCGGCTGGCACCAGTTCGACGCGGGCGACATCGCGGACCAGCACCGGCGTGCCGCCATCGCTCTTGAGGACCAGCATTTCGATGTCGTCGATGCCCTTCAGGTAGCCCAGGCCGCGCACCATGAATTCCTTTTCCGACAGCTCGACGACCCGACCGCCGACGTCGCGGTTGGATTCGCGGATGACCTGCGACAGGCGCGCCAGTGGTATGCCGTAGGTGGCCAGCCGGTGCGGGTCGACGGTGACCTGGTATTCCTTGACAAAGCCGCCGACGCTGGCCACTTCGGCGACGCCGCCGGCCTTGGTCAGCTGGTAGCGGACATACCAGTCCTGGACGCTGCGCAGGTCGCCCAGCGACTGGTTCTGGCCGGTCAGCGCGTACTGGAAGACCCAGCCGACGCCAGTGGCATCCGGCCCGAGCTGCGGGCTGACGCCGGCCGGCAGCTTGCCTTGCGCGGCGCTCAGGTATTCCAGCACCCGCGAACGCGCCCAGTAAATGTCGGTGCCGTCGGCGAAAATGACGTAAACGTAGGAGGCGCCGAACATCGAGAAGCCGCGCACGACCTTGGCCTTGGGCACGGCGAGCATGGCCGTGGTCAGCGGGTAGGTGATCTGGTCCTCGACCACCTGCGGCGCCTGCCCGGCGTAAGGTGTGTAGACGATGACCTGGACGTCGGACAGGTCGGGCAGGGCGTCGAGCGGGGTTTTCTTGACGGCATAGACGCCGCCGCCGACCACAACCAGCGTGACCAGCAAGACCAGGAAGGCGTTGCGGGCCGACCATTCAATCAGCTTGTCGAGCATTTCAGTGGCCCCCGTGGGCGCTGGCCGCTGCCTTGTTGTCCATCGGGGCGATGCCGGTAATGGCGAACTCGCCGTTGCCCCGGTCCTCGAAGGTGAAATGCACCGACTGGCCGGGGAGCAGGCCCTTGATCAGGCCGGGCTCGGCAACGCTGAAGTCCATGGTCATGGCCGGCCATTTCAGGGCGGCGATGGCTTCGTGATTCATCGAAATTGTGCCATTTTTGGCGTCGACCGTAGCAATGCTGCCCATGGCTTCGTAGCTTTTGGCACCAGCCGCCGCGCCGGATTTTGGTTCGGTAAAGGTGGCCAGTGCCGCCTTCAGGTTGCTCTCGGCATCGATCAGGAAGTTGGCTGCCACGACGACCTCGGCACCGTCTTCCAGACCGTCGAGAATTTCTATTGCATCCTTGCCACGCAGGCCGATCTTGACCGGCTGCGGCTGGAACTTGCTCTCGCCGACAACACGCAGCACGACCTGGCGCTCGCCGGTGTCGATCACCGCCGAGGTCGGCACCACCAGGCGCGGGCGGCTGCCGGCCGCGGCGACCTCGACGTGGGCGAACATGCCGGGGCGGAGCAGGCCGTCGCGGTTGTCGAGTTCCAGGCGTACCGGCGTCGTCCGCGTCGCGGCATTGACGGTAGGGTAGAGGTAGCTGACCTTGGCCGCGAAGGTGCGATCCGGGAAGGCTTCGATGCCGATGGTGGCGGCCTCGCCGACGCGGACGCGGGCGAGGTCTTTTTCATAGACATCGGCAATGACCCAGACCTTGGACAGATCGGCGATGCGGTAGATCGCCATGCCGGGTGTGAAACGCATGCCTTCGACGGCCTTCTTTTCCAGCACGATGCCGGTGGCCGGCGAGGTGAAAGTGACGCGGCTGGCGACCTTGCCATCCGGCGCCCTGACCTGCCAGTTGGCGAGGCGCTCGCGGGCGCCTTCGGCCAGCCGGCGGGCGGCATCGCGGGCGCTCGGGTCGGCGCCCGGCGTGTCGAGTTTGAGCGATTCGGCGATGGACAGCTCCTTCTGGGCCGAGACCAGTTCCGGGCTGTACACCGAAAACAGCGCCTGGCCGCGCTTGACCGGGTCGCCGCTGGCGTTGACGTGCAACTGCTCGATCCAGCCTTCGAAGCGCGGTGAAACATCGTGGATCAGCCGTTTATTGACTTCAATGCGGCCCACGGCGCGCACCCCGGCGTCGAGTACCTGCAGGCTGGCCGTCGCCGTCTTGACCCCCAGCGTTTGCAGGCGGGCCGGGCTGACCTTGACCGCCCCTTCGCCATCCGGCTCGTCGCCCTCGTAGACAGCGATGTAATCCATGCCCATCGAATCTTTTTTCGGCGTCGGCGAGGTATCGGGCAGCCCCATCGGGTTGCGGTAATAAAGCAACTTGCGTTCGCCAGCTCCCGCCTTGCCCGTTGCTGGCGCGTCCTTGATCGCCGAAGCGGTCGTCCTGTCAGCGCCGATCGGGGCTTGTTTGTTACCGATCCAATAGCCGCCGGCGAGAGCGGCAAGCACGGCAGCAACGGCCAGTGTCAGGGAGAAATTTTGTTTCATTGCGGTGCTCCCACCAGTTTTTCCAGTTCGGCATGGCGCACGCTGGCGTCCACTTCGGCGTCGAGCAGCGCCAGGCGGCTGCGCAGGATCTGCCGCTCGGCTTCGATCAGGGTATTGAAATTGACCCGGCCGCTTTCGTAGCCCGCCTGGGCTGCTTCCAGCGTTGCCCGGGCTTGCGGCAGCAGGGTTTCGCCGAGCAGGCGTATCTTGTCGCGGCTGGCTTCCAGGTTGACCAGGGCTTCGCCGATTTGCCCGTTCAGGCGGGCTTCGCTGGCCGAAACCTGTGCGCGGGCCGATTCCAGGCGGCGCTCGGCCTCGCGCTCCTGGGCGCGACGCGACGATTGCTGCAGCGGAATATTGACTTCGACCATCAAATCCCAGGTATCCGGGCCGATCATTGCCGAGCGCGGGCGGTTGTTGGTCAGTGCGAAAGCGAAATCGGGGTAGCGGTTCAGGTAGGCCAGGTCCTTGGCTTTTTCGGCCGCCGTGACGCCCTGTCGATCGCGCCCGAGATCGGGGGAAACCGCTTTGCTGCGGGCAAAAACCTCGGCCAGAGTCAGCCGTGCCGGCACGGGGGGCAGGCGCTGCGGCTCGGCCAGCGGCGTATCGGCAGGCCTCGGCAACAAGGCGTTGAGCCGGGCCGCCGCTTCGCGCCGCCGCCGGTCACTCTCGACCAGATCGAGCTTGAGGCTGGTACTTTCGCTTTGCGCCTTGATCGCATCCTGCTGCGGCACCAGTCCGACGCTGTAACGCTTGACGACCAGTTGTTCGAGCGCCCCAACCAGCTGCAGGGTTTCGCGCAGGATGCGCGTCTGGCCGGCCGCCTGGAAATAGCGGGCATACGTCGTCTTGATCCGGGCTTCGACATCGACCCAGGCGGCATCGCGAACGCTGTCGGCCTGCTCCGCCTGCGCCTCGGCCAACTCGCCGCGCAGGCCGCGCTTGCCGGGGAAAGGCAGGGCCTGGATGGCCCGGTAGCGGGTGGTGCCGACGTCACCGGGCTGCAGGGAGGCCGATTTGCCCGGCGTCATGGCATTGGTGAAGTCCATCAACTCGACCTGGAATCGGGGGTCGGGTAGTGCCGAGGCGGGTTCGATCCGCTCGCGCTGAGCTTCGGCATCCAGGCTGCGGACGCGAAATTCAGGGTTATGCGCTTTGCCGTAGGCCAGCAGGCTTTCGACATCGGCACCGAGCGCAGCTTCCTGAGCCCATGCGGGCATCCCGAAAGCAATGGCACCAAACAGCATGACGATGGGTAAGGGCCGGAAGCGGCGCATGGGAACTCCCCGGAAACTGGTTTTGTTGAGGCGGTGCCGGCCCTCGGCACCATCCGTTTTGGAGCTTATTTGGCGGCTTCGAAATGTACGACGGTCAAAGCACCATTGACGTTGTCAGCCATGAAACGGATTTTATCGCCGGTTTTCATCTGGTCGAGCCAGCCGGCGTTGCTGACCTTGAAGGCCATGGTCATCGCCGGCATCTCCAGGTTGGTCAGCGGCCCATGGGCGAGTGTTACCTTGCCGCCGGTTTTGTCGATTTTCTTGACCTGGCCGTCGACCATTTGCATTTGCATGCTGCCGGTCTTGGCCGCCATGCCATGGCCGGCATGCTCGCCGCCGGCAAAAACGGGCTGGGCAGCGAATCCGGCAAAAGCAATCAGGGCGGTGGCGATGAGGGATTTGTTCAAGGGTTTTCTCCTGTTAGTTAAAAATCAGTGCTTGGCAAATACGCTTGCGTTACCGCCGGCCTGAACCAGCAGCGTGTCGTAGGGAAGCGGCCGGGTGCTTTCCATGCCGGGCGATCCGGGCGGCATCGACGGGACGGCAAGGCCGAGGGCCTTGGGCTTTTCCTTGAGCAGCCGCTGGATGTCGGCTGCCGGGACGTGCCCCTCGACGACATAACCGCCGACCCTGGCCGTATGGCAGGAGCCGAGACGCTCGGGCATGCCCAGTTTCTGGCGGGCAGCAGGCACGTCGTTCACCTCGTGGGTCCGTACCTCGAATCCGGCACTCTTGAGATGATCGGCCCACTTTCCACAGCAATCGCAGTAGGGGCTTTTGTAAACGTCCACCACTTCCGCTGCCCATGCCTGATGGGCGACACCCGTTCCCAAGGCAATGGCGGTTAGCCATACGGCGATACGTTTCGTCATGACCATGCTCCTCTTACGATTTTGAATGCAGCCACTATGGCGGCTGGAACCCAACAAATGACTGACCGGGAAATTACATTTCCGTAATAAATCGGCGCTTAGCCGGTGTTGATCAGGATCGTTTCCAGGCGCGTTACATTGAGAGAACTGGTGCCCGGGCCGATGTCTGTCGATGGGATGGCAACAACTAACCGCTCGCTGACTTGCTGATTACATTTGCGTCAGATTTGGAGGGGCCGTAAAAAGCACTGGCACAATTGGGGCGAATCCATTGATTGATGCCGGAGACACACATGAAAATTCTTGTAGTCGAAGACGAGCCCAAGACGGGCGATTACCTCAGACAGGGCTTAAGCGAAGCGGGTTTCGTCGTCGATTTGGCCCGCGATGGCCTGGACGGCCTGCATTTGGCGCTCACCGAAGCCTACGATCTGGCCATTCTCGACGTGATGCTGCCCGGCATCGACGGCTGGCAGGTTCTCCAGGGCGTGCGCAGGTCCGGCAAGGAAATGCCGGTGCTGTTCCTGACCGCAAAAGACGCGGTGGATGACCGGGTCAAAGGGCTGGAACTGGGTGCTGATGACTATCTCGTCAAGCCTTTCGCTTTTTCAGAATTGCTGGCGCGGGTCCGGTCCTTGCTCAGGCGTGGCGCCAAGACGAAGGAACCCGATGTCCTGTGCGCCGCCGATCTCGAACTGGACCTTATGCGCCGGCGCGTCACTCGCAGCGGCAAGAAAATCGATTTAACCTCCAAGGAGTTTTCTCTCCTCGAACTACTCATGCGCAGGCAGGGCGAGGTGCTGCCGCGATCCCTCATCGCGTCGCAAGTTTGGGACATGAACTTCGACAGCGACACCAACGTCATCGAGGTGGCGATACGCCGGCTGCGTGCCAAGGTGGACGACGGGTTCGAGCCCAAACTGATCCGCACCGCCCGGGGCATGGGCTACTTGCTGGAGGTGGGCGAGTGAAATTTCCGCGCGGCAAGTCGGTGACGCTGCGGTTGACCCTGCTCTTCGCCTTCGTTTCCTGTTCGGTGCTCCTGCTGCTCGGTATGGTGATCGGCAACCTCGCTGACAGACATTTCGAAGAACTGGACATGGAACTGCTGAGTGGAAAACTCGAACTTGTCCGGCATGCGCTCGCGGAAGTAAGAACCCGCAGCGACCTGGACGCATTGCCGAGGCGCCTTGACGAAGCACTCGTCGGACATCATGGCCTCTCGCTACGGATACGGCGCACCGATGGCGGAATCCTTTATGCCACCGCCGATGCCGATTTCCCGACCGTCAAGGAAAGCCTCGCCGTGACTGAAAGTCCGGTGCGCGCGACGGGCCGAGATGGACGGCCATTGCGCCTTCTGTCCGGGGCGGCTGCGCTGGGTTGGCCCGAGGGGTCATCCGCAGTCGTGGAACTGGCTACGGACCTGACCCACCACGAGATGTTCATGGTGTCGTTTCGGGCTGCCTTGTGGACGACGATCGGCCTGGCAGCCTTCGCCAGCGGACTGATGGGATGGGCGGCTGCCCGCCGAGGGCTGGCTCCATTGCGCGACATCAGCCGGAACGCGGCAAGGATCACGGCCAACCGGCTGGATCAGCGTTTGCCGGTTGAATCGATCCCTGTGGAACTAGCCGAGGTTGCCTGGACGCTCAACGAAATGCTGGCTCGACTGGAGGAATCCTTCCGCAGGCTCTCGGACTTCTCCTCCGATCTTGCCCACGAGTTGCGCACCCCGGTCAGCAATCTGCTGACCCAGACTCAAGTGACGCTCTCGAAAGCGCGGACCGAGGACGAATACCGGGATGTACTGGCCTCCAATGCCGAGGAGTTCGAACGGCTCTCGCGGACCATCGCCGACATGCTTTTCCTGGCGAAGGCGGACAATGATCTCATCGTACCGACCCTGGAACAGGTTGATCTGAGGGCGGAGGCTGATGGCCTCCTGGAATTCTATGAAGTGCTGGCCGAGGAGAATGGTGTCGGGCTCACGGTCAGCGGGCAGGCAACGGTTTCAGGCGATCGGCTGATGCTCAGGAGGGCGATGAGCAACCTGCTCTCAAATGCATTCCGCCATACAACCAGAGGCGGAAGCGTAGAGGTTCGAATTGCAGGCTCCAACGGTGGGATGGCGACGATATTGGTCAGAAATACGGGCGAAACCATCGCGCCAGAACATCTGCCGCGCCTGTTCGATCGTTTCTACCGCGCTGACCCGTCCCGACAGCGCGATGCCGAAGGCGCCGGGCTGGGTCTGGCGATCACGTGCTCCATCCTGCGTGCCCACGGCGGTGACGCTACGGCTAGTTCGGCCGATGGCGTCACTGTTTTCGAACTCAGGTTACCGGCCTGACGTGTCGGGCTGACTGGATCGCATTCAGTCGTGGTCATGACATTGATCCAGTGCCTGAGCGAACTCGATCAGCGGTTCCGTCGACTGAATTAACCGCTGGTAGTCTTTTTGTGACGGAGATCGTCCTCGGCATGGAGATAGATGGCCGTGGTTTCGATCGACGCATGACGCAGATTTTTCTGGATGAAGCGGATATCGTTGCCAGCGTCGGCCTGGTGGGTACAGCCCACCGCACACCCATGAATACAGTGGGTAGAAACTGCCATTGAAGTACAAAGAAAATCAGTAACGGAAGTTGTCGTTCTATATACCTTGCGGCGGCTTTACCTGACGACCAGCCCGTAACCAGTGATCACAAACGGCTCCTGTACTTTGGTACCTGCTGCCCAATTCTTTGTGACCTGAACGGCAGGATTGGGGTCGATAGTTCTCATTCGGTGGCTAGAAAAGCCACTGAACTAAGCGCCTCAAGGCCGAATGGCAGGTATGCAGCTGACTGCTGCCCGATTCAGCGCGCTAGGCCAATGGCAGGAATGGCCGAGCAGCACTCAGTCAGTCCTCGTCCTGTACGACCGCTCCGCTCTGAAAGCTGCCGCGGAGTCATCGAGATGATGAATGTCTTTTGAGGGTCGTAAGCCGACGCCAATAATTCACTTGGCATTCAACGACAAATGGCCACCTGAACACAAGGTGAATGCCCAGCCTTTTGGCTAAGCCGATTGCCCAACGAAGCGGTTAAACTCGCCGCTTCCTCGTTGTTGTTGGCACCTCATGAACTTTGCTTCCCTTGGCCTCGCCGCCCCGTTGCTGCAAGCGCTCGAAACACTTGGCTACAAAACGCCGACCCCGATCCAGTTGCAGGCCATTCCCGCCGTTCTCGCCGGGCGTGACCTGATGGCGGCGGCGCAGACCGGCACCGGCAAGACTGCCGGCTTTGCGCTGCCCGTGCTGCAACGCCTGAGCCAAGGTGAAAAGGCGGCGAGCAACTCGATCCGCGCTCTGGTGCTGGTGCCGACGCGGGAACTCGCCGAGCAGGTGCAATCCAGTTTCCGCCAGTATGGCGAGCACCTGCCGGTCAGCACTTACGCCACTTATGGCGGCGTCAGCATCAACCCGCAGATGATGCGCCTGCGCCGCGGCGTCGATGTGCTGGTCGCCACACCCGGCCGCCTGCTCGACCTTTTCCGCCAGAACGCCATCAAGTTCAAGCAGGTCGAAACGCTGATCCTCGACGAAGCCGACCGCATGCTCGATCTCGGTTTCGCCCAGGAACTGGCGACGGTTTTCGCCGCCCTGCCGAAACAGCGCCAGACCCTGCTTTTTTCCGCCACTTTCTCGGACGAAATCCGCAGCATGGCCAAAGCCCGACTGCGCGACCCGCTCTCGATCGAAATCAGTCCGCGCAACAGCACGGTGAAGGCAGTCAAACAATGGGTGGTGCCGGTCGACAAAAAGCGCAAACCGGAACTCTTCCTCAAGATGCTGAAAGACCGGCGCTGGGGTCAGGTGCTGGTCTTCGTCAAAACGCGCAAAGGCGTCGATGAACTGGTCAGCCTGCTGCTCGCAAAGAAGATCAAGGCCGACGCCATTCACGGCGACAAGCCGCAACCAGCCCGTTTGCGGGCGCTGGAAAGCTTCAAGGCCGGCGAAGTACAGATTCTGGTCGCCACCGATGTCGCGGCGCGCGGGCTGGATATCGACGACTTGCCGCAGGTGGTGAATTTCGACCTGCCGATCGTCGCCGAAGACTACATCCACCGCATCGGCCGCACCGGCCGCGCCGGTGCCACCGGGGAAGCGATTTCGCTGGTCTGTGCCGACGAAGCACCGCTGCTCGCCGCCATCGAAACGCTGACCAAACAAACGCTGAGCCGCGACGAAGAGCCGGGCTTCGAGCCGGACCATCGCGTACCGATGACCAATGGCGCCGGTCAACTGGTAAAAAAGCCGAAAAAACCCAAAGTACCCGGCGGCCGTGGCGCCAAAAATGTGCCATCCAACTGGGAAGGTTTCGATGCCCCCACGGCCAAAAAGCCGGCCCGGCGCAGCGCCGTCAAGGCGACCAACAGCACTGGCGGCAAAACGCCTGCCAAATCACGGGGCCGCTGAACCGTGGGTAATCGTCTGACTAATTTTCGCGCTTGATTTCATGCCTCGGCAACGCGATCGAATCCGCGATTTTCCGGGCAAACGCTGGCTCAATCTGGCCCTGCGCACGATCCATCTGCTCGGTCTGGTCCTGCTCGGCGCAGCCTTGCTCGGGGCCGGCAGCGTCAGTACCGGCGCCACCGTCACATTTGCCTCCGGCCTCGCCATGTTTGCCATCGACACCTGGGCCAACCCGGCGCATTTGCATGAAGTTGCCGGCTTTGGGGTGCTGCTCAAACTGGCACTGGTTGGCCTGATGGCCCTGCAACCCGCCTGGGCGCTACCGATTTTCTGGCTGGTGCTGGCCCTTTCGACGCTGCTTTCACATGCCCCGGGCGGTTTCCGGCATCGCCAATTGTTTTAGATCGATTTTTCCCGCCCAGGCACACTGAATTTAGCCCGCAAGCGAGCCACGAACGCTCAAGCCTTCTTGTCGGTATCCGACGAAATTGCCGATTTGACGCTGGCGACACCCTGCGCCAGCTTGTCGCTGGCACTGCTGGCCACTGCCGCAGCTTTGGCCGAAACCTTGTCAGCGGCGACCTCGGCTTTTGCCGACACTTCGCTGGCCGTTTGTTTGGTCGCATCCCAAGCGTGATCTGCCGCCGCGCTAGCTTTGTGACCCAATTCGCTGGCCTTGGCGGAGGCTTGATCGGCCACCGACTCGGCTTTCGCCGCAGCTTCGGCCGCCGCGTGTTTGGTCTTGTCCCACGCCTGATCTGCTGCGCCCGTTACCTTGCCGGCCAGTTCGGAAGCCTTCGCTGAAGCATTCTCTGCCGCGGCTTCCAGCTTTTCTTCAGCGCTATCCAGCAGGGCTTTGGCTTTATCAAAAATACCG
>Ga0073899_10002080_pt1 | contig 18121 bp, 8 predicted proteins | sample KloWWTmetaKNB5Ph_FD_88975 | JGI IMG/M metagenome (GOLD analysis project Ga0073899, IMG submission 88975) | Active sludge microbial communities from Klosterneuburg, Austria, studying microevolution and ecology of nitrifiers - Klosterneuburg... | ecosystem: Engineered > WWTP > Aerobic digester >... | reverse complement strand
GGTCGTAGGTCCACGCCAGCTCGCTCTCGACGTGGCCGTCGCGGGTGAAGCTCGCAGCGACGCGCCGGCCGACGCCGTCGAACCGGATCGCCGTGACCTCGCTCGCGCCGGTCGTGGCCCGGCTCCGCTGTACCTGATCGATGCGCAGGTTGCGCTCGCGTCGGAAGCTCGTGACGATGCTGTCGCTGGCGTCGCCGGTGGTCTCGGCGATGGTCAGCGCGTAGGTCGCGTCGTAGCTGCGCGCCAGCTCGGTCACGCCACCCAGCTCGACCCGCGTCGGCAGCATCTGCCCGTCGGTCGAGTAGTGCGCGGCGGTGACGTTGCCCTGCGCGTCGGTGAGCGTCGCCACGCGGCCGCCCGCGGTGTAGGTGGTGGTGACGCGACCGCTGGAACAGGTCGCGGGATCGGCGGCGCAGGCCGCCTCGTCATCGGCGGCGATCCAGTCGGTCTCGGCGATCCGCCGCGCGCTCGCCGGCGCGTAGTCGTAGCGCTTGACCGCGTGGACCACGCCGTCGTTGCCCCAGCGGCGGGTGCGGACCAGGAGGCCGAGTTCGTGCTGCGCCTCGATCAGCGAGCCGTCGGGCGCCTGCGTGACCCAGGTGCGGCCGAGCGCGTCGTCGAAGCGCCGCGTGACCTCGCCAGTGGGGGCGGTGGTGGTCACGGCGCGCAACGGCGTCGGCGCCCCGGCGATCGGCGCGACTGCGCCGCGGGCGTAGCTGGTGACGGTCTCACCCAGCCCATCGCGCTTCACGCCGATCACCCGGCCGTAGGCGTCGTAGCGAGTGCAGGTGGCGTGGCCGGCGCCGTCGGTCGTCCGCGCGACCAGGCCGCGGACGTCGTAGCCGACGCGGCGGGTGGCCAGCGTGGTCGCGCCGTCGACGTCGGCCTCCTCGATCAGCCGCCCCGCCGCGTCGTAGCGGCGCGCCACGCCCTGTCCCAGCGCGTCGACCTCGCGGGCGATCTCGTCGCGCGCGGTGTACGTCCACGCGGTCGCCATCAGCGCCGCCGGCGCGGCGCCGGCCAGGTAACCGTCCTCGCGCGTGCTCAAGCGGCCGAGCGCGTCGTAGCTCATCCGGTGGACCACGCCGTCGAGCACCTGCTCGACCAGGCGGCCGTTGCCGTCGTAGGTGTCGCGCTCGAGCTCCCGCGGCGTGGCCCGGGTCGGGTCGCCGAGCGTCACCCGCAGCACCCGGCCGGCGCCGTCGTAGGTCGTCGCGCGCACCTCGCCGTCGGCGTCCTCGACCCGCACCGCGTTGCCGCGCGCGTCGCGCGCCGTGCGCGTGGTCGCCACCACCGCGTCCATGGTCACGGTCTCCGCCACGACGCGATCGAGGCGGTCGTAGGTGGTCGCGGTCTGCGCGCCGGTCGCGTCGACGAAGCTCGCGACCCGGCCGCGCGCGTCGTAGCTGGTCTCGGTCGCCGTGCCGTCGGGGTAGTCGACCGCCAGCGCGCGATCGCGCGCGTCGACCCACGTCGTCGTCACCGCGCCGAGGTCGTCGGTGGTCACGACCCGCCGCGCGCCCGCGGTGTCGTCGTACGCGGTCTGCCACGTCGCCCCGTCAGGGCCGGTGCGCAGGATCGCGCGGCCGATCGCGTCGTACCCGTAGCTGGTGCGGTTGCCGGCGGCGTCGATCTCGGCCGTCAGCGTGTCGTCGTCGGCGAGCACCCGCTGGGTGATCGCGCGCGTCGAGGTCGCCGGCACGCCGCACGCGCCGTAGGTCATCACCGCGGGGCCGGTGGTCGCGATCCGCCGGCCGTAGCCGTCGTAGTCATGCGCGGTGATCGCGCCGGTCGCATCGGTGGTCGTGCGCGGCGCGCCGAAGCCGTCGACCTCGTCGGTGCGGATCACCGCGCCGTTGCGCGACGTCCGCGTGATGCGACCGCGGGTCTCGACCGCGGTGGTCACGCCCGCGCGGGTGGTCCGCGCGACGCCCAGATCGTACGCGGAGGTGGTGGCGACGCCGTCGGGCGGCGTCAGCCGGGCCTCGCGGCCGAGCACGTCGTAGCGCGTCTCGGTGCGCGGCACGTCGCCGCTCCACGCGACCGCGGGCACGCGGCCACTCGCGGCCGGCGCCGCGATGGGCGCCACCGCGCCGTCGCGGGCGTCGAACAGCTCGGTCGCTAGCTCGACCCAGCCCGAGGCCGCCGAGCGCAACGTCACGCGCGACACCGCGCGATCGCCGTCGCGATCCGGCGCGCAGCCGTAGGCCTCGTCGAGGCTGGCGGTCCACGCGTCGCCGCGCAGCGGATCCCGGCGGCACACCACCGTCCGCCAGTCGCGGCCGAACCCGTCGACGTAGACCTTCTCGACGGTCTGCGTGCCGTCGCCGGCGTCGTGGACGTCGACGATCGCCGGGGCGTCGGTCGCCGCGCCGTGATCGTAGGCGTGGCGCGTGGTGTCGATCGCACCGACGCCGGCGTCGACGGTCTGGAGCGTCACCCGGCCGGCGTCGTCGTAGGCGTAGCCCTCGACCAGGCCCGCGGCCGTGGTGTGCTCGATCAGCCGGCAGCGCGCGTCGCGCGCGTAGCCGTCCGAGGTCAGCGCGTCGGTGCGCGTCGCGATCGCGCCGCAGTGGTCGTAGGTGTAGTCGACCCGATGGCTCCCGCCCCAGCCGGTCTCCCAGGCTAGCGCGCCGCCGGCGAAGCCGCGCGTACGCGTGCGGCTGTGCGTGCCATCGGACTGGAGCGCGGTCGTCCAGTCCATGCCCGCGTAGGCGAACGCCGGGTACGTGATGTACTCGCGAACCGCGCCGGCGTCGTCCCGCGACCGAGTCGTCGCCAACCGGGTGGCCACCAGCGTCGCGTCGTGCGGGTGGTAGGTCCGCTCGGTGGTCACGCCGTCGGTCCGATCGGTGACGTCACCGAAGTCGCGGGTGCCCGTGGCCACGCCGCCCGTGCGGTCCCACGTCGTCGTCGTGACCTCCAGCCGCACCCCGGCCGACACGGTGGCCGGCTTGCCGGTGAACGCGCCACACGCGGCCCACGCGCCCGTGTCGGGCGCCGCCCCGGCTGTCGTCGCGAACGCGTAGCGACACGTCCGCACGACGGGGTTGAAGTACGGCGCCGCCACGTCGGCCGGGAGGCCGGTCAGCCCGAACTCCGCCATCGACACCTCGACGTCGTGCAGCGCGCCCGACGGCAGCACCGTCGCGCGCAATCGCTCGGTGCCGCCCAGCACCGCGTCGACGTGGTAGCGCCAGCGCAGCGCCACGCCCGACGTCCCGCGGGCCTCGGCGGTGCCGAAGCCGGCGCGCTCGCGGCTCGCGGTCGCGCCGTCGGTGAACGCGAACGTCGTGGTGCCACGCTCGCCGGTGATCTGCGCGATCACCGGCACCGCGCGGCCGAGGTCGTGGTGCGCCACCGCGCTCGAGCCCCAGGTGAGCTCGGTGCGCCCGCCGTGGGCGCCGATCAGCGCGGTCAGGCGGTTCTGCGCGACGCCGCGGGTGTTGCGGCTCCAGGCCGGCGCCGCTCCGCCGAACGCGCTCAGCGTCTCGGGGTGCGGCGCGTCGTGGCCCGCGACCTCGTCCGCGAGGCCGTCGCCGTCGAGATCGATGAACCCCGCGTAGGTCTGGTCCTTGCCGACGCCCAGGTACATCTGCCCGGTGCCGTGGTCGAGCGCGCTGGCCTGCGCGGGGCAGTCCCCCGAGCCGTCCAGGCCGAAGCCGACGCCTGCGGCGGTCGCGACCACGCCCGGATCGGGCAGCGCGTGGGGCAGCTCGGGGCTGCCGCACGCCTGGATCAGCTCGGCGCGGCCGCTGCCGTCGATGTCGGCCATGCCGAGGTGGTTGAGCGGCGCCGTGGATACCCAGGTGTAGGCCGATGACTCCTCGGTCCGGTTCTCGTAGCTCGAGACCGCGCGCGGGCCGTCGGGCCACGCGAACGATCCGCCGACGCCGGTGGGTGCGAGCGTGAATCGCCCGCGACCGTCGCCGAGGTACAGGCGGTTCAAGCCGCCGCAGGCGCCGGCGGCGTCGCCCCATGCGTAGTCCACGCCGAGCACGGTCGTACCGAGCGGGTCGCGCTTGGGCCACGCCAGCGCGACTAGACGATCCGTGACGCCGTCGTTGTTGTAGTCGCCGTAGCTCGTGTGCCGTCGTACGTACTCGGCGGCGTCGATCGCCTCGACACCCGCGGCACGGTAGAAGCCACCGGACCGCGGCACCGCACCCGCGATCGGGTACGCATCGGACGTATCGCTCATGCAGCCGTCGGTGAGCACGTCGGCCGCGGCCGGCGCCGCGCCCGCGAAGCCAGTGAGGCTGCGCGGGTGCGCCGGGTCGAAGAACGGCGCGACGCCGGTGTTGACGTAGTACTGGTCGCCGGAGACCAGATCGGGTCGGCCATCGGCGTCGATGTCGGCCAGCCGATCAGCTTCGAACAGATCGATGCCGAGCCACGCCACCCCGACCGGCGCCCCGGTCCAGCCGGCCGCGCTGCCGGCGACCGCTTGCAGGCCTGGCCCGTCGCCGAGCACCACCTCCGGGAAGCCGTCGTCGTCGAGGTCGGCGAAGAGCAACTTCGGCGGCTCCCACCGCAGCCCGGTGACCAGCGCCGCGAGCTGGTCCGCGCGCGCCGTGTCGCTGCCCAGCCGCGGCGCGCCACCGAGGCCGGGCGCGTTGCGGAAGACCGCTGGCTGGAAGGAGCATCCGCCGGGGTCGAGCAGCGAAGCGATCAGCGCCTCCGGATGCTCGGCATCCGGCTCGATCCGGACCGGCTCGCACGCCGTGTTGAACACGACGTAGTCGGCGCGCGCGTCGCGGTCGAGGTCGATGAACTGCCCGACCGACTGGTACTGCCGCGACGCGTGACCCGCGAAGTCGTAGTCGGCCGGGTGCAGCGCCGCGTCAGCCGGCAACGCCGCCCAGCCGGCGAAGGCCGCCGGTCCACCGGCCGCGCGATCGGCGTACTCCATGCGGCGCACCACGATCGGCGCGCCGGTCGCGGTGCCGTCGTCGGCGACCGGCACCCGCCACACCGTCGTGAGCAGCGACTGCGCGTCCCCCTGCGCCGGATCGTAGCCGAGCCGATACGCGTGGGCGACGTGGCGCCCCCCGTCATGGACGCTGGCCACGGTGATCGTCGCGAGCCGGTGCGCGCGCACCACCAGCGCGCCGTCCCGACCGTCGACGCGCGCGTCGGGGCGCTCCTCGTAGCCGAGCTCGATCACGTGCCGGCGGTCGTTGTAGTAGACGCGGGCCAGGCGCAGCGCGGTGGCCTGATCGTTCCAGGTCGGCGCCTCGTACTCGTAGTCGATCGCGTTGCCGCGCGCGTCGACCATCCGGGTCAGCTCCCAGCGCACCGGCTCGGTGCACGCCGCGCCGGCCCAGACGACGCCGTCCGGACACCCGTCCCAGAACCGGCCGCCGTAGGTGCGGGTCACGCCGTCGCGGGTCGCGGTCCAGCCGACGACGCGCGCCCCCGTGATGCTGATCGCGAGCTGCGCGCGGTACACGGTGAACGCGTCGTGCTCGGCGCGGAACGTGCCGTCCGCCTGCACGAACAGCTGCTGCCCATCGACGCGCATCTCCCAGCTCGTCGGGTCGTCGAGCACCACGCCGGTCAGGTCGGGCACGCCGCCGCCGGTGGCGCGCCGGACGATCGTCGAGCCCAGGCTCAGATCCCAGCCGGCGCCCAGCCAGCCGTCGACGCGCGTCGCGTCGTACTGCACGCGCAGCGGCGGCGCCGCGCCGAGCGCCGGCAGCGTCTCGAGCTCGATGCCGGGCTGGAAGCTGCCGCGGAACATGTCGACGTCGCGGACGTCGGGCAGCGAACCACCCTCGACGCCTTGCGCCGCCGCGGGTTGTCCGGCGCCGCTCATGGGCCACGTCGGCACGTTCTGGTCGGCGCGCCCGGCCGGTGGCGCGAGCAACGCCGCGCACAGCGCGAGCGCCAGCGCGCCGCGCACACGATGAAATGAATGCATGGGACCTCCTGGGTCCCCACTCAGCAGGGCTCATGCCACGCCGCGGACGCGCCCAAGTTCGCGACTCACCCGCCGCGCCCCCGGCGAACGCTCGGCACCGCTCAGATCTCGGCACCCGCGGCTGGCTCGCGGCAGCCCCCGCGGCCGCCGTGGCAAGATGGTCCCGTGCCCGATCTGATCTGGACGGACGAACGCGGTCAGCAATCCACGCAGCGCATCACGGCGCGCTCGACGAACATCGCGGTCCGGGGCGCGGCGACGATCGATCTCACGCCGATCGCGGCGGCGCCGCGCTGCCGGATGCTCTCGGTGTGGCTCGGCGCGGTCCGCGACATCGACCTGGCCCCGCTGGCGAACCACCCAGGCCTCGAGCGCGTCCACCTCGAGCTCGCCGGTCGGCCCGACCTGACGCCGCTGGCGACCTGCACCGTGTTGCGCGAGGTGCAGCTCACCTTCATCGGCCCGGAGCCGATCGACCTGGCCCCGCTCGCGCGGTGCGCGCGGCTCGAGCACCTCCAGGTCACGGCCAAGCACGGCGCCCTCGACCTCGCCCCGCTGGCCGCCGCGGGCTCGATCACCCGGCTCTCGGTCGCGTCGCCCGCGCCGCTCGAGCTGGCCCCGGTGCGGCAGATGCCCGGGGTGCGCAAGCTCGAGCTCGGCGGCACGGCCCCGCGCTACGACCTCGCGCCGCTCCGGGGCGTGCCGCTCGAGAGCTTCATGGTGAGCGCCAACGGCTGGCGCGAGATCGACCTCGCGCCGGTCGCGTCACCGACGCTCCGCGCCCTCACGCTGATCCCGCTCGACGTGACCACGCTCGACCTCGACGTGCTCGCCCCATGCACGGCGCTCCGCGAGGTCAACCTGAGCCCCGGCTTCGCGTCGATCCTGCGGGTCACGGGTCTGGCCAAGCTGGCCGACCTCGAGACGCTGCGCTTCCCCAAGTACGTCGACCTGATCTGTCAGGTCGACCACGCCGACGTCACGTGCGTCCCGCTCCGCAAGCACCTGCGCCGACCCACCAGCGGGATCTGACCGGGGGACGCCGTGGGGCCGCAGCGCGCCGCCGCACCTCACTGCCACGCGAGCTGATGAACCGGATGCCGCGCGTTGCCGCGTCATGCCCCGTCGACGCCGCGGCGAACCCGCCTCGCTGCGCCACCCCGTCGCGACGGCCTCCGGCGGGCGGCGCGCGCCGTGCTAGCGTCCGCGCCCACGATGGCTGCTTCATCGACGCCGCCCAAGCCGCCACGGATCTTCGCGATGTCGTTCGCCAGCGTGTACCCGCTGTACCTGCAGAAGGTGGCGAAGAAGGGCCGCACGCAGGCCGAGGTCGATCAGGTCATCACCTGGCTCACCGGGTACAGCGCCGCGCAGCTCCGCCGGGTGATCGACGCCAAGGTCGATATCGCGACCTTCTTCACCGAGGCGCCGCGCCTGCACCCCAACGCCGGCCTGATCACCGGCGTGGTCTGTGGCGTGCGCGTCGAGGAGGTCGCCGACCCGTTGATGCGCAAGGTCCGCTACCTCGACAAGCTCGTCGACGAGCTGGCCAAGGGTAAGCCGATGACCAAGATCCTGCGGGCCTGATCGGGGCCTCTCGCGGCCGGCGGCGCCGCGCCGCGCCGTCGACGATGCGCCACGATGGCACGGTCGGCGCCGCGTGGCCGCCGACCGGACCGCGACAGACCCCGTGATAGCGTCCCGCGCCATGGAGCGGATGCCGACGTCTGGGAGTCTCTTCACCTTCACCTTCGCCGCGCTCGCGCTGGCGAGCTGCTCGTCCGACCCGCGGGTGGTCGCACGCGGCAACGACGCCTCGGTCGCGGTCGCGGCCGCGCCGACGCCGCCGCCGGCGCCCTACGTCGTGTCGCACGACGACCGAGCGAACGTGCCGGCGTTCTTGTGGGCCGACCCGGCGCTCAAGGGCAGCGTCGCCAGCCAGGGCATCGCCACCGCCGAGGGCGCGGCGCGCGCGCACCTGCGCGCGTACGGGGCCCTGTACCGGCTGCGCACGCAGGACGTCGCCACGCTGGAGCTGCGCGATCTGCACGACACCGGCGAGGGCGCGATCATCGCCCGGTTCGCCCGCCGCATCGACGACGTCGAGGTGTGGAACGAGGTGGTCGCGGTGGCGATGGATCGCGACCTCGACGCGGTCGCGCTGTCGGGCTTCGTGACCGGGGACCTGCCGACGCTCAACGCCAAGGGCGGCACGCGCCCCGGCTTCGCGCTGCCGCCCGGCCGCGCGGTGGCCGACGCGGTGACCGACGCCGGCGGGCTCGCGATCGACCTCGCGAGCGTCGACGCGCCCCGCGCCGCCGACGGCGGCTACCAGGAGTTCGCCACCCGCGCGACGCGGGATCCCGTGCGGCTCAAGAAGGTGTGGTACCGCGGCGCGGATCGCGCGCTGGTCGACGCCTACTACGTCGAGGTCGACGCCGGCAACGACGCGACCGGCGCCCCGCGCTACTTCGCGTACGTCGTCTCGGCCACCGACGGCGCGGTGCTGTTCAAGAACGACCTGTCCGCCGCCGACCACCCGGTCACGTACCGCGTTTGGGCCGACCCCACGCCGGGCGAGCTGCCACTCCCCGACGACGGTCCCCAGGGCAACGCCACGACGCCGCTCCCCGGCGCAAGCACCAACGGCTTCACCGTGCCGTTCCTGCCGCCGATCAACGTGACGCTGTCGAGCCTGACCGCGCTCGGCGTCCACGACGACTGGCTGCCGCCCGGCGCCACCGAGACCCTGGGCAACAACGTCGACGCCTACGCCGACATCGCCACCCCCGACGGCTTCACCCCCGGCGTCGACTTCCGCGCCGACGTCACCGCCCCCGACACGTTCGACCGCGTCCTCGACACGGCGATCGATCCGGTCACCGTGACCGCGCAGAAGGCGGCGATCACCCAGCTCTTCTACAACGTGAACTTCTGGCACGACTGGTACTACGTGGCCGGCTTCGACGAGCGCGCCGGCAACGCCCAGATGGTGAACTACGGGCGCGGCGGCCTGCAGGGCGACGCGATCCGCGGCGAGGCCCAGGACGCCAGCGGCAAGAACAACGCGAACATGAGCACGCCGGCCGACGGCGCGCGCCCGCGCATGCAGATGTTCCTGTGGGACTTCTCGGCGGCCCGCATCACCGTGACCGCGCCGACCGCGGCGACGTTCGACACCGTCGGCCTGCCGTCGGGCTGGGGCGCCACCAACTTCGCCCTGCCGGGCACCACGTCGATCGTCCGCGGCGTGCCCAACGACGCCTGCACCGCGTTGACCGGCACCTACGCCGGCACGATCGTGGTGGTCGACCGCGGCACCTGCGGCTTCAGCGTGAAGGCCGCCTCGGCGCAGGCCGCTGGCGCCGCCGGCGTGATCATCGCCAACGTGGCGGCGTCGGCCAACCCGACCGTGGCGCCGGGCATGGCGCTCACCGTCGGCCAGCCCCCGCCCACGATCCCGGCGCTGTCGGTGAACCTCGCCGACGGCAACGCGCTGCGCGCGGCGATCGCGGGCGGGCCGGTCACCGGCGGCATGACCCGCACCACCGCGCTGCGCGACGGCGACATCGACAACCAGGTGATGGCGCACGAGTGGGGCCACTACATCTCGAACCGGTTGGTCTTCAACGCCAACGGCCTGGGCACCAACATGGCGCGCGGCCTCGGCGAGGGCTGGGCCGACACCCACGCCATGCTGCAGACCGTGCGCCGCGGCGACGACGCCGAGCCCACCAACGCCACCTGGAACGGCGTCTACGCGCTGACGGGCTACGCCGGCGGCAGCTTCGCCCGCAACAACCCCTACTACTTCGGCATCCGTCGCTACCCGTACTCGACGGACCTGACCAAGAACCCGCTGACGTTCAAGCACATCAGCGACGGCAACCCGCTGCCGGTCGGCCCCCCGGTCAACGCCAACACGGCGGTCAACTCGGAGGTCCACAACACCGGCGAGGTCTGGGCGACGATGCTGTGGGAGTGCTTCGCGGCGCTGCTCCGTGACACCCAGGGCGGCGCGCCGCGCCTGACGTTCGAGCAGGCGCGCGATCGCTGGCGCGACTACCTGGTCGCCGCCTACAAGCTGACCCCGGCCAACCCGACGCTGCTCGAGGCCCGCGACGCGCTGCTCGGCGTCGCGCTCGCGACCGACCCCGTCGACTACACGCGCTTCACCCAGGCCTTCGCCAAGCGCGGCGCCGGCGCCTTCGCGGTCGCGCCCGACCGCACCAGCGCCACCAACACCCCGGTCGTCGAGAGCTTCAGCGTCGGCGCCGCGATCGTCGCGACGACCGCGGTCGTGACCGACGACGTCGCGCCCGCGTGCAACGCCGACGGCGTCCTCGACAACGGCGAGACCGGCACGCTGCAGATCACGTTCCGCAACGTCGGCAACGCCGCGCTCGCGCCCACCACCGCCACCGTGAGCAGCCCGACCGCCGGCATCACGTTCCCCGGCGGCGCCACCGTCACCCTCCCCGCCGTCGGCCAGTTCCAGACCGTCACGGCGAGCGTGCCGATCGCGATGACCGGGCTGCCGGCCGCGGCCACCGTCTACGACGTCACCGTCACCGTGCCCGATCTCGGCGGCGGCGCGCCGGCGCCGGCCACGTTCTCGATCCTCGGCAACTACGACGTGGTCGCCAACGCCGCGTTCACCGACACCGTCGAGGCGTCGGCCACGGCGTGGCAGGTGACCAACACGCCGACCTCGCTCGGCGCCACCGAGATCTGGCAGCGGGTGACGGCGTCGACGACCGACCATCGCTGGGCGGGCGCCAGCGCGTCGCAGGCCGGGACCTCGGACCTGGTCTCGCCGCCGATGTTCGTCGTGACCGGCCAGCCGCTGGTGCTGACGTTCCGCCACCGCTACTCGTTCGAGTCGCCGGTCTTCGACGGCGGCGTCATCGAGATCACCAGCGACGGCGGCACGACGTGGACCGACGTCGGCGCCACCGCCGCCGGCTACACCGGCACGCTCGGCGCCACCTCGGCCAACCCGCTCGGGGGCCGCGCCGCGTACGTCAACCAGAGCGCCGGCTACCCCGCCTTCGCGCCGCGCACCATCGATCTGGGCGCGGCCTACGCCGGCAAGCTGGTGCAGCTCCGCTTCCGCATCGCGTCCGACGCCGGCACCAGCTCGCCGGGCTGGGACGTCGACGACATCCAGGTGGCGGGCGTCACGGCGCCGCCGTTCTACGCGGTGGTCGGCCAGCCGGCCGGCTGCAACAACGCGCCGGTCGCCAACCCCGGCCTGTCGCGCGCGGTCGGTGAGCTCACCGCGTCGCCGGCGTTCGCGCCGGTGACCGTCACCCTCGACGGCTCGGCCAGCTTCGACGCCGACGGCCAGCCGCTCACCTTCCAGTGGCTGCAGACCAGCGGCGTGCCCGTCACGTTGAGCGACGCGACGGCGCGGCAGCCCACGTTCACCGCGCCGCTGGTGGCCCGCGCGGCGAGCCCCTCGGCGCTGGTCTTCCAGCTGACCGTCACCGACGGCGTCAGCGCGAGCGCGCCGGCCTACGTCCAGATCAACGTCACCAACGTCAACCGCCCGCCGGTGGCCGCCGCCGGCGCGGCGCAGACGGTCGACGAGCGCGCGGTGGTCACGCTCGACGGGACCGGCAGCGCCGATCCCGACAGCGACGACACGCTCACCTACGCGTGGACCCAGACCGCGGGCCCGACGGCGACGCTGTCGTCGGCCACGACGGCGCGGCCGACCTTCACCGCGCCCGAGATCACGGCGGCGACCGACCTGACCTTCCGGCTGGTGGTCAACGACGGCGTGACCGCGAGCGCCGCGTCGACGGTGACCATCTCGGTGCGCGACGTGAACCGCGCACCAGTGGCCAGCGCCGGCGCCGCGCAGACCGTCGCCGAGTTCACCCCGGCGCCGGCCTACGGGCCGGTCACGGTCACGCTCGATGGCTCCGCCAGCGTCGATCCCGAGGGCAGCGCCGTGGCGTTCGCCTGGACCCAGACCGGCGGGCCGATGGTGGCGCTCAGCGACGCCGCGGCCGCCCAGCCGACGTTCACCGCGCCGGTCGTGCCGCGCGCCGGCACCACCACGCTCACCTTCGCGGTGGTGGCCACCGATGGCGCAGCGGCCAGCGCGCCAGCGACCACGACGGTGACCGTCACCAACGTCAACCGGCCGCCGGTGGCCGGCGCCGGGGCGGCGCAGACCGTCGGCGAGCGCGCGGTGGTCACGCTCGACGGGACCGGCAGCGCCGATCCCGACAGCGACGACGCGCTGACCTTCGCGTGGACGCAGACGGCCGGGCCGACCGTGACCCTGTCGTCGACCACGACCGCGCAGCCGTCCTTCACCGCGCCCGAGATCACCGCCGCGACCGACCTGACGTTCGCGCTGGTCGTCGACGACGGCCTGGCCGCCAGCCCCGCGGCGTCGGTGACCATCACCGTGCAGGCGGTCAACCGGGCGCCCGAGGCGGTGGCCGGCCCGGCGCAGACCGTCGTCGAGGGCACGCTGGTGACGCTGGCCGGCTCGGCCACCGACGCGGACGGCGACGCCCCGCTGACCTACGCCTGGACCGCGCCGGCCGGCGTCACGCTCAGCGACGCGACCGCGGCGGCGCCGACCTTCACCGCGCCGACGGTGACCGGCGACACCCCGTTCACGTTCACGCTGGTGGCGACCGATCCGGCCGCGGCCGCGAGCGCGCCAGCGACGGTGGTGATCACCGTGACCGACATCAACCAGGCGCCGGTGGCCAACGCCGGCAGCGCGTTCACGGCGCGCGGCGGCGACCTGGTCGCGCTCATGGGCTCGGCGACCGACCCGGACGGCGACACCCACTTCGCGTGGACCTGGACCGCGCCGGCCGGCGTCACGCTGAGCGACGCGACCAGCGCGACGCCGACGTTCGTGGCGCCGACCGTGACCGCCGCGACCACCTACGACCTCTCGCTGGTGGTGACCGACTCGCTCGGGCTGGCGAGCGGCGCGGCGACGGTGACCGTCACCGTCAGCCCCGCGCTGCGCACGCCGGTGGCCGACGCCGGCGCGACGGTCATCGCGACCCCGGGCGCGTCGGTGCAGCTCGACGGCAGCGCCAGCGCCGACCCCGACGCCCGCGCGCTCACGTACCAGTGGGTGCAGATCGCCGGCCCGACGGTCGCGCTCGACGACGCGACCGCGGCCCGCCCGCGGTTCGCCGCCCCCGCCACGAGCGCCGACCTGGTGCTGACCTTCCGGCTGGTGGTCACCAACCCCGACGCCGTGGTCAGCGCGCCGGCCACGGTGAGCGTGGTCGTCAAGGTCGCGGACGCCGACAACGGCGGCTGCGGGTGCAGCACCAACGGCGACGACGCGGCGCCCGGCCAGCTGCTCCTGGCCGGGCTGCCGATGCTCGTGCTGCTGCGGCGCCGCCGCGCGCGGCGCTGAGGCGGGCCGGGCGCGCCGCACCCACGCCGGCGCTGTGGCACGATCCCGCGATGCATCGCCGCCTGTCGCTCGTGGTCGTGGGAGTGGTGGCTTGCGGGTCGCCCGCCGGCAAGCCCGACTATCCCTCGCTCGCTGCCACGGCGCCGGCGGCAGCGCCCAGCGGCGGCGCCGCCGACCCGGTGCCCGAGGCGCCGGCGCCCGATCCCGCCGAGTTCGCGACGCCGACGTCGAACCCGACCGGCGCGCCGATCGCGATCACCTGGGCGCCCGCGGTGGTGGGCGAGCGGCGGACGCGCGACATCGCGCACCTCGCGCTGTACACGAGCGGCTGGGACAGCGACATCCGCCGCCAGCGCACCGTGCGGCACTTCCACGCCGACGAACGCGTCGCCGCCGTCGGCGCCGGCCGCGCGACCGCCCTCGAGGTGGCGTTCGACGACGGCCGCGAGACCGTCACGTTCGACGACGACGCCCCCAACCCGCAGACGCTGGTCTCCGGCGAGTACCGGATCGAGGTGCGCGGTGATGGCCCGGCGGTCGCGGTCAGTCGCGGCGGCTCGGGCTATCCGATCGGCGACCGCGAGCGCGAGGAGCTCGAGGGCATCTACGGCGGCGGCGAGCTGGGCCGCGACGCGCCGCTGCTCACGGTGCTGAAGGGCCGCACGCTGCGCGTCGGCGAGACCGTCACGCTGACCCCCGAGGAGCAAGCCATCGCCGGCGCCGGCGATCCGCTCGACGTCCCGATCTCCCTGACCCTGGCGGCCGTGGCCGACGGCGTCGCCACCTTCCGCTTCGCGTTCTTCACGTCGACGGCGCCCGCCGGCGCCGAGGTGCGCGGCGTGAGCCTGGCGTTCGGCGTCGAGGTCACCACCGGCCGCCTGCGCACCGTCGCGATCGTCGACGCCCGCGGCGACAGCTCGCCGCGGATGCGCTCGACCTCGCGCATGACCGAGACCACGGCGCTCACCTACTGAACCGCGCCCTCGCAGGTGGCGACGCCGGCCGCCGGTTTCTGGACGGAGGCGCCGCATCGATCGACACTCGCCGTCAGAACTTCGCCAGCCCGGGGCCCGCGCGGCCGGTCCCGAAGCGCGCGCGCCTGGCACCGCGCTTGCTGTATGTGCGAGCGTGCCGCGCTGCCACTCGCCCCAGGCTCGCCTCGCGTTCGTGGCGGCATGCGCCGCGATCGCGGCCGTCGCCTCGCCCAGGCCCGCGCGCGCGGACGAGGCCGAGCTGAACGCGCCGGTCACCGTGCTGATCGCCGAGGCCGAGGGCGGGGCGCACCACGTGGCGCTGCTCGCCCTCGCCGAGCAGATCGCGCACGCGCAGGGCATCGACCGCGCTGCCCAGGCGAGCGCGTGGCGGGACCGCACCCGCGATGGCTACGAACCCGCGACCGCCGCCGAGCTCGACGAGGCGGCGACCGTCGTCGAGCGCATCTGCTGGAGCGACGGGACCACGCCGCCGTACGCGCGCGGCGACGACGGCGCGGCGGTCAGCCAGGCCGCCGACACCCTGGCGCGCGCCGCGGGCCACCCGCCCGAAGGGCCGCGCACCAGGTACGACGCCTGGGAGCGGTTCGCTGGCGCGGCCCGGCTCGCGGCCCGATGCCTCGGTCGCGGCGGCGGCCCGACGCGGACCGCCAGCGTGTTGGCCTCGATGTTCCGCTCGCGCGCCGCGGCCTCCCACGTCCTGCCGGAGATCTACGTCGACGGCCTGCCCGCCGAAGCGCGCCTGCAAAGCGACGCCGTCGAGTTCGACGTGCCCGCCGATCACGACGCGCTGGTCCACGTCCGCTGTCACACGACGACGCGGTGCAGCCCGCTGGTGCGGATCCCGGCCGGCGAGGTGGTCCCCGCACCGCTGGCGCTCGTGGATCTCGACTTGCTGCCGGTGGTCGGCGACGCGCTGACGCTGACCTACCCGAGCGCCTACGAACGCAGCGCGCGCGTCGGCCGCGACGCCAGCGACATCGCGACCGTGCTCGGCGCCAGCGCGCCCCCGGGCGGGGCCAGCCTCGTGGTGCTGGATGAAGGCGCGGAGGTCCGCTTGCTGCTGTCAGACCGCGACGGCGCGCCGCGCGGCACGCTGCGCGCCAACTGGCCCGACGCGGCCGCCGCCGCCCGGCGGCTCGTCGCCGGCGAGTCGGGGCCGGCGATCGGCGCCGTGCGCGACGGCATGTACACGATCATCCTGCGCGAGCTGCCCGGCGCGCCGCGGCTGACCACGGGCTCGACGCGGTTCGACGGGCGGCCGATCGGCCTCCGCCGGTATTGCCGCGGCAGCGATTGCCGGTTCGCCGCGCCGCCCGGCCCGCTGCAGCTGACGATGCGGCGCGCCGGGCTCGCCGACGACGAGCTGGTGCGGTCGATCAAGCTCGACGCCGACCTCGACATCACGGTCGTGCCCGGCCGCCGCTACGCCGCCAAGTACGTCGGCGAGGGGCTGATGATCACCGGCGGCAGCGCCGCGCTCGCCACCGCGGTGGTGATGGGCCTGCTGAACAAAGCCGGCCAGTCGGTGTGCAGCGCCGCCACGTCTGGCCCCGACGACTGCGATCGCCAGTCGTTCACCAGCGACACCGCCGCCGCCGTGTTCTTCTCCGGCGTCGGCACCGCCGCCGTCGGCGCCTTCCTCTACTTCGTCGTGCACAAGCGGCCGAGCCTGCGCATCCGGAAGATCCGCGCTGAGCCTGCCTGAGCCGCGCGCTACCTGCGACGCGGGTCAGCGCGCGACGCCCTGGCGGCCGCGATCAGCGCGCCGCAGCCGGCGCCGGAATCGGCTGAGGGCGAGCGCGCGCGGCACCGGTGGCGCTGCGTCCGCGCCGCGGGCCCCATCGCTCCCGCGCAGCAGGTACCACGCGCTGGCGATCCCCGCCGAGCCGCTGATCAGCGTCAGCCGCCAGCCGATCGATGGCGCGCCCGCGCCGGGCGCCGTGACCATCAGTTCCAAGCAGCCGACGACCGCCGCCAGCGGGCCGACGAAGCACCCCACGCTGGCCACGACCGCCGCCAGCCACCGCCACCGCGCGCCACCGGTCCGCCAAGCGCCTGACCTCATGTCGCTTCTATCCACTGGGCCCTCCCGCCCCGCGACGGTCCGACGCGGGGGGTGCGATCCGATCCATCCGTCGCGACGGAAGCGTTAGTCGTCGTAGGACACCCCGATCAGCCCCCACAGCAGGCGGACCGCGCCGAGGAACGCCGCGACCATGCCGGCCAGCATCAGCGTCTCGCCGTCTCGCCCGAGGGCCATCCCGACGGTGGCCGCGAGCAGACCGCCGACCAGGGCCGCAGTGCCGATATAGACGCGGAAACGCGCCAGGGACGTCCGGGGCTGCGCGAACTCGTACTGCGGGTCGTTCATGGCCCCGCTATCGGCCACACGGCGCGGCGGTTGCGTGGCCGCCGCACGATCGCGACCGATTTCGGCGTCCCGTCGCGACACGCCGACCGATTGCTGGCGCGGACCCGAGCGCGTACGGTCGAGTGATGTCGTTCGTCGATCGGGTCCGTGACGGCAGCATCACGGCAGTCCGCGCCGCATTGGATGCTGGCGCGGCGATCGATGCGCCCGACGTCCGTGGGCTCACGCCGCTCATGATCGCCTGTGCCGAAGGCCATCGTGAGGTGGCGCGCCTGCTGATCGATCGCGGCGCCCGGCCCGACCTCGCAGGACCGCACGGCGAGACGGCGCTCGGCCTGGCGATGGTCTGCTGCCGAGACATCGCCGAGCTGCTGGTCGAGCGCGGGGTGCTCGGCCGGCCGCTGCGTAGGCCCGCGGCGGGCACGCTGCTGCGGCCCGCCGACTGCGACGTCTGCGCCCGGTATCCCGACCTGATCGAACCCGAGGACCGGTGGCGCGGCGCGCCGGTCGACCTGGCCTGGCTCGAGATCGTCGACGAACGACGCTCGACCGAAGGCAAGACAAACTACGTCGAGCGAACGCTGCGCTGCCCGTGCTGCGGCACCCGTTACGAGCAGTACTACGCCTGCGAGGTCGAGACCGCCGGCGTGACGCTCCCGGACGTCACGCAGTCGATTCGCCGCCGCTCCGACCTTCCCACCGCGCTCGTCGGTGCGCTGTTCGTCGCCGAGGACGGCAAGCTCGCGTGTCGGATCGAGCGCGGCGATCGGCCAGACGGCGACGGCGCGCCGTTCCTCACGACGGTCTGGGCCGGCGTCGACGGTCCGGTCTTGCTCGCGCCGGTCCACACGACCTGGCGACCACCCACGGCGCTGCGCTCGGAGCACGCGCACGAGCGCCTCGGTCAGCTGCAGGCCGAGCTCGGCGTCGTCGGCGCCGGCAACCTCTACAGCCTCTACGTCGTGCGGCGCAACCCGGCGCCCGACGGCCCCGACGACAAGGAGTGGATCGCCGCGCTCCCCGACACGCCGCTCGCCGAGCTGCGGCTCTTCCCTGAGTACGGCAGCAGCCCGTACATGCCCGACGACTGGGACTGGCAAGACGGCTGGTGGTACCCGTACTCCACCTACCGGCCCGCGACGCCCGCCGAGCAGGCCGCCCACGACGCGCGCTAAGCTTGCGCCAATGCTGGTCACCTGGCGTGCCTCCTCGACGCGGGCTTGGCTGCCCCGACGTCGACGCCCACCTGGGGCGGAGCCACCGCGACCTCGCCTCCCGCAGGAGGCGGCGCCACCGGCGCGTCGCCATCTCCCACGTGGGACGGCGGCGGCGCCCCGTACGGCCGCCCGTCGGCGTGCGTGACCCGCAGCTTGTCGGGCGCGGTCCCATCGATCCGCAGGCGGCCATCGTGCGCGGCCTTGTGG
>Ga0073899_10002078_pt1 | contig 18129 bp, 11 predicted proteins | sample KloWWTmetaKNB5Ph_FD_88975 | JGI IMG/M metagenome (GOLD analysis project Ga0073899, IMG submission 88975) | Active sludge microbial communities from Klosterneuburg, Austria, studying microevolution and ecology of nitrifiers - Klosterneuburg... | ecosystem: Engineered > WWTP > Aerobic digester >... | reverse complement strand
CCTTGCTGCCGCAGGCTCGCCAGCGTCACGCGTTCTTCAGGCTGCAGCTGTTTGTATCTCGTCGTCATCTTCACACCTTACCGGGTTGGCAAGGTGTTGCACTTCAGTCTTGAATCCGCCCACCCATTGCCGCGGGCCGCGGCGCGCAAGCGGTGTTCAGGCCGAGTCGAAGGCGGCCGGAAGCCACTCCAGCGCATCGCCGTCGATCGCCACCACGTCGAAGCGGCAGGGCGGCAGCGGCCCGCGCCAGCGGGCAAGGTAGTGCTGCGCGGCGTAGACGATGCGCCGGCGCTTGCTGGCGCCGATGCTGGCTGCCGCACCGCCCTGGCTGCGGCTGGCGCGCGCCCGAACCTCGACGAAGACCAGCGTGCCGTCGCCCGCGCGCATGATCAGGTCCACCTCGCCACCGCGGGCGGACGGGCCGGCGGCCACTCGATAATTGCGCGTCAGCAGTCGCAGGCCCTGTGAGAGCAGGTGGGCCAGCGCCCGGGCCTCGCCGGCCTGGCCGGTTCGCATCCGCTGGGCCGCGGGGTCGTTGCCTGTCCCGTCCCGTTCGTTCCCCTTGTTTCCCTTGCCTTCGACCAAGCCCGTGAGTCTGGATACCACTGCCACCTCCCTCGTCCTGCAGCAAGCCGCCGCCCAGGTGGCCGGTGCGCAGCACCTGCCCCCGGGCACACTGTATGTGGTCGCCACGCCGATCGGCAACCTCGCCGACCTGACCCTGCGCGCGGTCCACGTGCTCGGCCAGGTCGATGCGGTGGCCTGCGAGGACACCCGCCTGAGCGGCACGCTGCTGCAGCGCCTGGGCCTGCACCGGCCGCTGCTGGCGCTGCACGAGCACAACGAGGAGGCCGCCGCCGCCCAGGTGGTGCAGCGCCTGCAGCGTGGCGAGCGCATCGCCTACGTCAGCGACGCCGGCACGCCCGCGGTGTCCGACCCCGGCGCCCGCCTGGTCGCGGCGGTGCAGGCCGCCGGCCTGCGCGCGGTGCCGGTGCCCGGCGCCAGCAGCGTGGTCACGGCGCTGAGTGTGGCCGGCGATGCACGCGCGGCGGGCTTCCGCTTCGAGGGCTTCCTGCCCCCGCAGGCGGCGGCGCGGCTGGCGCGGTTGGCCGAGCTGGCCGAGGAGCGCGCCAGCGTGGTGCTGTTCGAGGCCCCCCACCGCATCGAGGCGCTGGCCGCCGCGCTGGCCGAGGCCCTGCCTGGGCGGCGCCTGACGGTCTGCCGCGAGCTGACCAAGCAGTTCGAGCAGGTGCAGCCGCTGGACTGCGACGCGCTGCCCGGCTGGCTGGCGGCCGATGCCGACCACCGCCGCGGCGAGTTCGTGCTCGTGCTGCACGGGCGCAGCGCCACCCGGGCGGACGAGGCCACGGGCGATGCCGCCACGGTGGGCGCGCGCCGGCTGCTGCACACGCTGCTGGCCGAGTTGCCGCTGAAGCAGGCGGTGGCGCTCACGGCCCAGGCCACCGGCCTGGCACGCAACGCCCTGTACGAGCAGGCGCTGGCCTGGCGCGATGCCCAGGCGGGCGATTCCGGCGAGCCGGGTGACCCAGCGCCGACGGCGCCCTCTGCCTCACCGGCACCCACCGACTGGCCGGCCGACCCGCGGCGTGTTGCCGCCGCTGCCAAACCGGCCCGACGTCGCGGGCGCTGAGCGCCTCGCGGCGCAGGCGCGGCACCGGCCCACGGCAGGCCGCTTGCCAAAGCGCGCCGGGCCCGCCATGCTTGGTGGCTGGATCCGGCCCGATCGACCGGGCGGGATTCGCTACTTCCAGCCTTCCCGGGGAACCTGCATGGCGATGTACGCGGCCTGCGACGGCGCACCCGACCGGCGAGATGCGGGGCAGCGGGTGAATCGCTCCGGCCCTCCTCGGCCCCGGTCTTGGCTCGGCGTGGCTGGGTGCGTTCCGTTCGCCGCCTTGGCTGCCTGCGCCGCCTTTGGCGCATCGGGTGCCGAGGCGCCTGCGCTGCCGGTGGCTGCGGCCCCGCCCGCCACCGTCGTGCGCTTCGCCCCGGAGGCAGACTACGGCCCCTTCGTTTTTCGCGCCGAGGACGGCAGCATCCAGGGCCTGTCGATGGACCTGCTGCGGCGGCTCGCGCCCGCTGCCGGCTGGCAGCTGGAGGTCCTGCCGGCGCGGCCGCTGGCCGAGCAACTGGCGGCCGCCCAGCGCGGCGAGGTGGACCTGCTCTCCTCTCTGCGGCCGACCACGGAGCGGGCGGCCTACCTGGGTTTCACCTCACCCTACCTGGTGGTGCCGGCGGTGCTGGTGCGCCGCGCCGGGCCGGGCAGCGACGACCTGTCGGCCTACGCCGGCCAGCCGGTGGCGGTCGGCGCCGGCTACGCGGTGCAGGCCTACGTACAGGCGGCGCACCCCGGGGTGCGCTGGCTCGCGGTGCCTGACGATGCCAGCGCGCTGCGGCTGCTGAGCGGGGGCCAGGTCGCCGGTGCGGTGATGGACGTGGCCAGTGCGCGCTTCCTGATGCGCCGGCTCGGACTGCCGGGACTGCAACTGGGGCCGCCAGTGGGCTTTGACTACCCGCTGAGCTTCGCCTGGCGGCGCGACCGGGCGGAGCTGGGGGCCACGCTGGAGCGTGCCCTGGCCGAGCTACCGCTGGCCGAGCGCGATGCCCTGGTCGAGCGCTGGATGGCCGGCGGGCTGGCGGAGCTGCCCGATTCCCGCCGGCAGCGCCTGGCCCGTGCCGGGGCCGTGGCCGTGTTGTTGGGGGCGGGCCTGTGGTCGTGGCTGCATTGGCGGCGCAGGCGACGTGCGCGCCCGGGGCTGCTGCGATGAGCCGGGTGCTGCCCTTGCCCGGGGATCCCGACCAGGCGCCAGGCACCGCGCCGGGTGTCGCTGTGGACACGGGCGCGAGCGGTCCCGGGGCGCTGCCGCTGCAGGCTCAGTCCCAGTCCCAGTCCCAGTCCCAGTCCCAGCGTGGCGTGGTGCTGGAGGCCCGTGCCCTCGCCTGGCTGGCGCGCGCGCCGCTGCCGGCGCTGCTGCTGCAGTTCCTGGTCACCCTGGGGTTGGCCTGGCTGGCGCTGGAGCTGTCGCGTGCACCCGGGCACGTCGCGATGATGTGGTTCCCCAACGCCTGGGGTACCTGCTGGCTGCTGTTTGCCCCGCGGCGCTACTGGCCGTGGCTGCTGGCGCTGCAGGGCACCGCGATCGGCCTGGCCAACCTCGGGCACGGTGATGGCTGGCTGGCCGCTTTTGCCTTCGTGCCGGCGAATGTGGCTGAATCGTGGGTGGCGGCCTGGGGGCTGTCGGCCAGCGGCGCCTACCGGCACGTCGAGGCGGGCCCGCGGCGCTGCGGCCTGGTGCTGCTGCAGGGCGGGGTGCTGCCCGCGCTGGTCGGGGCGGTGCTGGGGGCGGCGGTGCTCTCGCTGCGGGGGCAGGGTCACTGGCAGGCCATCGGGCCGACCTGGTTCACCAGTTCGCTGCTGGGCAGTGTGTCGCTGCTGCCGCTCGGCCTGGCGCTGCTGGCGTCCACCGGCAGCGAGCTGCGCCGCCGGCTGCTGTCCTGGGAGCTTGTGCCTCTGGCGCTGCTCTCGGTGGGTACGGCGCTGGTGGCGCTGACGCAGCTGCCCTTTCCCTTCGTCTACCTGGTGCTGCCGCTGGTGCTGGCGGCGCTGGCGCTGGATTTCGTCGCGGTGGCCGCATTGGTGCTGCTGCTGTCGATGGCGGTGGGCGTGATGGTGGCCTTCGCGCTGCTGCCGCTGCCGGCCTGGACGGCGCAGTGGCAGACGGTGCAGCTCTACCTGCCGCTGCTGGCCGCGCTGGTGCCGCCGCTGCTGCTGTCGGCGGCGGTGTCCGAGTCGCGCCGCCACCATGAAGTGCTGGACCGCAGCCGCGAGCGCCTGCGCTCGCTCTACGAGGGTACGCCGGCGATGATGATGTCCTGCGAGCCCGATGGCCGCGTGCTGGGCGTCAGCGAGCTCTGGCTGGAGCGCCTGGGCTGGCGGCGCGAGGAGGTGGTCGGCCGGCGGGCCACGGATTTCTTCGATGAGCCCTCGCGCCAGCGGGCGATGCAGGTCCACTGGCCCGCGCTGCTGGCCAGTGGAGCCTGCCGCGACATCGAGTACGGGCTGCTGACCCGCGATGGGCGCCGGCTGGACGTGCTCTTCGCCGCCACCTGCGAGCGCGACGACGATGGCCAGGTGGTGCGCCTCCATGCTGTGCTGGAGGACGTGACGCGCAAGCGCCTGGCCGAGCAGCTGGCACGCGAGTACGAGCGCAGCCGCGTGACGCTGGAGAGCGTGGCCGACGCGGTCGTCACCACCGACGCCCAGGGGCGCATCGAGTACCTCAACCCGGTGGCCACGGTGATGACCGGCTGGCCACCAGAACTGGTGCGCGGCGCGCTCTACGGCGAGGTCATGTTGCGCCGCGATGTCGACAGCGGTGCCGAGCTGCCCGACCCCGTGGCGCTGTGCCTGCACCTGCGCGACCGGCCGGCGCTCCCCCACACCGTGATGCTGCGCGACCGCCATGGCGGCGAGCACCCCATCCACGAGTCGGTGGCGCCGATGGTCGATGCCGCAGGCGGGCTGATCGGCGCGGTGGCCACCTTCCAGGACGTCACCCAGGCCCACGCCCTGGCGGTGCAGCTGGCCCACCAGGCCCAGCACGATGGCCTCACCGGCCTGCCCAACCGCCTGCTGCTGCGCGACCGGCTGCAGCAATGCCTGCAGATGGCAAGGCGCAACGGCCACCGCTTTGCGCTGCTGTTCATGGACCTGGACCACTTCAAGCAGGTCAATGACCAGCTCGGCCACGCCTGCGGCGACGAGCTGCTGCGCCAGGTGGCGCAGCGCATCACCAGCACGCTGCGCGCCAGCGACACCGCCTGCCGCCTGGGGGGCGACGAGTTCGTCGTGCTGTTGCCGCAGATCGATCGCATCGACGACGCGGGTGGGGCCGCCCGCCACGTGCTGCGCGAGGTGGTGCGCCCCTACGAGGTCGGCGGCCAGCGGCTGAGTGCCAGCTTCAGCATCGGCATCGCCGTGTATCCGCACGATGGCGATGACGACGAGGCGCTGATGCGCCATGCCGATGCGGCGATGTACCAGGCCAAGCAGGGGGGGCGCAACCAGTACCGCTTCCACGGCGGGGCCAGCGCGGCCATGGGGGCGCTCGACGAAGGCGAGGCGCCGGCCTGACGGCGCGGGGGTGAACGGCGCGGCAGGAGCGGCGGCTGGGGCTTGCTGCTACGCTGACGGCCGTCCTCCTGCAGCACCCTCGACCCATGCCGTTTCCGTTGCCCTTTCCTGAGCCGAGACCATTCCCGAAACGGTTCCCCGACCCCTCTGTCGCGTTGCCTCGGTTGGCGCGGCGGCATTGGCTTGCCCTCGCAGGCGCCTCGCTGTGGCCGGCCTGGGCTGGCGCTGCGCCCGGGCGGGTGCCACTGCTGGCCGTGCCGCCCCTGGCGCTGCAGCAGCGCCGCCTCGCCAATGGCTTGGCACTGGTGCTGCTGCCGGAGTCCGGCGCAGCGCAGGCAGCGGGCGGGGGCCGGCCCGGCAGTGGCACGGTGAGCGTGCAGGTCTGGTACCAGGTGGGGGGCAAGGACGATCCGGAGGGCCGCAGCGGCTTCGCACACCTGTTCGAGCACATGATGTTCAAGGGCGCTCGCCACCTGACCAACGAGCAGTTCGACCGCCTGACCGAAGACGTTGGGGGCGCCAACAACGCCTTCACCGCCGAGGATGTCACCGTCTACCATGCCGAGGTGCCGGCCAACCACCTGGAGCGCCTGCTCTGGGCCGAGGCCGAGCGCATGGCGCACCTCAACGTCGACCAGGCCAACTTCGACAGCGAGCGCGCGGTGGTCAAGGAGGAGTTCCGCGAGCGCGTGCTGGCCGATCCCTATGGGCGGCTCTTCAATGGGTTGCCTGCGGCCTTCTGGCAGCAGCACCCCTACCGGCGCCCGGTCATTGGCAGCATCGAGGACCTGGAGGCTGCCACGCTGGACGACGTGCGGCGCTTCCACGCCACCTACTACCGGCCCGACAACGCGGTGCTGATCGTGGCTGGCGACTTCGATCCCGCGCAGGCGCAGGCCTGGGTGGCCCGCTATTTCGGCGCGCTGGCACGGCCTGCCGCGCCACCGCCGCGGGTGCAGGTGCGCGAGCCGCGGCGCGAGCGCAGCGAGCACCTGCGCCTGCAGGGGCCGCGCGTGCCGCTGCCGGCCCTGGCACTGATGTGGCAAGGCCCGGGTGCCGGGCATGCGGATGCCGCTGCCCTGCACGTGGCGGCCGCCCTGCTGGCCAGCGGTGAGTCGGCACGGCTCAACGAGGCGCTCGTCTACCGCCAGCGCATCGCCCAATCGGCCGGCTTCTCGGCCGACCTGCTCGCCGATGGCGGCATGCTGGTGGCCTGGGCGATTGCGGCGGGTGAGCCCGCTGCGGCAGCCGCCGCAGCGCCCGGGGCCGTGCTGGACCGGCTGGAGCGCGGCCTGCGGCGCGAGATCGCCCGGCTCGCCGACGCGCCGATCGCTGCGGCTGAGCTGGACAAGGTGCGCACCGGGCTGGTGACCCAGGCGATCGCCGGGCGGCAGACGCCCGAGGGCCGCGCCACCGCGGTGGGCTGGGCGATCGTGCAGCGCGGTGATGCCGCTGCGGCCGACCGCGAGCTGGCCGAACTGCAGGCCGTGCGCGCCGAGGACGTGCAGCGCGTGCTGCGCCGGTACGTCGGCCAGGGCCACGCGGTGCGCCTCGACTACAGCCAGGCAGCTGACCCGGCGAAGGGGCCTGCCGCGACGAAGGAGGGCCGCTGATGCACCCCGCCCCGCTCAAGGCCGCACGCCGGCCCGGATTCCTGCTGTCGGCCTTGGCCGCGCTGTTGCTCGCGGGCCTGGCCCAGGTGGCCGTGGCCGGCACGCCCGGTGTCGACCTGCCACCGCTGCCCGGCCCGACACCGCCGGTGGCGGTGCCGCAGGTCCATGAGGAGCGCCTGCCCAACGGCCTGACGCTGATCGTCGTGCCCCGCCCGGGCGTGCCGCTGGTGAGTGCGCGCCTGCTGCTGCGTGGCGGTGCGCTGGCCGACCCGCCCCGGCACGCCGGGCTGGCCGAGTTGACCGCCAACCTGCTGGGCAAGGGCGCCTGGCGTGGCGGGAGGCGCGTCGATGCGGCGACGCTGGTGCGGCAGGCCGAGGCACTCGGGGCCAGCCTGGACGCTGGCGCGGGTGCCACCTCGCTCGGCGTGGCGATGACGGTGACCACGCCGCACCTGGACGAGGCGCTGGCGCTGATCGCCGACGTGGTGCGCCGGCCGCTGCTGGCGGCCAACGAGCTGGAGCGCAGCCGCGCCCAGATGGCCGATGGCCTGCGCCTGGCGCTGGCCGACCCCTCCGCGCTGGCCTCGATGGTGGCGCGGCGCGTGCACTGGGGCGTCAGACCCGAGGGTGCGATCACCACCCCGGCCAGCCTGGCGCGCCTGACCCCTGCCGACGTGCGCGCCTTCCACCGCCGCTGGGCGCGGCCTGACCAGGCCGCACTGCTGCTCAGCGGCGACGTGGACCTGCCGCTGGCGCGCCGGCTCGCGCAGCGCTGGTTCGGGTCCTGGCCGCAGCCGGGCGGGCCAGCGCCGGTGGTGGAGGCCCGGGAGCCGGTGTCGCAGGCCGCGTCGACGGTGCTCCTGCAGCTGCCCGGGGCAGGGCAGTCCAGCGTGGCGCTGGTCGGCGGCTTCAGCACCCAGGGCGACGACGACCGGCGCATCGGCCAGGTGGCCAACGCGGTGCTGGGCGGGGGCTACTCGTCCCGCCTGAACCAGGAGGTGCGCATCCGCCGCGGCCTGGCCTACGGCGCCGGCAGCCGGGGTGAGGCCGGCGAGCGCGGCGGCATGTGGCTGGCCAGGACGCAGACCGACCACCGCAACGCGCCACAGGTGCTGCAGGTCATGCGCGCCGAGGTGGCCCGGCTGGCCGAGCAGCCGCCGGGCGCGGAGGAGCTGGCCGCGCGCAAGGCCAGCCTGGTCGGCGGCTTTGCCCGCCAGCTCGACACCACCGCCGGCCTGGGGGCCGCAGTGGGCGAACTCTGGGTGCAGCGCCGGCCGCTGGAGAGCCTGGGTACGCTGCCGGCACAGATCGAGGCGGTGCAGGCCGCCCAGGTGGCGGACTACGCCCGGCGGCGCTGGGCGGCCGTGACGCTGCGGGCCGTGGTGGTGGGTGACCTGGCCGAGGTGGCGCCAGAACCCGGCTTCGACCCCCAGGCCCTTCGGCTGGATGTGGCTGAGTTGGACCTGGAGCGGCCCGACCTGCGCTCGCCGCCGCGCTGAGCCGGTGGCGCCCGGCGGGTTGACGCCCGCCGGCCACCCTGACCTGTATCAGGTGTCCCGATGTGCGTGGCGCGGTCGGCAACGCATGGAGCATACGCAACCAAGCAGCGGCCGCGGAACCGGCTTGGCCGGGCCGCCGGCGGCGCCCCCTTGAGGGGGGTGAGTGCGGACGAAAGGGCCTGCCTGCGCAGGGCCTTTCGCCTCACGAACCGCCCGCGCTCTGCGAGGGCGTGGTCTGCCGAAGGCGCTGCGGGGGGGGGGCACTTCAGCCCGCCATGCCCTGGTGGCGCAGCAGGGCGTCGATGGTCGGCGCTCGGCCGCGGAAGGCCTTGAAGTTGTCGATCGCGTCGCGTGCACCGCCGGCTTCGAGGATGCACTGGCGGTAGCGCAGGCCGGTCTTGGGGTTCAGTACGCCTTCTTCCTCGAAGGCGCTCCAGGCGTCGGCGCTCAGCACCTCGGCCCACTTGTAGCTGTAGTAGCCCGCCGCGTAGCCACCGGCGAAGATGTGCGAGAAGGTGTGCTGGAAGCGGTTGAAGGCTGGCGGCACCAGCACCGCCACCTCGCGGCGCACCTCGTCGATGACCCGCTGCACGTCGGCCTCGGAGCCCGGCTCGCTGTGCAGGCGCATGTCGAAGAGCGCGAACTCCACCTGGCGCAGCGTCATCAGCCCGCTCTGGAAGTTCTTGGCCGCGATCATCTTGTCGAACAGCGCGCGGGGCAGCGCCGCGCCCGTGTCGACGTGGGCGGTCATGTGCTTGAGCACCTCCCACTCCCAGCAGAAGTTCTCCATGAACTGGCTGGGCAGCTCCACCGCGTCCCACTCGACGCCAGAGATGCCGGACACGCCCAGCTCGTCCACCTGCGTGAGCATGTGGTGCAGGCCGTGGCCGAACTCGTGGAACAGCGTCTGCACCTCGTCGTGCGTCAGCAGCGCGGGACGGCCATCCACCGGGGCAGAGAAGTTGCACACCAGGTGTGCCACCGGGGTCTGCAGCCGGTTCGTGTCCGGGCGCTGCCAGCGGCTGCGCACATCGTCCATCCACGCGCCGGGGCGCTTGCCGGGGCGGGCGTAGGGGTCGAGGTAGAAGCGCCCGACCACGGTGGGCACGCCATCAGGCTGCGGGCAGGGGCGCTCGATGCGGTAGAAGCGCACGCTCTCGTGCCAGACCGCCGCCTTCTCGGGGCGGATGCGCACGTCGAACAGCGTCTCGATGATGCGGAACAGCCCGTCGAGCACCTTGGGCTCGGTGAAGTACTGCTTGAGCTCCAGGTCGCTGAAGGCGTAGCGCGCCTCCTTGAGTTTCTCGCTGGCGTAGGGCACATCCCAGGCCTGCAGGTCGCTCAGGCCGAGCTCCTTGGCGGCGAACTCGCGCAGCTCGGCCAGGTCCCGCTCGGCGTAGGGGCGCGCCCGTGTGGCCAGGTCGCGCAGGAAGTGCAGCACCTCGGCGGCATCGCTCGCCATCTTGGGCACCAGCGAGACCTCGGCGTAGTGGGCGTGGCCGAGCAGCTTCGCCTCCTCCTGGCGCAGGCGCAGGATGTCGGCCATCAGCGCGCTGTTGTCGCGCTCGGCGGGGCCGGCCTCGCAGGCGCGGGTGACGTAGGCGGTGTAGAGCCGCTCGCGCAGCGGGCGGTGGTCGGCGTACTGCATCACCGGCAGGTAGACCGGCATGTGCAGCGTGAGTTTGTGGCCACCTTCGGTCTGGGTCGCGCTGAGCACATCGGCTGGCACGCCAGCCAGCTCGTCGGCCTGGGCGACGTAGGCAAAGCCGTCGGTGGCGTCCAGCAAGTGCTCGGAGAACTGCTGCGACAGGCGCGCCAGCTCCTCCTGGATCTGCGCGTAGCGCACCTTGGCCTCGCCCTGCAGCTCGGCGCCGGAGAGCACGAAGTCGCGCAGCCAATGTGTCAGCGCCTGACGGCGCGCCGGCTTCAGCGTGGCCGCGGCCGGGCTGGCGGCGATGGCCTTGTACTTGGCGTACAGGCGCTCATCGGCGCCCTGGCGGGTGTAGAACTCGGTGACCGCCGGCAGGTTCTCGTTGTAGGCCGCGCGCAGTTCAGGCGTGTCCTTCACGCTCTTGAGGTGGCTGACGGCACCCCAGGCGCGCCCGAGCCGCTCGGTGGCCACCGACAGCGTGCGCGAGAGCGCGTCGTAATCCGCCGGAGTCGCCTCGCTCACTGCGGCTTCCAGCGCTGCGTTGGCGGCTGCCAGCAGGGCGCTGATGGCTGGCGTGACGTGCTCGGGCTGGATCGCATCGAAGGCCGGCAGGTCGGTGGCGGCCAGCAGCGGGTTGCTCTGCGGGCGGGCGAGCAGGCTGGACGGGGTGTTCAGGGCGGGAGAAATCATGCAGCGCAGCGCTCAGCGGCCTCCATCGTGTTGACCAGCAACATTGTGATGGTCATGGGACCGACCCCGCCTGGCACGGGGGTGATCCAGCCGGCGACTTCCTTCACGCCAGCGAAGTCCACGTCGCCGCAGAGCTTGCCCTCGTCATTGCGGTTCATGCCGACGTCGATCACCACGGCGCCGGGCTTGACCATGTCGGCGGTCAGCACGTTGCGCTTGCCCACGGCGGCCACCACGACGTCGGCTTGGCGCGTCATCGCGGCCAGATCGGCGGTGCCGCTGTGGCAGATGGTGACGGTGGCGTTGGCGGCCAGCAGCATCATCGCCATCGGCTTGCCGACGATGTTGCTGCGCCCGATCACCACGGCGTGACGGCCGCGCAGGTCCTTCATGCCGATGCTTTCCAGCATCTTCATGCAGCCATAGGGCGTGCAGGCCTTGAAGCCCACTTCACCGACCATCAGCGCGCCGGCCGACGAGACGTGGAAGCCGTCCACGTCCTTGGCCGGGGAGATGGCCTCGATGACCTGGTGGTCGTCGATGTGCTTGGGCAGCGGCAGCTGCACCAGGATGCCGTGGATGGCCGGGTCGCGGTTCAGCGCGTCGATGCGCGCGAGCAGCTCGGCCTCGGTCATCGACGCGTCGTACTTTTCGAGCACCGAGTGCAGGCCGCTGTCTTCGCAGGCCTTGACCTTGTTGCGCACGTAGACCTGGCTGGCCGGGTTGTCGCCCACCAGGATCACCGCCAGCCCTGGCTTGACGCCGCGGGCCGTCAGCGCCGCCGCGCGCTGCGCCACCTCGGCGCGGATCTGTTTGGAGAGGGCGTTGCCGTCGATGAGCTGCGCGGTCATGGTCGGGTTCCTTCAGGGCAGGCAGAAAAACAAAAGGCCGCTGAATGCAGCGGCCTGGGTGAAGAGGGGAGCGATCAGGTCTTGGCCTGCGCGCCGAGGGCGATCTTCAGCAGATCGGCCACGGTATTGGCGTTGAGCTTTTCCATGATGTTGGCGCGGTGCGCCTCCACCGTCTTGATGCTGATGCCCAGGTCGTCGGCGATCTGCTTGTTCAGCCGCCCGGCGACGATGCGCTCCAGCACCTGGGCTTCACGCGTGGTCAGGCGTGCCAGCAGCGCGTCGCGGCTGACCTGCTCCTGGTGATGCGAGAAGGCCGAGCGGGCCCGATCCAGCATGCGCTCGACCAGGGCGACCAGTTCTTCTTCCTTGAAGGGCTTCTCGATGAAGTCCTCGGCGCCCTTCTTCATCGTGGTCACCGCCATCGGCACGTCGCCGTGACCGGTGATGAAGACGATCGGCAGCGGGCTCTTGCGCTCCAGCAGGCGGTCCTGCAGTTCCAGCCCGGTCATGCCGTCCATGCGGATGTCGGCGATCAGGCAGGCGACCTCGCGGGGGTCGAAACGCGACAGGAAGGCCTCAGCGGAGTCGAAGCACTTGACGCGGTAGTCCTTGCCTTCGAGCAACCACTGCAGCGAGTCCCTCACCGCTTCGTCGTCGTCCACCACGTACACCGTGCCGCGCTTGGGAATCAGGCTCATAGATGCTCTGCGAACTGGGAAGGCTCCGGAGCACCCAGGTTGCCGACGGGCAACCAGACGGTGAAACGGCAGCCGCTGATGTGTGTCCCATTGTAGAGGTTCTCCGCCCGGATCCGGCCGTGGTGCGACTCGACGATGGAGCGGCACAGCGACAGTCCGATGCCCAGGCCATCGGTCTTGGTGGAGAAAAAGGCCTCGTAGAGCCGGCTGATGACTTCCTCTTTCAGACCGGGGCCGGTGTCGGTCACGGCAAACTCGATCACGCCCCCGATCTCCGGGGTGTGGCGCGGCACCACGCGCAGCTCGATGGTGCGCCGCTGGGGCGGCTGCTGCGCGTTGTCGATGGCCTCGGCGGCGTTCTTGATCAGGTTGAGCAGCACCTGCTCGATCAGGATCGGGTCGACCATCAGCTGCGGCAGCCGCTGGGCCACGTAGCTGTGGATCGCCACGTTGTGCCGGCGCAGCACGATGCCCGCCAGCTCCAGGGTGTCCTCGACGAGGTCGGCCGCGCGCGACGGCGTGCGCTGCGGCTCGCTGCGCTTCACGAAGTTGCGGATGCGGTGGATGATCTGGCCGGCGCGGTGCGCCTGGCGCGAGGTCTTCTCCAGCGCCATCAGCAGGTCGTCCTGCTGCAGCGTGCCCGCCTTGGCGCGCGAGATCATGCCGTTGCAGTAGTTGGCGATGGCCGCCAGCGGCTGGTTCAGTTCGTGCGCGACCGACGAGGCCATCTCGCCCATCGTCACCAGCCGGCTGGTCACCTGGGCGCGCTCGGCCTGCTGCGAGGCCTGCTCCTCCATGTGGCGGCGGGCGGTGATGTCGGTGGCGATCAGCATCTGCGCGAGCCGGCCGTCGGTCCATTGCAGGTAGCGCGCGCGCACGTCGAACCACTTCTGAAGCGTGTCGACGAAGACCTCGCGCGCGTCGGCGCCCAGCTCGGTCAGCTCGGCGGTGGGCAGGCCGGAGAGGTTGTCCACCGCGTCGTCGCGGTCCCCGCGTGGCAATGGCGAGGGCTCGCCCGCCAGCTGGGCATGCCAGCGTGCGTCGCTGCCGAACCAAAGCTTGTAGGAGCGGTTGGCAAACAGCAGTTCGCCGTTCTGCACCGAGAGCACCGACACCGCGGCGTCCAGCCCCTCCAGCACGGTGGTGAAGCGCTCGTGCGAGGCAGTGAGCTGGTCGCGCACGCGCTTGGCCTCGGTGATGTTGGTCATCGAGGTCATCCAGCCGGTTTGGTGGCCGCGTGCATCGATCAGCGGCGAGACGTACATGCGCGCGTCAAAGCGCGTGCCGTCCTTGCGCATCACCCGCACTTCGAAGCCGCCGGCCGGGCTCATGCCGGCCAGCTCCTGGCGCAGCAGCCGGGTGCTTTCATCGAGCAGCTCCGGGGCCCAGTGCGGGTAGGGCGGCAGCCGCCCGATCAGTTCGGCCTCCGTGAAGCCCGTCATCGCGCTGAAGGCCGGGTTCACGTAGGTGATGCGGCCCTCCATGTCCATGGCGCGCATGCCGGTGAGCATGGAGTTCTCCATGGCCCGGCGGAAGTTGGTCTCCTGTACCAGCGCGCCCTGGATCTGCGAGCGCCGCCGCATGTGCCGCCAGGTGCCCAGCAGCATCCACACCGTCAGCACCGACAGCGCCAGCACCATCCAGAACAGCGTGTTGCCGATCAGCCCGAAGGAGGTGCGGTAGCCCTCGCCGCGCAGCATCACGCCGTGGTCCACGGGCGAGAAGGGCACGCTGTAGACCAGCGTGGGCGCGGCGCGTCCGCGCTGGGGCGTCACCGTGCTGGCGAGCATCTCCTCGTCCTCGTCGACCAGGCTCACCACGTGCCGGCGCGACACCTCGGCGGGCACGAAATAGCGCAGCATCGACTCCAGCGAGTACTCCGCCACCAGCGTGCCCGCGAAGGCGCCCTGCTCGATCAGCGGCACATGCACCTGAAAGACGACCAGGTGCGGGTTCTGCCGGAACGGGCGCGAGTAGATCGGCTGGCGCAGGTCGCGTGCGTCCTTGAAGGCGTCGGTGGTTTCCTTCGGGCGCGGCGCCTCGCTGCCGGCCTCGGAGGCCGCCAGGTCGCGTGGCATCGCCTCCACCAGGTTGGCCGTGACGTGCCGTGCCAGCACCTGCTGGCGCGGGTTGAGCCAGGAGATCGCGATCATCTCCGGCCGGTTGCGCACCATGCCCTCGGCCTGGGAAAGGAACTGCGCGCGGTCGATGCTGTGGGTGCCCACCTCGCGCGCCAGGCGCACCAGCTGTTCCTGGTTCTCGATCAGGCGCAGGCGGATCTGCTGCTGCACCAGCTCGGCGTCGCGCTTGACGGACTCGACCTCGCGCTCGACCTCCTCGTTGCGCAGGTACCAGAAAGCGGCAACGATGGCAGCCAGGAACAGCAGCACCGACGCCAGCGGAGCGAGCGTAGCGACGCGGTCCTGTCGGGCCGGTGACTGGCGTCGCCACCAGGACCAGAACCAGCGCTTCGGGCGTGAACGGTGGGCCTGGCTCACGGGGTGCTCCGGGGGACTCAGCTGCATGCCCGGATTATCCGTGGGCCCTGCCGGCATGGCCTGCCCGCGGCGAGGCGGCGCGCGCGCCTGCTGCACTGCAGCAGATCCGGATCGGCGGCTTCATCGAACGATCGTGCATTTATTTCGCATAGTGAAATGGAAGCGCACCATTTGAAATTTGACAAATGATGTGCGAGACTCCGCCCCGCGCCTGAAGCACCGGGGCGCTTTCTGCGCCCACCACCCGAGGCGCCCAACCGCATCTTTGTGCAGAAAGAGGAGACACCATGTCTGCAATGCCGGCGAGCCAGCCGAGCTCGGCCCCCCAGGACAGCGACAGCCAGGAAACCCGCGAGTGGCTGGATGCCCTCAGCGCGGTCATCGGTACCGAGGGCGGCGAACGCGCGCACTACCTGCTGGAGCAGGTGCTGGAGCACGCGCGCCAGAGTGGCATCGACCTGCCGTTCTCGGCCAACACCGCCTACGTCAACACGATCCCGACCGACCAGGAAGAGCGCTGCCCCGGCAACATCGAGATCGAGGAGCGCCTGCGCGCCTACATGCGCTGGAATGCCATGGCGATGGTGGTCAAGGCCAACCGGCATAACTCCGAGGATGGGGGTGACCTGGGCGGCCACATCGGCTCCTTCGCCTCGCTGGCCCATCTGTTCGGCGCCGGCTTCAACCACTTCTGGCACGCCGAGGATGCCGGGCACGGTGGCGACTGCGTCTACATCCAGGGCCACGTGGCGCCGGGGGTGTATGCGCGTGCCTTCCTGGAGGGCCGTCTGACCGAGGAACAGCTGCTGCATTTCCGACAGGAAGTCGACGGCAAGGGCCTGTCGAGCTATCCGCACCCCAAGCTCATGCCCGAGTTCTGGCAGTTCCCGACCGTCAGCATGGGCCTGGGCCCGCTGATGGCGATCTACCAGGCACGCTTCCTGAAGTACCTGCACGCCCGCGGCATCGCCGACACGTCCAACCGCAAGGTCTGGGTGTTCTGTGGTGACGGCGAGATGGACGAGGTGGAGTCGCTGGGTGCCATCGGCCTGGCCGCGCGCGAAAAGCTGGACAACCTCATCTTCGTCATCAACTGCAACCTGCAGCGCCTGGACGGCCCGGTGCGCGGCAACGGCAAGATCATCCAGGAGCTCGAAGGCGAGTTCCGCGGCTCCGGCTGGAACGTCATCAAGCTGCTGTGGGGCAGCAACTGGGACCCGCTGCTGGCGCGCGACAAGGACGGCGCCCTGCGCAAGGTCATGATGGAGACGCTGGACGGCGACTACCAGTCCTTCAAGGCCAATGACGGCGCCTACGTGCGCAAGCACTTCTTCGGCCGCGATCCGCGCACGCTGGAGATGGTCGCCAAGATGAGCGACGACGACATCTGGAACCTGCGCCGCGGTGGCCACGACCCGCAGAAGGTCTACGCGGCCTTCCACCGCGCGGTCAACCACGTCGGCCAGCCCAGCGTGCTGCTGGTCAAGACCGTCAAGGGCTTCGGCATGGGCAAGGCGGGCGAGGGCAAGAACACCGTCCACCAGACCAAGAAGCTGACCGACGACGACATCAAGTACTTCCGCGACCGCTTCAACATCCCCATCCCCGACAGCGAGCTGGCGAAGATCCCGTTCTACAAGCCGGCCGACGACACGCCGGAGATGCGCTACCTGCACGAGCGCCGCCAGGCCATGGGCGGCTACCTGCCCAAGCGCCGCGTGAAGGCCGAGGAGAGCTTCACCGTCCCGTCGCTGGAGACCTTCAAGGCCATCCTGGAGCCCACCGTCGAGGGCCGCGAGATCTCCACCACCCAGGCCTATGTGCGCTTCCTGACGCAGCTGCTGCGTGACCAGGCACTCGGCCCGCGCGTGGTGCCGATCCTGGTCGACGAGGCGCGCACCTTCGGCATGGAAGGCCTGTTCCGCCAGGTCGGCATCTACAACCCCGAAGGGCAGAAGTACACCCCGGTCGACAAGGACCAGGTCATGTACTACCGCGAGGCCGAGAACGGCCAGATCCTGCAGGAAGGCATCAACGAGGCTGGCGGCATGGCCAGCTGGATCGCCGCAGCCACGAGCTACAGCACGAGCAACCGGATCATGATCCCGTTCTACGTGTACTACTCGATGTTCGGCTTCCAGCGCATCGGCGACCTGGCCTGGGCGGCTGGCGACATGCAGGCGCGCGGCTTCCTGCTGGGCGGTACCAGCGGCCGCACCACGCTGAACGGCGAGGGCCTGCAGCACGAGGACGGCCACAGCCACATCCTCGCCGGCACTATCCCCAACTGCGTGAGCTACGACCCCAGCTTCGCGCACGAGGTGGCGGTGATCATGCAGCATGGCCTCAAGCGCATGGTCGAGAAGCAGGAAAACGTCTTCTACTACCTGACCCTGCTCAACGAGAACTACGCCATGCCCGGCCTGCGCGCCGGCACCGAGGAGCAGATCCTCAAGGGCATGTACCTGCTGGAGCCCGCGCAGACCACCGGTGGCCTGCAGGTCAACCTGCTGGGCTCGGGCACCATCCTGCGCGAGTCGATGGCCGCCCGCACCCTGCTGGCTGCCGACTGGGGCGTGTCGGCCAACGTCTGGAGCTGCCCGAGCTTCAACGAACTGGCCCGCGACGGCCAGGCCTGCGAGCGCTGGAACCTGCTGCACCCGACCGAGGCGCCCAAGGTGCCCTTCGTGGCCGGGCAGCTCGGCGCCCACGCCGGCCCGGTGATCGCCTCGACCGACTACATGAAGAACTATGCGGAGCAGATCCGCCCCTTCGTCCCGGCAGGCCGCACCTACAAGGTGCTCGGCACCGACGGCTTCGGACGCAGCGACTTCCGCAGCAAGCTGCGCGAGCACTTCGAGATCAACCGCCACTACATCGTCGTGGCCGCGCTCAAGTCGCTGGCCGACGAAGGGCTCCTGTCGGTGTCGAGGGTCGCCGAGGCGATCGCGAAGTACGGCATCAAGGCCGACAAGATCAACCCGCTGTACGCGTAAGCCGCGGTCTACGGAGACACGAACATGGCATTGGTTGAAGTGAAGGTCCCCGACATCGGGGACTTCAAGGAAGTCGCGATCATCGAGGTGCTGGTCAAGCCCGGCGACAGCATCCGGGCCGAGCAGAGCCTGATCACCGTCGAGAGCGACAAGGCCTCGATGGAGATCCCCAGCTCCCACGCCGGGGTGATCAAGGAGCTGAAGGTTGCCCTGGGCGACAAGGTCGGCGAGGGCTCGCTGGTGCTGCTGCTGGAAACCGCGGGTGAAGTGGCCGCCGCGCCTGCGCCGGCCCCGGTGGCCGCCCCCGCGGCAGCCGCGGCGCCGGCCCCTGCCGCTGCCCCCGCACCCGCAGCCCCTGCTGCTCCAGCTGCTCCAGCTGCGGCTGCCGGCCCGATCCAGGTGCTGGTGCCTGACATCGGTGACTTCAAGGACGTGGCCGTCATCGAGCTGCTCGTCAAGGTCGGCGACACGGTGAAGG
>Ga0073899_10002075_pt1 | contig 18146 bp, 17 predicted proteins | sample KloWWTmetaKNB5Ph_FD_88975 | JGI IMG/M metagenome (GOLD analysis project Ga0073899, IMG submission 88975) | Active sludge microbial communities from Klosterneuburg, Austria, studying microevolution and ecology of nitrifiers - Klosterneuburg... | ecosystem: Engineered > WWTP > Aerobic digester >... | reverse complement strand
GTCGACCAGGCGGCGCACGGTCTTGAGCATTTCCTTCTGCTCGGCCTCGACCTCGGAGACACGCACCGGCCCGCGCGACTCCAGGTCTTCGCGCAGAGTCTCGGCCGCGCGCGTGGACATGTTGCGGAACACCTTGTCGCGCAGTTCGGGCGTGGCACCCTTGAGCGCGATGACCAGCGACTCGCTCTGCACCTCCTTGAGCAACGCCTGGACGCCCTTGTCGTCGAGCTTGTTCAGGTCGTCGAAGGTGAACATGTTGTCCATGATGCGCTGGGCCAGGTCGTTGTCGGCCTCGCGGATGAAGTCGAGCACGGCGGTCTCGACCGAGCCGCCCAGAAAGTTGATGATTTCCGCGGCGGTCTTGACGCCGCCCAACGACGCCTTCTTCAGCTTGTCGCCACCGGCGAGCACCTTGCTCATCACCTCGTTGAGATCCTTCAATGCCGATGGCTGGATGCCATCGAGCGTGGCGATGCGCACCATCACCTCGTTGCGCTGGCGTTCACTGAAGGCCTTGATGATGGCGCTGCTCTGGTCGAAGTCCAGGTGGACGAGGATGGCTGCCACGATTTGTGGATGCTCGTTGCGCAGCAGCTCGGCCACGCTGCCCGCGTCCATCCACTTCAGGCTCTCGATTCCGGTGATGTCGCTGCCCTGCAGGATGCGGTCGATCAGCAAGTTGGCCTTGTCGTCGCCCAGAGCCTTCTTCAGCACCGCCTTGACGTACTCGTCGGTGTCAGCCACCAGCATGTGCTGCTGCGAGGCCATGTCTGAAAACTTGTCCAGCACTCCCTCGAGCTTGTCCTTGGAGACCACCTTCAGCTTGGCAATCGTCTCGCCCAGGCGTTGCACTTCCTTGGGCGACAGGTGCTTGAAGACTTCGCTGGCTTCTTCCTCGCCCAGCGACATCAGCAAGATGGCCGCGTTCTCGAGACCCTGGTCGTCCATCTTGGCTTACTCCAACTTCAGGCCACTTCGCCGGATACCCAGCCGCGCACGATGTTGGCCACCGCGGCCGGGTTCTGGCGTGCCAGGCCGCGTGCTCCCTCGAGCTGCTGCTGGGCCTTGGCGGGCTCGACGGGCACGGTGGGCAGCACCTCGACGGGCGCAGGCAGCTTCTCGGTATCGCCGACCACCGCATCGAGCTTCGGCTGCGCGGGCGGTGGCTGGATGCGCTTGAGCGCCGGGCGGATCGCGCCGAAGACTAGCATCAGCGCGACGAGAGTGGCCCCGATGGGCACGGCGCCGGCGCGCAGCAGATCGGTTACCCAAGGCTGCTGCCACAGCGGCACTTCCTCGGGCTTGGCCGGTGTTTCGACGCGGAACGGGATGTTCACCACGCGCACCGAGTCACCGCGGTCCTTGCTGTAGCCGATGCTCTCCTGCACCAGGGCCGTCAGCTTGTCCAGCTCTTCGGTCGACAGCGGCGTGGTCGTGGTCTTGCCCTTGGCATCTGTGTTGCTGCGGTGGTTCACCAATACCGCCGCATTCAGTCGCTTGACTGTGCCCATCGCCTGGCGGCGCATGCTCACGGTCTTGTCGACCTCGTAGTTCACGGTGTTTTCCTTGCGCGCGCCGCCACCGGTGCCGCCAGGCTGCGCAGCCTGCAGCGGCGCGGCACCGTTGGCCTGAAGCGGGGCCGTGGCGGGCTGGCCCGGCTGGTTGCTGGCGGCGCCGGGAACACCCGCCGGGGTGCTGTTGGTGGCATTGGTGGCCTCGCTGCTGCGCTGGCTGCGCACCGTGGCCTCGCCGGTCTGGTTGGGTTTGTAGGCCTCGGACGTCGACTCCACCTGCGTAAAGTCGAGTTCCGCCGTCACCGTGGCGCGCAGGTTGTCGCGCCCGAGCACCGGCTCCAGGATCGCGACCACGCGCTGGTGCAGGCCGGATTCCACCTGCTGCAGGTATTGCAATTGCTGCGTGTCCAAGCCCTGGTGGTCTGCCTCGGGCGGGCTGGACAGCAGCGCGCCGTTCTGGTCGACCACGCTCACGGCCTTGACGGCGAGTTCCGGCACCGACGACGACACCAGGTGCACGATGCCGGCAACCTGGGTGCGTTCGAGCGTGCGGCCCGCGTGCAAGGTCACGAGCACCGACGCGCTGGGCTTCTGTTGCTCGCGGAAGAACCCGTTTTGTTGCGGCAAGGCCAGATGCACGCGCGCGGACTGCACGGCGGCGATCGATGTGATGGAGCGCACCAGTTCCCCTTCGAGCGCGCGCTGCAGGTTCGTGCGTTCCTGCAGCTGGGACTGGCCGAAACGGGCGTTGTCCAGCAGCTCGAAACCGGCGGTCGTGCCCTTGGGCAGCCCGGCTTGGGCCAGCTTCAGGCGCAACTCCGGCACCTGCGTGGCCGGCACCAGCAGCATCGTGCCATCGCCTGCGGCCTTGTAGGGAACCTTCAAGGCGGCGAGTTGTGTCATTACGGCGGCCGCATCCTTGTCCGAGAGATTCGGGTACAGCGGCGCGAGGTTCCCGTTGCCGTTCCACAGCAGCAGCCCCACCAGCACGGCCACGAGACCGGCCACGCCCATGCCCAGCATCATGCGGGCTCGCAGCGGCATCAGGGCCAGGCGGCTGAGCGGACCGTTGGCGGCCTCGGCGGCCGCGCGTTCTGCCGCGGCGTTGGTCGGCGTGATCGGTGTGACGTTCGCGTCCATGGGTCGGGGCTGGGTGTCCGGGGCTGGCCGCACATGGGCCCGCCGCTACGGGGAGTGACGCAGATTGTTGGATAGCCGGGCGGCAATCCATGTGGCGAACAGCCTGCATTTCGGGCTTCAGTTCCTGCCATCGACGCCGAGGGGGCTTCCTTACAGTGCGGGCTGTCGACAACCGCCGCATGCCGGGGTGCCCGCCATGGATCTCAAGCTCAAGCCATTCGATTTCGCGCAGGCGGTGGCGCGCGCCGGTCTGCGCACCGACGGCACGCCCCTGGCCGGTGCCGCAGCAGCCCGAGGCAGTGCGACGGCGGCATCGGCCGCGGGTGCGCCGGCCAGCTTTCAGTCGGCCATGACGCAGGCCCTGCGCGAGGTGAGCAATGCGCAGAACGATGCCAGCGCGCTGCAGCGCGAATTCCAGCTCGGCAACTCCTCGGTGAGCCTCGAGGAAACCATGATCGCGTCGGAGAAAGCCCGACTGGGCTTCACAGCGGCCGTGTCGGTGCGCAACCGGCTTGTGCAGGCCTACTCAGAGATCATGAACATGCAGGTGTGAGCGACGCTGCGTACGCGCTCGGGGCCACGGACGGGCGCGATCGAATCAGCCCAGCGACATCATGCGACGGCGCTTCTGCGTATGGTCGATGTAGCGCTGCAGCGCGCGCTCGCTGGCCGGGTTCAGCTGGACGAGCTCGCAACCCAGGCGTGCGCCGTGTGCATTGGGCAATATGGCCGAGATGTGGTGCACATGCAGGGTCGTCTCGAAGCGGGTGTCGGCATCGAGTTCCAGGCGCACGCCATGTAGCGTGAGGCCGGGTTCGAGCGGCGGCATGTCATCGGGCATCAGCAGCGCGCAACCACCAATGCTGACGTCGATGACCCGTAGCGTGAGCTGGATGTCGGGAAGTGCTGGGTGGCGCAGCATGGCCACGGGCGAGTGGCGCTCGAGCGTGCGCACCCGATAGGCCTGCCGCCGCTGGAAGCGATACACGGCACGCGGCATGGCCGCCTGCAGCGCGCAGCTGTGCGAGCCATGCACCAGCATGAGCTGGTTCAGGTCGAACTGCAGCTTCACCGCGTCGAGATAGCTCACCGCGGTGACCTCGTCGGACTCGATCAGACCCTGCAACTGCGGTGTTTGCGCTTCGACCTGCAGTGCCAGCCGACCCGACGCGCTGTCTACGGTCCAGATGGTGGTCGTCAGGCTGCCACCCTCGGGTGAACTGAGGTGCACCGGATTCGCGCCGTCCATCACCTGGCGCATCAGCAACGCGATCTCGCGCGGCGACTCGATGCGAAACGCGGAGAACGGATCGAGCCCGTCGCTGTCGTGCAGCGGCGCTGGCTGGGTGTCCATGAACGACATGGCGTGGCCCTCGTGGATGGGTGGCGCGGGCAGCAGGCCCTATCGTACTGCGCCCATCAGTGCAGCGTCTTGGGCTTGCCCGCCATCATGTGATCCAGGTCCTCGAGCCACGGCTCGGCGAGGTGGCGGATCTCGGCGTCATTGACCAGGATGCGCTTCATGATGCGTGACTTGAGCTGGCTTTCCTCCACGCTGAGGGCGTTGCCCCGAGCCGCGTTCTTGAGCTGGCTGATCAGCAGCACGCAGGCACCTTCGAGCTTGATCACGTGTTCCCAATTGCCGGCGCGCGCGGCGTCGAGCATGTCGGCGCTGGCCTTCTCGATGGCCTCGTAGTACGTCAGTAGGTTGGTGCTCATGGTGTGCATACCGTGTTGCTGCCGTTGAGGTTTCAGTTGCGATTTGCAGCCTGTGGCCCGATGGCGACCCAGGCGTCCCGCAGCGGTGCCACCAGGCGCGCGCACTCGTCCAGGATGCTCTCGTCGTTGCTCAGGTTCGCCTGTGTCAGCCGGATGCCGATGTAGGCATAGAGATCGGCCAGGTCAGCCGCGAGGCTGCCGCCGCCCACCGGGTCGAGTGCGGCCTTCAGGCCCTCTTCGACAATGCGGGCCGCGTGCCCGATGGCCTTGCCCTTGGTGGCCACGTCCCCAGACCGCAGCGCGCCGCGGGCCCGTGCGATGTCCGCGAAGTAGCCCTCGAACAGCAGTTCGATCAGGCGGTGAGCGGAGGCGTCGGCCACGACGGTCTGCACGCCCACCTGCTGGTACGCACCGGCAAAACGCTGGGTGCGCGGCGTGGAAGAGGCTACGGCTGCGAATGACATGGTGTGAAGGGGGGTGGAGTGAGTGCGAGGGGTGTATGAGGGTTATCGGAGCGCCCCCCGGGCACTTGAGCCGGTACAGCCGGGGTTTGCACCGTGTTTCCTGGGCATCGGCCTGGAGCACGCACAAGCGCACGAGGGCATGCCTGACACACCACCTGCACGAGAAGGAGGGACTGCCACAGGCCCGCGACGCAGGGCAGTGCAGCGCGGTCGTTGCATGGCAGGCGGCGGGCCTGTCGCCGGGGGACTGGCGGGCTCGCGGCGCAGCCGCGCCGTACTCAGCTGTCGCTGCTGCTGGTCTTGGCCAGCATGGCCATCTGCTGCGACACGTAGCTGCTCAGGCCGTTGAGCGAGGCCATCGACTGGTCGAGCGCCGTGTACTGACGCCGCAGGCGGGCCTCGACCTGCGCCAGGCGAACCTCGAGGACATCCTGGCTCTTGCCGTTGCGGTCGAGCTTGCTCTGCAGGCCGTCCTTGCGCGTGGTGAACGTGCCGTCGATGCTGAGTGCAGCGTCGGCCATCTCCTTGTAGCGGCGGATGAAGCCCGTGCTCCCGGCGTCAGCGCCATCGCCGGACAGCAGCTTCTCCAGCTCCGGCAGGTTCACCAGGGCCGCGTCGAGCTTCGCGCTGTCCACCGAAAGCGTACCGTCCTTGCCCATCGTGATGCCCACCTGCGACAGCTGTGACCAGGTGCCCGACGCCGTGCTGGCCTGGTTGAGCACCAGCCGCAACTGGTTCTGCAGGCTCACGGCCGACTGGTCGCCCTGCAGGGTGCCGCCCTTGCGGGTCTCGGCGTTGTATGCCGTCTGGGTGCGCAAGTAGTTGTTGAGCTCGTTGTAAGTGGTGACGAACTCGGTGAGCCGGGTCTTGATGGTCTCGGTATCGGCCGCCACCGTCACATCCACCGCCGTGGCCGTGGGTTTGAGCAGTGTCATGCTCAGGCCGTCGACCACGTTGTCCAGCGTATTGGTGGCCGACTCCACATCGATGCCGTTGATTTGCACCAGCGCATTCGCGGCCGTCTGCTTGCGCGTGAGCTGCGATGCGCCGCCACCCAGGTCGAACGACAGCGATGACAGGCCCGTGGCCGGGTCGCCGTCGTCAAAAGTCTCGGTGGCGGTGATGCGAAAGGCGTTCTCTACACCGGTTTCCTTCGAGCGGATCGACAGGCGCGCGCCGCTGGCATCGGTCACGATGCTGGCCACCACGCCGGCGCCGGCGGAATTGATCTTGTCGCGGATTGCGGACAGACTGCTCTCGCCCTCGGCGATGTCCACGGTGACGGCCGCGGTGCCAGTCTTGGCCGTGAATGGGTCGCCGGGGTCGCCGGTCCAGGTGCCCAGTTCGATGACCAGACTGCCGATGCCCAGGTCAGCGCTGCTGTCGGCGAACGCGCTGCTGACCACGGTCTGGGCGGCGGCCAGGTTCTGCACGTTCACGCTGTAGGTTCCAGCGGTGCTGCCTGTGCTGGTGGTGACCTTGACGGCCGAGGTATCAGATACGCTGGCGGTGGTGCCGTCCCACAACGTGAGCGAGGTCAGCGCGTTGGCCTTGTCGCGCATCGTCGAGAAGTAGCTCTGCAGCTTGCCGTAGGTGCTGATCTGCGTGTTCAGGCTGGTGGCCTGTACCTTGAGCATGTCCAGCGGGCGCGACTCGATGGCCATCAACGAGGTGATGATCGAGTTCACGTCCAGTCCACTGCCCAGGCCGGCAGAGCTGATGTTGCCGACGGAGGAGATCGATGAAGTCATGGCGTGGGCCTTTCTACGCCTACGGGTTATCGGCCGCCGGCTGCGGGCACTTGAGGGGCGTCTGCAATGAAGAAGGGGCCATTCGTTGCCGAATGGCCCCTGGGCACAGTCACTCTGGCGAAACGGGATCAGCCTTGCAGCAGCTTGAGCACCTGCTGCGGCATGGCGTTGGCTTGGGCCACCATGGCATTGCCGGCCTGCTGCAGGATCTGCGCCCGCGACAGGTTGGCGGTTTCCGCTGCGAAGTCGGCGTCCATGATGCGGCCGCGTGCGGCCTGCTGGTTCTCGGCGCCGATCTGCAGGTTGGAGATCGCAAACGAGAACCGGCTCATCGCGGCACCGTAGGTGGCGCGATCGGTATTGATCGTGTCGAGCTTGGTGTCGATGTCCGAAAGCGCCGTGTTCGCCGCGCCAGCCGTGAGCAGGTCGCCAGTCACGGTCGTCACGGCCACCGTTGTCACGTCCAGCGTGTCGCCGGCATTGGCCCCGACCTGGAACGTCTGCGTTCCGGCATCGGCATCGATGATCGCCAGGCCATTGAACTTGGTCTGCGTCGCGATGCGGGTGACTTCGGAGGACAGTTGCTGGAATTCGGCGTCGAGGTTGGCGCGGTCACCGGCACCGTTGGAGCCGTTGATCGATTGCACCGCCAGTTCGCGCATGCGCTGCAACGCGTCGGTAATCGTTGCCAGCGCGCCTTCGGCCGTTTGCGCCAGCGAGATGCCGTCGTTCGCATTGCGGATGGCGACGTTCATGCCGCGGATCTGCGCATTCATGCGCTCGGCAATGGCCAGGCCGGCGGCGTCGTCCTTGGCCGAGTTCACGCGCAGGCCGGAAGACAGGCGCTGCATCGACGTCGACAGAGAAGTCTGCGACGTGTTCAGGTTGCGCTGCGCATTGAGCGAGGCAACGTTGGTGTTGATGGTCTGCGGCATGTTGGATCACTCCACGAGGGTCGATGACTTCCGCAAGTGCTTGCCGTGCCTGGCAATCCTTCCGGCCCCGCCACCACGCCTGTGATGACGACATGGTTGGATTGTCGGCATCGATGCGTGGGGCGATGCCGTGAAATGAAGCCTGAACCGCCCCTTGTTTCCTGCCGTGCGGGCCCAAAAACGAAAACGCGCCGCCCCAGTGAGGGGCGGCGCGTGCCGCGATGGTCGTGAGCGGCTGCCGGGCGGTGGGGCCCGGCAGCGTCGTGGCCGGGGGTCAGCGCAGCAGGGCCAGCACGCCCTGGGGCAGTTGGTTGGCCTGCGCAACCATTGCATTGCCGGCCTGCTGCAGGATCTGGGCGCGCGACAGGTTGGCCGTCTCGGCCGCGAAGTCGGCGTCCATGATCCGGCCGCGCGCAGCCGTCTGGTTCTCGCCGGCGATCTGCAGGTTCGAAATCGCGAAGCCCAGGCGGCTCATCGCAGCACCGTAGGTGGCGCGGTCGGTGTTGACCGCGTCGAGCTTGGTATCGATGTCGGTGATCGCGGTGTTGGCCGTGCCGGCAGTCAGCAGGTCGCCTGTCACCGTGGTCACTGCCACCGTCGTCACGTCCAGCGTGTCGCCATTGTTGGCGCCGACCTGGAAGGTCTGCGCGCCGGCGTTGGCGTCGATGATGGCCAGGCCGTTGAACTTGGTTTGCGTGGCAATGCGGGTGATTTCCGACGACAGCTGCTGGAACTCGGCGTCGAGGTTGGTACGGTCGCCGGGGCCGTTGGTGCCGTTGACCGACTGCACCGCCAGTTCACGCATGCGCTGCAGCGCGTCAGTGATGGTGGCCAGCGCGCCTTCGGCCGTCTGTGCCAGCGAGATGCCGTCGTTGGCGTTGCGGATGGCGACGTTGATGCCGCGCACCTGTGCATCCATGCGGTTGGCGATGGCCAGACCGGCGGCGTCGTCCTTGGCGGAGTTGACGCGCAGGCCAGAGGACAAACGCGCCATGGAGGTGGCCAGCGAGTTCTGAGAGCTGCTCAGGGAACGCTGGGCATTGATAGACACCACATTGGTGTTGATGGACTGGGGCATGATGAACTCCTTCAGTTTCCGTACATCCCGGCAATAGCGCCGACGTCACTCGGGTACCGTGCGTTGTCTGCCGAAGCTCGGGGGGCACTGCACGCTACCGTTGCTGGCCGGTTGCAAGGCGCGATGCCTTGCCGCCGACCCGCCCGCGCTAGTCGCCTCAGGAAATCGCTGCAGGGTCGCTGCTGCTGTCCCTTGGCCGGCTAACCGGACCGCGGGGGCCTTTCGACCGCCCGTTGGGAGTGGTATCGGCCCCCGGTCTGCGGAACTTGAGGGTGTTTGGGGTGGTTTTTCCAGCCGATGTCAACGACGGTTTCCGCGCAGCGCGTGACAAGCTGCATGCGACCGGCATTCAACTTCGGCCCCGACTTGCCGCCGGGGCAACACCGGGCGTGCCAGAACGGCGCCAGAACGGCGCCAGATCGGCGCCGGAACGCTCAGGAAGCGCGAGCGGCGCGCAGGGCGGCCAGCGCCTCGATGCGCTTGAGCAATTCGCGGTCGTTCCAGGGCTTCTTGAAGATGCCGTACAGGCCCTGGCAGTCGTGCACCCGGGCATGCAGTTCATCGTGCCCTGTGATCGCCACGATGGGCAGGTCTTCGGTGTCCATGTTGCCTTGCACCGCCGCGATCAACTCGATGCCGTTCATGTTGGGCATCTCGAGATCCGTGACCAGCACCTCGAAGCGGGAGCGGTTGAGCACATCGAGCGCCTCGTTGCCGTCGGTGGCGGTCTCGACCAGATAGCCGGCGCCCTCGAACAGCTTGCGCAGCTTGGCGCGGGCCACCGCCGAATCGTCCACCACCAGAACCCGCGCCGAGCCCGGCTGGGCAGCCGGGGCCCGAACGGGGGCAATTGGTGCCGGTGGCTGCTCCTCGCGGCGTGCGGCCAGCAGCAGCACGATCGCGATCGGCACCGCGATCACGAAGGGGATCAGGTAAACGTTGAGCGTGTCGTGCAGCTGTTCGAACATCGATCGGTCCTTGCGGGGGCGCTGCCCGGGGCGGGCCGCTGGGACGACGCGGCCCGGCCATTGTGCCAGCGGGCCCAGGGCAGGGCGCATCGGCAATAGCCCGGCGCGTGGGGGATCGCCCGGCGCATCGGATGGCCTGACACGGCTTGTAGGAATCCGTCTGACACGCGACCCGGAAAAACCGGGACTCCAGAACGCGAAATGGGCTGATGTTGCCGGCTTGTTCCGGTCTCTACAGTTCGTTTCACGCCAGCAGTACTTCGTAACCTCTCCCGGAGCACCCCGCCATGAACGCCGACCAGATCCTCGCCGAAATCCGCGAAGCCAACCTGTCGTATCTGATGCTGGCCCAGAGCCTGATCCGTGCCGACCGCGAACAGGCACTGTTCCGCCTGGGCGTGAGCGAGGAGACCGCCACCCTGATCGGCACGCTGACGGCTTCGCAGATGATGAAGATCGCCTCGGGCAACACGCTGCTGTGCCGCATGCGCTGCGACGACGACCTCGTGTGGAGCCTGCTCACCAGCCACGGCAAGGCCGCCGCCAACGACGCCGTTTCCCGCCTGCATGCCTCCATCCTGATGGCCGGTCGTCATCAAGAGGCCGCGTGAACTGAGTCGCCCGCAGCGACCCGTCCCGCGCGGACACCACCGGCCTGTCGCCGGACGCCAGAAGAGACACGGAGAACGACATGCGAGCCAAGAGCATCCTGACTGAAGCCAAGCAGATCGAAACCGCGGTGGAGCTCATCCGCCTCGGCGCGCGGCTTCAGGTGCTGGAAAGCGAGACTGACCTGAGCTACGAGCGTCTGCTGCGCCTGTACAAGGAAGTGGCGGGCAAGAGCCCGAGCAAAGGCCAGTTGCCGTTCTCCACCGACTGGTTCATGACCTGGCAACCCAACATCCATGCCAGCCTGTTCCTGAACATCCACGAGTACTTGAACAAGGTGGCCGAGCTCGACGAGATCGACACCGTGATCAAGGCCTACAAGCTGTATGTTGAACAGGTCGGCGCGCAGGAACTGGAGCCACAGCTGTCGATCACCCGGGCCTGGCGGCTGGTGAAGTTCATCGACAACGGCATGCTGACGATGACCAAGTGCAGCAAGTGCGGCGGGCACTTCGTGACGCACCCCCACGAGATCGCGCGTCACTACGTGTGCGGTCTGTGCAATCCGCCGGCGCGTGCCGGCAAGGGTCGCAATGCCGGCGCGATCCGCCTGCCAGGCATGGGCGAGGCCTGTACCCATTGACGACACCGGCATTGATCGCCGAGCTGTCAAGAATTTCACGTTGCAACCCACGCGGGGGCTTGAGTTCATCCCGGGTTGCGACGAAATTGAGGTTGTGAGGGTTCTGGCCCTGCCAGAACCGCTCGAGAGCGTGAGTGTTCGTTTGCTTGTCTCCTCCTAGCACATCCCCTGTGCTTTGCGGGCGGGTTCCCCCCAAGGGATCCCGCCCTCTTTTATGGGCACGCGTTCACCAGGTGGTGGCGTCGTCGTCGTCCCAGCGGCCGAAGGTCAGCTCGATGTCTTCGTCCTCGTCGCCCATCTGGATCTGGCTGGCGCTGCCCAGTGTGGTGATGCGGGAGCGCTTGGGCCCCGGCGGGCGACCTTCAGGCGTCTTCGACGCCCCGGCCGCGGGATCCCGGCTCATCAGCGACTGCATCGTGAAGCGCAGCATGCGCGCATGTGCCGTGTCGCCTTCGAATTCGAGCTGCGTCGCCAGGTAGTGCGCGCATTCCTGCGAGCCGGCCCGATCGCCGTCCCAGGCGGCGCGCAGCAGTTGCATGAGGTGGGGGAAGTGCTTCATCGGGGCTGCCAGTGCGCGTTCGCATCCGGGCTGTGGTTGTCACGCACGACAAGTGTGCCGCGCCCTGGCGCAGCCGTCGCCAGGGTTGACGCTGCCGGGTGTGGCGTTTGGCGCGCCTGGACGGTCTGTTGCAATTGACCGCTCAATCGGGCTGGCCCCGTGGTGTGACGAACTTCTCGCGACCCTTCCCGCAGTGCGCACAGGCCCTAGATCGGGCGCCCCAGCGTGGCGGAGAGCTGGTCCAGGAACCGTGGCAGGTCGATGGGCTTGGTCCAGTACGCCCGGAAGCCGGCCGCCAACGCCTCGGCCATGTCACCCGGCGTCGCATTGGCTGACAGCGCCACGCAGGGCACGCTGGCAGTGCGCGGATCGGCGCGCAAGGCCCGCAGAACGTCCAGACCGTGCATGTCCGGCAACAGCAGGTCGATCAAGATCAGGGCCGGCGGTCCCGCAGTTGCCGCAGCCAGGCCTGCTGCGCCAGTCTCGGCCACGATGAGCTGCACGGCCGGGCGGTCGGCGAGCAGTTCGCACACGAGCAGCGCGTTCACCGGGTTGTCTTCGATGTAGAGCACAGCGGCCGGTGGCGTCTGCGGTAACGGCTCCACATCGGCGTGCTGAGCCGTGGCCGGTGTGCAGGCGCGTGCGATCGCAGGCGCGTCCGCCGCCCGCCTCAAGGACACGGTGAACACCGTGCCTCGGCCCGGCTCGCTGGTCACACTGACCTCGCCGCCCATGTGCTCCACCAAAGCCTTGACCAGTGCCAGGCCGATTCCGGTGCCGGGCACCGCACCGCCTTCGGCACCGAGCCGATTGAAGGGCTCGAAGGTTTCCGCCAACCGCTCGGGGGGAATGCCGCGCCCGGTGTCGATCACCTGCAGAACCACACGATCGGCGGCTTCCTGCGATGAAAGCTGTACCGAACCGCCCTGGCGGTTGTACTTGATCGCGTTGCTGAGCAGGTTGAGCAGCACCTGGCGCAGCCGCAGCGGGTCGGCCAACACCGAGCCCACCACATGGCCCGGCTCCACGGTCACGCCCTGGTTGTGCGCGTCGGTCTGGACCAGGCGCACCGCTTCAGTCACTGCATCGGCCAATTTCAGCGGCTGCAGGTTCAGGCGCAATTCACCGGTCGCGGTGCCGCTGAGTTCGAGGATGTCGTCGATCAGATCGCGCAGGTGCTGGCCTGCGTCTTCGGCCAGCGCCAGCCAGTTGGCCACCCCTGTCTGTCCCGCTGCCGCCGAATGCCGCTGCGCGAGTTGGGTGAAGCCCAGGATCGCGTTCAGTGGGGTGCGCAACTCGTGGCTGATGCGGGTCATCCAGCGCGACTTCGCCTGAGTTTGCGCCAGCGCCGCCTCGCGCTCGCGCAAGGCCTGGGCCGCACGGTGGGCCTCGGTGCTGTCCCAGTTCAGGCCGATGCGTCGCACGAACCGTCCCTGCTCATCGGCCACCGGTGCCGAATGCGACGTGATCCAGCGCACCGTGCCGTCGGGCCACTGCACGCGGAATTCCAGTTGCCAGGTCGCGCCAGCCAGCAGCCGATCGGCCTGCGCGGCGATGACTTTGGTGCGGTCGTCGGGGTGGATGTAGCTCGCGATCTCGTCGGCTGAGACTGTTCGTCCCGGGCTGTATACCCCACGCAGCCGGAACATCTGCTCATCCCAGTGCACCTGGCTCACCCGCTCATCGGTTTCCCAGGCGCCGATTCCGATGGCGCGCGATGTGAGGGTCATGCGTTCGACTGTTTCGCGCAATCGCTGAACGACCAAGTGGTGCTCGGTGATGTCGAGCATCACGCCGAAAAATCGCAGCGGTCGGCCATCGGCGTCGTGCTGCAGCGCGCGCCGCGAGATGACGAAGCGCGTGCTGCCGTCGCGTTGCGGGTAGCGCAGCTCAACGTCGCTGGGCAACCCGGTGCGCAGCGTGCGTTCGGTCGCCTGGATGACCAGGTCGCGGTCGTCGGGATGGATGTGCTCGCGTGCTTCCTGCAGCGTGATGCCCTCGCGCTGCAACGGCACACCCATCAGCTCGCTGCAGCGCTCGTCCAGGTAGACGCGATTGCTCTCGATCTCGTGGCGCCACACGCCGATGCGAGCCAGCGCCAACGCCGCGTCGAGCTCGCCGCGCAGCGTTTCGGCGCGGGTGGCCAATTCGTAGACGCGCGTGTCGTCGGTGTTGACGCCGCGCAGCCGAACAGGCTGCCCGTGCGCATCGTGCTCCACCCGCCATTGGGTATGGATGTAGCGAATCGACCCGTCGGGCCGGCGCACGCGCAGCCGGGCCGAGTGATCGCCGGCGATGGTGTGCGACTCGGTGAACTTGTGGTGGCGCAGGTCCTCCTCGACGATCATCGGCTCCATGGCACTTATGGCCGGCGCCGGCGCCCGCTCGCCGCTGGCCGGCGCCGGCAGTCCCCAGATGTCGAACATGCGGGCATCCCAGGTGCCGCTCATCGTGACCGGGTCGCGCTCGAAGATGCCGGTGCGCGTGAAGTGCTGGACCAGATCGAGCTGCTCGCGCAACTCGTTCAGCCGTGCTTCGAGCGCATCGCGATCTGTCAGTGGTTGCCCCGTCAGCACCACACCCTGAGTGCCGGTGCTGGCCACGACACGCCAGCGCCTGTCATCGCCCGGCACGGCGGGCGTCCAGCCCTGGCCCCACAGCGCAGCCCAGTGTGGCCCCAGTCGGCCATGCAAGTCATCGCCCGCTGCAGCGGCGGGCGCCAGCAGTGCGGCAAACGTTTCGTTGCACCACAGCAGCCGGCCGCCCGCGTCGGTGCACGCCAGGGGCGCCTGGGCTGACGCCATCACCTGCAGAAGGTCGGGGGTGTCCAAGGGTGTCGGGCTCTGCGGGAACTGCTTGCGGACCGATCGGTGCATCATAGTTCGGGCGGCGCGATGCGCGTGGCCCGTCCCGGCGGAGAATGTCGGCCATGCCGAAACACCCCGACCGTGTGCGCCGCCTGGTGGGCGCCACCAACTTCCGCGACCTCGGTGGCTACCTCGGAGCCGGCGGGCGCACGGTGCGTTGGCGCCGCCTGTATCGCTCCGATCACCTCGGGGGCCTCACTGATGCCGACCGCCAGGCGCTGCAGACGCTGGGCATCCGGCGGGCCTTCGACTTCCGCGGCGTGGACGAGCGCGCAGCAGCACCCTACGAACTGCCCGGTCTCGTGCAGCATCCGCTGTCGATCGAACCCACGGTGGCCCAGCGCATCCACGACCTCATCGGCCAGGGACGCGCATTCACACCCGAACTGGCCGCCGAGTTCATGCGCGAGCTGTACCGCGGCCTCGTCGAGGATCAGTCACACCGCTATGCGGAGTTCTTCGAGCACCTGCGGGCGAGTGATGAACCCGTGGTCTTCCACTGCACCGCCGGCAAGGACCGCACCGGCTTCGCGGCCGCACTGATTCTGCTGGCGCTGGGCGTTCCGCGCGAGCAGGTGATGCAGGACTACCTGCTTACCAACGACCTGTACCGTCACCCACCACTGCGCGGCACCGGTCTGCCGGCCGATGCCCTGCGGGTGCTGTGGCGGGTGCAGCCCGAATTCCTGCAAGCCGCGCTGCAAGGCATCGACGCCCATGCGGGCGGAATGGACGGGTATTTCCAGCACCGCCTGGGACTCGGGCCGGGGCAGCGCGAAGAACTGGCGCAGCACTACCTCGAGTAGCGGCGCTGCCAGGTACACCGTCAGCCCATGCGGGTGAGCACGGGTGCGCCGCCGTCGCGCAGGCTCGCGGCGGTCACGCTGCCCAGCAGTGCCGACTGCACCGCGCTGCGGCCGCGGGTGGTCATCGCGAGCATCGTGTTGGGCAGGCTGCGCACGAAGTTGGGGATCGCCGACTCCGGATCGCCGTGCAGCACCTCCCAACCGACGTCGACGCCGTAGCGCTCGGCCAGATGCGCGGCCCGCGCATGGACATAGCCCGACTCCACCACGTCACTGGACGCGGCGTCGGGCACCGCCTCGCGCGCCGAAGGGTCCACCACCGAGGCCACGACGATGCGCGCGCCGATCCAGCGTGCAAACCCGGCGGCCAGCGGCTCGATCGACTCGGACAGTTCGCTGCCGTCGAGCGGGACCACGATCCGGTCGATCTGCGTGGGCACCGGCTCTGCCTCGTCAGTGGGCGGGCGGTAGACGAGCAGCGGCTCGCGGCCGGCACGCAGCACGTTCAGCGCCGTGCTGCCCATCAGCGCACGCATCACGCCCGACCGGCCGTGCGAGGTGATGGCCACCAGCGTGCCCGGAACCTTCGCGGCCTCGTCCAGGATGAGCCGAGCCACATCGTCACTGCCCACGGTGCACACCGGCGTGGCCGCGTGGCGGGCCGCCAGGATGTCGAGCGCGCGCTTCGCATCTGCGAGTGCCTCGGGTGTTTCCACCAGGCGCAGCAACGACACCGCCGCACCGGTCTTGCTGCCGAGCCACACCACATGCGGCAGGATCCGCTCGGAAAAGTCCGAACCGTCGACCGGAACCAGGATACGCGTGTACATCGCTGCCGTCCCCTTCAAGTGGATGCTGTGTCGACCAAGGATAACGTGCCGAGGTGCCTGTGCCGATCGGGCGAATCGTGCCCATGCGGGTGATCGGGAGCACGATGTGCCGCGGGACCCGTCGAGCCGGGTCATGAAAGGCACCCAGCGAACCGCACAAAGAAGAAGGCCGGGCCCGCAATGACGCGCGGCCTGGCCTTTGGATGGTGGTGGAGACGAGGAGGATCGAACTCCCGACCTTCGCATTGCGAACGCGACGCTCTCCCAGCTGAGCTACGTCCCCGAAAGCCGCAAATTGTAGCACTGGCGGGGCGTGGCTCACCTGCAACCGGTGGCGGCCTGCCCGGATGCGGCCGCGGGCAGCATCCTGGTGTAAAACCGCGGGCGCCGGATGGCGGCGGACCGAACCCGAGGTGCACCGATGCAAGCGCAGCGCGACGAGGCATGGCACGACCAGCAGTACAACAACCGAGCGCGGGTGGCCGACAGCGCGCACATCCTGGGCCGCTGGACCGAGGCGTCGGCACTGGTGCGGCGCCAGCTCGATGCCCGGCTCGACCTGGCCTACGGCGACGGCCCGACCGAGCGGCTGGACGTGTTCGCGGCGGAGCAGCCGAATTCGCCGGTGCTGCTGTTCATCCACGGCGGCTACTGGCGGGCACTGGACAAGTCGGACCACTCCTTCGTGGCGCCAGCGTTCCTGAAGGCTGGCGCCGCGGTGGTGGTGCCCAGCTACGGCTTGTGCCCGCAGGTGAGCATCGCCCAGATCGCCTTGCAGTTGTCGCAGGCGCTGGCCTGGGCCTGGCGTCATGCGCGCGAATTCGGCGGCGATCCGTCGCGCATCGGTGTCGTGGGGCACTCGGCCGGCGCTCACCTGGCCGCCATGCTGCTGTGCTGCCGCTGGAAGGAGGTGGCCGCCGACCTGCCGCAGCGGCCGATCCTGGGCGCTCTGGGGCTGTCGGGCGTCTACGACCTGGAGCCGCTGCGCCACGTGCCCTTCCTGCGCGATGACCTGCAGTTGGATGCTTCGGCGGTGCGGCGCCTGAGCCCGGCGTACTTTCCACGCCCACGCGGGCCCCTGCTGGCGGCCGTTGGGGCACTGGAGAGCGATGAGTTCCTGCGCCAGAACCAGCTCATCCGTGATCAGTGGGGCCCAACCACGGTCCCGGTGTGCGAAACCATCCCGCACCGGAACCACTTCGACATCCTGCATGACCTGGTAGACGCCTCCAGCCGCGTGCATCACCTGGCGCTGCGTGCGTTGGGACTGGTGTAGCCGCTACATCGGGTTTACCCAGTCCATGCAATTGACATCGGTTGACTCTTAGGCGTGGGCTATCTTCTGCATTGAAGCTTTGTATTGGCCGCGGCGGCGGCGCTTTGCTAGCGTGTGAGTCAGCCGGTGCACTCGAGTCCGAGTCGTCCGGCCGTGGCGTGACCCCAACTCACCAGGAGATCGACATGGGACTCAAGGGCTCCAAGACCGAGCAGAACCTGAAGGACGCCTTCGCAGGCGAATCGCAAGCCAATCGCCGCTACCTGTACTTCGCAAACAAGGCGGACGTGGAAGGCCAGAACGACGTGGCGGCGCTGTTCCGCTCCACGGCCGAGGGCGAGACCGGACACGCACACGGCCACCTCGAATTCCTCGAGCAGGGCTCGGGCGATCCCGCCACGGGGCTGCCCATCGGCGCCACGCGAGATAACCTGAAAGCGGCCGTGGCCGGCGAGACGCACGAGTACACCGACATGTACCCGGGCATGGCACGCACGGCTCGCGAAGAGGGCTTCGACGAAATTGCCGACTGGTTCGAGACGCTGGCCAAGGCCGAGCGCTCGCATGCCAACCGCTACCAGAAGGCGCTGGACCAGTTGGTCGACTAGGGCCTGCAGGCGGCGGCCCGTGCGCGCCGCCGCCTCGCCCCCGAGGGGGATGACGCAGCGAAAGGATCGTCTGGTGAGCACTCGCGAAGGCAATCTCGAAGCCCCCACCCGGCATCCGGTGGACTGGCGCAATCCGCGCTTCTACGACCGCGACGACTGCCTGGCCGAGATGGAGCGGGTGTTCGACATCTGCCACGGCTGCCGGCGTTGCGTGAGTCTGTGCCAGTCCTTTCCCACGCTGTTCGACCTGGTCGACGCCACCGAGGACGGCGAAGTGCACGGCGTGCGCAAGGAGGCCTACTGGAGCGTGGTCGACCAGTGCTACCTGTGCGACCTGTGCTTCATGACCAAGTGCCCCTACGTGCCGCCGCATGCGTGG
>Ga0073899_10002074_pt1 | contig 18149 bp, 19 predicted proteins | sample KloWWTmetaKNB5Ph_FD_88975 | JGI IMG/M metagenome (GOLD analysis project Ga0073899, IMG submission 88975) | Active sludge microbial communities from Klosterneuburg, Austria, studying microevolution and ecology of nitrifiers - Klosterneuburg... | ecosystem: Engineered > WWTP > Aerobic digester >... | reverse complement strand
CGACGCCGACGCCGACGAGGAGGTTCCGTCGATCGTCGATGCGCTCGCCGGCACCGGCGAGGTTCAGGTGAAGTTCATCCGCGAAGGAGACGACGTGGTACTCACGGTCGGCGGCGCGAAGCGGTCGCTGGACGACGTGGACGAGGGAGCCTTCCAGCCGACCAAGGAGGCCGTGCTCGAGAAGGAGCTGGTCGAGGACGAGGGGTTCTCCCTCTCCGACGCCGACGACGCCGACGAGCCCGAACAGCAGGTGATGGCCGCCGGGGCCACGGCCGACCCCGTCAAGGACTACCTGAAGCAGATCGGCAAGGTCGCCCTTCTGAATGCCGAACAGGAGGTCGAACTCGCCAAGCGCATCGAGGCGGGTCTGTTCGCCGACGAGCGGTTGAACGATGCGGCCGCCAACGTCGCTCCGGGGGATCTCGACGACTACGAGTGGATCGCCGAGGACGGCCGTCGTGGGAAGAACCATCTCCTGGAGGCCAACCTTCGCCTCGTGGTGTCGCTGGCCAAGCGCTACACGGGGCGCGGCATGCTGTTCCTCGACCTCATTCAGGAAGGCAACCTGGGCCTGATCCGGGCGGTCGAGAAGTTCGACTACACCAAGGGCTACAAGTTCTCCACCTACGCCACGTGGTGGATCAAGCAGGCCATCACGCGAGCGATGGCCGACCAGGCCCGCACCATCCGCATCCCCGTGCACATGGTCGAGGTCATCAACAAGCTGGCCCGCGTGCAGCGGCAGATGCTGCAGGACCTCGGCCGGGAGCCGACGCCCGAGGAACTGGCCAAGGAACTCGACATGACGCCCGAGAAGGTCGTCGAGGTGCAGAAGTACGGTCGCGAGCCCATCTCGCTGCACACTCCGCTGGGCGAGGACGGCGACTCGGAGTTCGGCGACCTGATCGAGGACTCCGAGGCCGTCGTGCCGGCCGACGCGGTGAACTTCACGCTGCTGCAGGAGCAGCTCCACGACGTGCTGGACACGTTGTCGGAGCGCGAGGCGGGGGTGGTGTCGATGCGCTTCGGGCTCACCGACGGTCAGCCGAAGACGCTCGACGAGATCGGGAAGGTCTACGGGGTCACGCGCGAACGCATCCGGCAGATCGAGTCGAAGACCATGTCGAAGCTGCGGCACCCCTCACGGTCTCAGGTGCTGCGCGACTACCTCGACTGAGGCCCGAGGCAGGATCCGCCCGAGCGCGGATCCTGCCGGGTCAGCGCCCCGGCCGGTCGACGGTGAACTCCGCGATCGTCACCGCCGCATCGTCCGGGAGCCGGGGGTAATGGGAGGCCAGGGCCGCCCGGAGTTCGGCCGCCCCGGCGAAGTTCTCCGCCGCCGCGTCGTCGTCGGAGAGGTCACCCAGCGGCACCGTCCGCAGGCCCGTCACGACCGCAGCCACGAAGACCGGGGGGTCGGACTCGAACCGGAACCGGGCCGGGCCCAGCGCCAGGCTTTCCCCGTACCTCGTGGTGCGGGTCTTGGTGCCGTTCAGCACCCAGTCGAGATAGCGGGCGTCGAACGAGACGATCGGCGGGTCGGCCATCTCCCGATCCTGCCAGGCCACGTCGGTTCTCACGGGCCGGCGTGGCGGCTGGTGCCCTACCGCTGCTGAGTCGGGCGTCGCGAGACCCAGGTGGTCGTGCGGCCCACCGGCGTGGCCGATGGGCCGCACGGCGCCGCGTCAGACGAAGATCGTCTCGTAGTTCTGCACCTTCGCCAGCCTGGCGGCCGCCTCGTCGAGCGGCATCCGGTGGGCTTCGGCCGCGATCGCGTGCTGGAGGAGCGTGGTCTCGCCGGCCGTCGCCAGCCCGGTGATGAGGGGGAACGACTCGAGCACCCACGAGATGGCCGCCCGGATGTCTTCCGGGTCGGTGAACGGCCGGTACCAGGTGGCCAGTTCCCGGTCGCCTCCCCACGGCCGCCACGCGATGGCCTTGATGGTGCGCAGTGCCACGTCCCGCTCGCCGACCAGGGCGCACAGGGCGTCGAAGTCCTCGGCGAACTGCTGGTCGGCCGTGTACAGGTGGTAGTTGAGGGGCGTCAGCACCGAGTCGAAGTCGAAGCGGCGCAGGGCCTCGGCGTGCACGACCGGAGCCTGCTCGGTATGACCGGTGATGCCCACGAACCGGGTCAGGCCCTCGTCCTTGGCGCGGGCGAACGCTTCGATGGCTCCACCCGGCGCGAACACCGTGTCGAGTTCTGCCAGGTCGCAGACCCCGTGCACCTGGAGCAGGTCGACCTGGTCGGTGTGCAGCAGTTCGAGGCTGCGATTGATCTGGGCCCACGCCGCGTCGGCGGTGCGCAGCCCGGACTTGGTGGCCAGGAAGATGCGGTCACGGACGGCCTCGACCGACGGGCCCATGACCTCCTCGGCATGGCCGTAGCTGGCGGCGGTGTCCCAATGGTTGATCCCGGCGTCCAGCGCCTGCTTCAACGACGCGTCGGCCACCTCTTGGGTCACCCCGCCGAGCCCCGCGGCGCCGTACACCAGCACCGAGGACTGATGACCGGTGCGCCCGAATCTGCGTGTCTCCATGTGCGTCTCCTTCGTCTCCCTGCTGCCCCCGCACGAACGCCTCCATCCTTCCACGTCGCCCTCTCCGGCGTGCCGACCACCCACCCCACCGAGTGGCTTGCCGAACCGGCGCCAGCCGCTGCTCGGGGCACCTGTGCCGTGCTGTGGCCCGGCTAGGCTGGCCACGTGGCAGCCGTCCCCTATGACACCGATCGGGTCTGGACCCTGCCCAACGCGCTGAGCTTCGTCCGGCTCGCCGGAGTGCCGCTGTTCCTCTGGCTGATCCTCGTGGTGCGGGCCGACGGCTGGGCGGTGATCGTGCTCATGGTCGCCGGGATCACCGACTGGCTCGACGGCTTCCTGGCGCGCCGCTGGCACCAGGTGTCCCGGGTCGGGCAGATGCTCGACCCGGTCGCCGACCGCCTCTACATCGTCGCGACCCTGCTCGGCCTCGCGCTGCGGAACGTCATCCCGTGGTGGCTCGTCGCCGTGCTCGTGTCGCGCGACCTGGTGATGCTCTGCCTGCTGCCGGTGCTGAAGTCCCGTGGCTACACCAGCCTGCCGGTGCATTACCTCGGCAAGATGGCCACCTTCTGCCTGCTGTACGCCTTCCCGCTGGTGCTGTTGGGCGCCGGCGAGGGACCCTTCGCCTACGGCTGCAAGATCGTCGGCTGGGCGTCGGTGATGTGGGGGACCGGCCTCTACTGGGGCGCGGGCCTGTTGTACGTCCGGCAGACGGTCGAGATCGTCACCACGCCGGCCCTGACGCGATGAACCCGTTCCACCTGCGCCGCGATCCCGAACGCCCCGTCGACTGGAGCATGGACCTGCTCAACTCGATCTGGCGCACCCCGGTCGACCCCGACTACGCCGCGGTGGCGGCGCGGGGACCCCGGAGCCGGAACCGGCTGCTGGTCGCGGCGGTTTGCCTCGTGCTGGGAGTGCTGATCGCGGTGCAGGCCAGGCTGACGCTGCGAGTGGCACCCGATCTGGAGCAGGAGCGCCGCGACATCGTGATGCGGCTCCGAGCCGTGGAACAGGCCAACGACGGGCTCAGGGCCGAGGAGGACGCGGTCGCGGCCGAGGTCCGCAGGCTCCAGGCCGAGACCGGGTCCGGCACCCAGGCCCGGGTCGACGAGATCGAGCCGGTCGTCGGCGCCAGGGCCGTGACCGGTCCGGGGCTCCTGATCGTCGTGGACGACGCGGACCAGACCCGCCAGGGCGCGTCCCGCGTCGCGGACGTCGACCTGCGCGAACTGGCGAACGGCCTGTGGCTCGCCGGAGCCGAAGCCATCGCCATCAACGGCCATCGGGTCACGGCCCGCACGGCGATCCGGGGCGCCGGCTCGGCCATCACCGTCAACTACCGGTCGCTGACGCGTCCCTACCGAATCGAGGCCATCGGCGATCCCCGGACGCTGCAGGCGCGGTTCGCCCAGACCCCCGGTGGTGCCTGGTGGCAGGGATTGCGCGACAACTACGGTATGAAGTACGAGGTCTCGGGTGCCACCCAGCTCCGGCTGGCGGCCGATCCCGGCTTGACGGTCTCGTACGCCACCCCGGGACCGTGAGGAGGACAAGGTCGTGATCGCCGTCATCGCGCTCGCACTCGGGATCCTGATCGGGGTGCTGGTGGAGCCCTCCCTGCCCCCGGTCGTGGCCCCGTACCTGCCGATCATGATCGTCGCCGCCCTCGACGCCCTCTTCGGGGCGCTGCGCGCCTACCTCGACGGCAACTTCTCCGATCGGGTGTTCGCCACCTCCTTCTTCTCGAACGTGGCCATCGCCGCCGGCATCGTGTTCGTGGGCGACCAGATCGGGGTGGGCAGCCAGCTGTCGACGGCGGTCGTCGTGGTGCTGGGGATGCGCATCTTCACCAATGCCGCCGCGATCCGGCGACAGGTGCTGCATGCCTGACCCCACGATCAAGCCCGACGAACCGCGGCGCAGACGGCCCGCGCGCGGGCTGAGCCCGCAGCCCGGCGGACTGTTCGCCCGACGGTCCCAGCGACGCCGCGATCGCCTGCAGGAGGCAGCCGCCGAGCCGACGCACGCAGCCCTCGACGAGCCGGGAGCCCGCGCCGAGCGGCCCGATCCGGCGCGACTGCTCACGGCCTTCCTCCGGCCCAGCCGGTCGCAGGCCATCATCGCCGTCATCCTGCTCGTCGTGGGCATGACGGCCGCCATGCAGTACAAGGTGAAGGCGACCGACGCCAGCTACAGCTCGACCCGGCGTGAGGACCTCGTCCAGCTCCTCGACACCGCCAACGAGGAGACCCGCCGCCTGGAGGCGGAGCTGCAGGCGCTGCAGGAGAGTCGCGACAAGCTCAAGGCCGGGGCGGCCGACGCCCGGGTTGCCGAGGCGGAGGCGGAGAAGCGCCTCGCGACGCTCAAGATCCTGGCCGGCACGTCACCGGCCTCGGGTCAGGGGATCCGTCTCGTCATCTTCGACCCGCAGGGCAAGGTCGGCCCCGACCTGCTGCTCGACGCCGTCCAGGAGCTACGGGACGCGGGTGCCGAGGTGATCGAGGTCAACGACTCGGTACGGGTGGTCGCGTCCACCTGGTTCGGCACCAGCCCCACCGGCACGATCGTCGCCGACGGCAAGGCCGTCACCCGGCCGATCGTCCTCGACGTGATCGGTGACCCGCACGCCCTCGAGGAGGCGGCGCGGTTCCGCGGGGGCATCGTGAGTCAGGTGCAGGCCCCGCAGGTGGGCGGCACCGTCACCATCGCCCGGCCGTCCGTGGTTCAGGTGACCGCTGTCAAGGAGCTGACGGTCAACCAGTACGCTCGGCCTTCGTGACCATCGTCGGTCCCGTACGCAACAATCGGACCGACACCACGAGCAAGGAGCGTCTCATGACTTTTCCCGAGGACCTGAAGTACAGCGCCGACCACGAGTGGGTGCGCACCGGGAACGCCAGCACCGTGCGGATCGGGATCACCGACTATGCGGCCGACGCGCTCGGCGACGTCGTGTACGTGTCGCTGCCGACCGTGGGCGAAGAGGTCGCGGCCGGCGACGCCTGTGGCGAGCTCGAGTCCACCAAGTCGGTGTCCGAGCTGTACTCACCGGTGTCCGGGGTGGTCACGGCCGTCAACCAGGTGTTGTCCGATTCGCCCGACACGGTCAACCGTGACCCCTATGGTGACGGCTGGATCTTCGAAGTGGAGGTCGTCGGTGACGACGAGCTCGACGACCTCATGGATTCCGACGGCTACGCCGAGCACATCGGGCAGTGAGACCCCGCCACTCGAACGTAGACTGACCGCTCAGCCGCCAGAGAGGGATCCGAACGATGACCACGTGCCCCGCTTGCGGAGCCTCAGTCGCCGCCGACAACAACTTCTGCCCCAACTGCGGCGGCAAGCTCCGTGCGCACACCGGCGACACCACGAGGGTGATCCCCGTCGTGTCCGACGAGTTCAACGACGGAGTCGACCTGTCGTCCGAGCAACAGACGGCGGTGGAGGCGCTCCCCAAGGGTTCGGCGCTGCTGATCGTGCAGCGCGGCCCCGACGCGGGTGCCCGCTACCTGCTCGACGGCGACGGATCCGTGGCGGGCCGTCATCCCGGCTGCGACATCTTCCTCGACGACATCACCGTGTCGCGCCACCATGTGCGGTTCACCCGCCAGGCAGGCCAGATGACCTGCGAGGATCTGGGCAGCCTGAACGGCACCTACGTCAACCGGGCCCTGCTGGACGGAGCAGCCGTGCTGCGCACGGGCGACGAGGTGCAGATCGGCAAGTACCGGCTCGTCTACTTCGAGAGCGCTCACGGGTTGGGGTGATGGCGCCCCCGCTACGGAGCATCGGGGGAGTCCTCGCCCTTCTCAAGCCGGACTTCCCGGACATCTCCATCTCCAAGATCAGGTTCCTGGAGTCGGAGGGTCTCATCTCGCCCGAGCGTGCGCCGTCCGGCTATCGTCGCTACGCCGTCGCCGACATCGAGCGGCTGCGCTACGTGCTCACGGCCCAGAAGAACCACTACCTCCCGCTCAAGGTGATCCGGGAGCACCTGGCCCTCATCGACGAGGGCCATCAGCCGCCGGCCCTCGAGACGCCGAAGCCTCAGATCCCGGCGTCGTCCGACGACGAGCACAGGCCCGCCAAGCGTCCACTGCGGCTGAGCCGCCGGGAGCTCCTCGACGCCTCCGGACTGCCCGAAGCGACGCTCGTGGAGCTGGAACGGCAGCTGGTGATCAAGCCCCGACGAGGGACCGCGTTCTACGGGCGTGACGCGCTGACCCTCGCGGTCGTGGCCCGCAAGCTGGCCCTGTTCGGCATGGACGCTCGTCACCTCAAGGCCATCAAGTACTCCGCCGAGCGTGAGGTGGGGCTCATCGAGGCGGCGGTGGCGCCCTACAGCCGACGGCAGGCGTCGTCGCGCGAGACCACGGTGGAGATCATGCAGCTGGTGATGCACGCTCATGCGGCGCTGATGCAGGCGGCACTCGACAAGTGAGTAGGCCCCGACGAGCCGGCCGCCGGCACGTCGGTGGCCTCGCCCCATCTCCGCGCACCCGCGTTAGTCTGGGGGCATGCGTGAGTTGGTCGTCCACGGAGTTCGGATCGAGATGCCGTCCGGCGTCCCCATGCTGCTCCTGCGTGAGGTGGACGGCACGCGTGCCCTCCCCATCTGGATCGGCGCGGCCGAGGCGGCCGCGATCGCCAACGCTCTCGAAGGAGTCGAGCCTCCGCGCCCGCTCACCCACGACCTCTTCGTGATGATGCTGGAGGTCTTCGGGCACACGCTGGAGGAGGTCCGCATCACGGCTCTGTCCGAGGGCACGTTCTATGCGCTGCTGGTCGTGGACTCCGAGCAGATCAGCGCACGGCCGTCCGACGCCGTCGCCCTGGCCCTGCGGTGCGGCGCTCCCATCTACGGTGCGCCGGAACTGCTCGACGAGGTGGGCGTGGAGATCCTGCCGGAGCGCGACGAGGAGGTCGAGAAGTTCCGCGAGTTCCTCGACAACGTGAGTCCTGAGGACTTCGACACCCCGCAGGAGTCCTGAACGCCGGCCGCACGGCCCGCTCGTCCCGCACGCACAACCCTCAACCTCTCCCTCACCTCGCCACGCCGAAGGCCGGGGGCGTCGTTGACCCGGGGCCCCCTCGGGCTTAGCGTCGTGCTTACACGGACGGAACTACATCCCCGTCACCCGCATCAGAATCGAGGCCCATCGTGGACCTGCTGCAGCAGCCTGAGCGCTCGCCACAGACGCAGGATCTGCTCTTCGAGGGCGACTATTCACCGCTGCCGGAGGACGTGGGGTTCCGCGGTCCGATCGCCTGCAACGCGGCCGGCATCACCTATCGTCAGCTCGACTACTGGGCCCGCACCGGACTGGTCGTGCCCGAGATCCGCCCGGCGACGGGATCCGGTACCCAACGGCTCTACAGCTTCCGCGACATCCTGCTGCTCAAGGTCATCAAGCGGCTCATCGACGCCGGCGTCTCGCTGCAGCAGATCCGCACCGCGGTCGAGCATCTGCGGGCGCGCGGCGTCCAGGACCTCACCGAGGTGACCTTGCTCAGCGACGGGGCGTCGGTCTACGAGTGCACCTCCGACCACGAGGTCGTCGACCTGCTGAAGGGCGGTCAGGGCATGTTCGGGATCGCGCTGGGCGGCGTCTGGCGCGACATCGAGGGCACCCTGGCGCAGCTGCCCACGGAGAGGGCGGCCGACGAGCATCACACCATGGACGAGCTGTCGGCCCGTCGACGGGCCCGGTTCGCTGGCTGACGACCGGACGGCGTAGGTTGAGGTCCGCCGACCGCGCGTGGGCGCGTCCGTCGACCACCCAGGAGGATGTATGACCGCCTTCGCCGACCGTCACATCGGACCGGGATCCGACGATCTGGAGGCCATGCTCCGTGTGATCGGCGTGAACTCGGTCGCCGAGCTGGTCGACACCGCCATTCCCGCCGGGATCCGCCTCGAGGGTGCCCTCGACCTGCCGCCGGCCCGGTCCGAGTCCGAGGTGCTGACCCGGCTGCGGGAGCTGTCGGAGCGCAACGTGGTCAAGACGCCGCTGTACGGGCTCGGCTACTACGCCACCGTCACCCCGCCGGTCATCCGGCGCAACGTGCTCGAGAGTCCCGCCTGGTACACCGCCTACACGCCCTACCAGCCCGAGATCAGTCAGGGCCGGCTCGAAGCCTTGCTGACCTTCCAGACGGTCGTGTCCGACCTCACCGGACTGCCCACGGCGGGCGCCTCGCTGCTCGACGAGGGCACGGCCGTGGCCGAAGGGGTCGCCCTGGCCCGCCGCGCTGCCCCCAAGGGCTCGGTCTGCCTCGTCGAGCCGACCCTGTTGCCGCAGAGCCTCGCCGTCCTGCGCACCCGGATGGACGCCCTCGGCATCGCCGTGGTCGTGGCCGAGGGGTCGCTCACCGACGCTCTCCGGGCCCATGACGCGTTCTGCCTCGTGCTGCAGGTGCCCGGGTCCGACGGTCTGCTGCGCAGCCCCGACGAGCTGCGCGCCGTCACCGACCTTGCCCACGCCAACGGGGCGCTGGTCGTGGCGGCGTGCGATCTCCTGGCCCTCACCCTGGTGGAGGCGCCCGGTGCCTGGGGCGCCGACGTGGCCGTCGGGACGACCCAGCGGTTCGGCGTCCCCCTGTTCTTCGGCGGGCCGCACGCCGGCTACATCGCCGTCCGCACCGGACTGGAGCGTCAGCTGCCCGGGCGACTCGTGGGCGTCTCGATCGACGCCGACGGCACGCCCGCCTACCGCCTGGCCCTGCAGACGCGCGAACAGCACATCCGGCGCGAGAAGGCCACCTCGAACATCTGCACGTCGCAGGTGCTGCTCGCCGTCACCGCCGCCATGTACGCGGTCTACCACGGGCCCCGGGGGCTCCGCGAGATCGCCCTGGGCGTGCATCGGGACGCCCGCAGACTGGCCGACGCCTGTGCCGGCGCGGGGCTGGCCGTGCGTTACCGCGACGTCTTCGACACCGTCACGATCGAGGTCCCGGGGCGGGCGGGCGCAATCGTGACGGCCGCCGCGGCCTCCGGTCTGCTCATCCGCGCCGAGTCCGACGACGCGGTGGTCGTGGCCCTGGGGGAGGGGGTGTCCGAGCGAGACCTCGGAGCCCTGGCGCAGGTGCTGGGCGGGGACCTGCCGCCGGAGGCCGCGGACGCGCTGGCCGGGCACGACCGGCCCGTCGACTATCTGTCGCACCCGGTCTTCTCGGCCTACCACAGCGAGACGGCGATGCTGCGCTATCTCGCGACGCTGGCCGGCCGCGACTTCGCGCTCGATCGGGGCATGATCCCGCTCGGGTCCTGCACCATGAAGCTCAACCCCACGGCCGCACTCGAGCCCATCTCCTATCGCGGCTTCGCCGATCTCCATCCGTTCGCCCCGCCGTCCGACACGGCCGGCTACACCGAGCTGATCACCGAGCTCGAGTCCTGGCTCGCCACCACGACCGGCTACGACCGGGTCTCCCTGCAGCCCAACGCCGGCAGCCAGGGCGAGTTCGCCGGGCTGCTCGCGATCCGTCGTTATCACGAGGCGAACGGCGCGGGGCATCGCAAGGTCTGCCTCATCCCGTCGTCGGCGCACGGGACGAACGCCGCCTCGGCAGCACTGGCAGGGCTCCGGGTCGTCGTGGTCAAGGCCGCTCCGGACGGGTCGGTCGATCTCGACGATCTCGCCGCCAAGGTGGCAGCCCACGCCGACCAGCTGGCCGGGGTCATGGTCACCTATCCCTCGACGCACGGCGTGTTCGAGGAGACCATCTCCGACATCTGCGCCATGGTCCACGCCGCGGGCGGGCAGGTGTACGTGGACGGCGCCAATCTGAACGCCCTGGTCGGGCTGGCCCGTCCCGGCACCTTCGGATCCGACGTCAGCCATCTCAACCTGCACAAGACCTTCGCGATCCCGCACGGCGGCGGCGGGCCGGGGGTGGGCCCGGTGGGAGTCCGCGGGCACCTGGCCCCCTACCTGCCCAACCATCCGCTCGACGAGAACGCCGGTCCCGCCACGGGCCCCGGCCCGGTGTCGGCCGCGCCCTACGGCTCGGCGGGGGTGTTGCCCATCACCTACGCCTACATCGCCCTGATGGGCCCCGACGGGCTGAGGCGGGCGACCGAGACGGCGCTGGTCAACGCCAACTACGTGGCGAAGCGGCTCGCCGGTCGCTACCCCGTCCTCTACACCGGTGCCGGCGGACACGTCGCGCACGAGTGCATCCTCGATCTTCGCCCCATGACCAAGCGCACCGGGGTGACCGTCGACGACGTGGCCAAGCGGCTGATCGACTACGGCTTCCACGCCCCCACGATGAGCTTTCCGGTGGCCGGCACCCTCATGGTCGAGCCCACCGAGTCCGAGTCCAAGGCCGAGCTCGACCGGTTCTGCGATGCCATGCTCGCCATCGCCGACGAGGTGGCGCGGGTGGCGGTGGGGGAGTGGCCGGCCGACGACAACCCCCTGCATCACGCGCCCCACACGCTCGCCCGGGTCACGGCCGACGAGTGGACGCACCCCTACTCGCGCACGGAGGCCGCATTTCCTGCGGGTCGTCGCACCGGACCCGTCGCAGGCGGCCTGGGCGACAAGTACTGGCCTGCCGTGGCTCGGATCGACGGGGTGTACGGCGACCGTCATCTGGTCTGTTCGTGCCCCCCTCCGGAGGCGTTCGAGGACTGATCCGGCCGGCACCCGTTAGGCTCACGGTTCGACGGGCCGACGAGGGGAGGCGACGCTGTGGGTGATCTCGTGCAGCGCATCAAGCAGAACCCGGTGGTGGCGCACTTCCTGCGAGCGCTCGACCGGTTCAACGATCGGCTCGGGGGCCAGTTCGCCGCGGCCATCACCTACTTCTCGGTGCTCGCGATGGTTCCGGTCGTCATGTTCGCGTTCGCCATGCTGGGCATGACCCTCACCGTGCTGCGTCCGGACCTGCTCGACCGGGTCGGGGAGACCATCACCGGCCAGCTGGGCGACGCGCAGGGCGCCGAGCAGATCGTCGCCGTCATCGAGAACGCCCTGCAGAAGTGGCAAGCGGTCGGCCTGGCGGCCATCGCCTCCGCCGCCTACGCCGGGGCCGGGTGGATCGGCAACCTGCGCAAGGCCGTCGACGCCATGTGGCGGCCCGTGTTCGACATCTCCCCGGCCGGCGGTGGCGCGGTCGGCTTCCTGCTGGACTTCCTGAAGAACCTCGCCATCCTCATCGGGCTCGTCGTGCTGGGCACGCTGACCGTGGCGGCGTCCTCGGCCACGTCGGGTGTCCTGGGGGTGGTGCTCGACCTGCTCGGCTTCTCGCAGGAGGGAAGGGTGGGGGCCGTCCTCGTCGTGGTCGCGGGAGTCGCACTGTCGCTGCTCACCGGCTGGATGCTGTTCGCCTACCTCTACACCGTGCTCCCCAGCGAACGGCAGCCGTTCCGCCAGGTCGCTCAGGGGGCGCTCTTCGGCGGGGTCGGCCTGGCCGTGCTGCAGTACTTCGCCGGCTTGCTCACTCGCGTCTTCGCCGGAAACCCCGCGGCCGCGCTCTTCGGTCCGGTGATCGTCATCATGCTGGCCTTCAACATCTTCGCCACCATCGTCATGCTGGGGGCGGCCTGGACGGCCACGGCCGACGACCTCGCCGTCGTGAGGCCGGCGCTGGTCGACGCCGGTGAGCCCGACGCGGAGCTGCTCGGCCCGGCCGCGATGGCCGCGACGACGGGCGTGGTGATGGTGCCCGACACCATCGCGCAGCGAGGCGTCAAGGTGGGCATGGGGCTGGGCTACGTCACCGGAGCCGCGACCGGTATCGGGATCGGCGCCCTGATCGGCCGGGTGCTGGCGGGGTGGGTCCACCGGCGACGGCGGCGGAGGTCCTGACCGCGACCTCGACTCACCGACGACGCCCGCCCCCGGCCAGCAGGTGCCCGACCCGGGCCGGCGCCACGAGTCGCCGGCCCGGTGAGGATCGCCCGGCGCCGGGTCCGGCCAGCGTCGTCAGTGCTCGGGCAACTCGGCCATGACCGGGGCCGCCTGGCCGATCGCGTCGATCATCTCGACGTACCAGGGAGCCGAGACGTCGAAGGGCTTGCCACCCTTGATGCGGTCGAAGGCGATCGCCGTCAACGCGTCGCCCTTCTCCTCGTCGTGCCCGATCACGCCTGCCTCCCCGCGGAGCGCCGAGTCGACCGCCAGGTCGGTCATCGACCTGATCAGGTCGAGGTCGTACTGATTCGCTGCGGCCGAGCGGGCGTAGTAGCCGGACTTCTGCACCAGGGTCTTCTCGGCCCCGAGCATCTGGGCGAACTGGGCCCCGAACCAGGCTCCGGGGTTGACCTTGTCGAGCCGGATGTGGCCGAAGGCGTCGCGGGGCACCTCCTGGCCGGCGGCTTCCAGCTCGGCGACGATCGACGACACTCCGGCGCCCTCGCTGATGAAGATCGTGACGTTGCCGACCTCGTCCATCACGGAGCGGAGCCGCTCGGCCTCGGCCTTGATGTCGATCACGGCCTCGGGCACGTAGACACCGTGGACGTCCCAGGCGCGCCGGTCGAGGCCGATCCCGGGCACCCACTCCTGGGCGTCGAGCCAGTCGCGGTACTTGCGGGCGGTGGCAGCCGTGAGCCAGCCGCAGTTGCGCCCCATGACCTCGTGGACGATGAGCATGCGGGCATTGGCGTTGTGCTCGCCCACCACGTTCTTGGCGAACCGGGCACCCATGTCGGCGGCCGTATCGGCCCCCAGGGACTGCCGGATCGGGATGACGTCGTTGTCGATCGTCTTGGGCAGCCCCACGACCGTGAGGCCGTAGTCGTGCTGCGCGAGGTAGGCCGCCAGGTCGGCGGCCGTGGTGTTGGTGTCGTCGCCGCCGATCGTGTGGAGCACGTCGACGCCGTCGGCGACCAGACGGTCGGCCGCCACCTTCAGCGGGTCGTCGCCCTCGCCGACCAGTCCGCGCTTGACCAGGTCCTTGACGTTGGTGAGCTTCACCCGCGAGTTGCCGATCGGGGAGCCGCCGAACCGGTGGAGCAGATGCGCCTTCGCTCGCACCTCGTCGTCGACGACGAGGACGTCACCCGAGAGGAGGCCCTGGTAGCCGTGCCGGTAGGCGATGATCTCGATGTCGGGCGCGATCTCGGTGTAGCGCTGGATCAGCCCCCCGACCGCGGACGAGAGGCAGGGGGCGAAGCCGCCCGCGGTGAGCAGCGCGACCTTGCGGACCATGAGGACCTCCTGGGTTGGAGAACGTCGGACGTAGGCGGCCAGCCTATTGGTCGATCCGCCGCCCCGGCAGCCAGGGTCGGCGACTGCCTGTGGACGGGCCGGGCGCCCGGGCGTGACTGCGGCAGGATGAGCCCGTGACCCTGCCCCTCGACCAGCGCGGCCAGTCGGTGACGGTGTTCTTCACCGTCGTCGTCATGGCCCTGCTCCTGGTGTGCGGCCTCGTGATCGACGGGGGCCGTCAAGCCGCAGCCACGCGCGAGGCCCAGTCGGTGGCCGCGGCGGCGGCGCGGGCTGCGGCCGATGCTGCGGTCGGCGACATCGTGGCGGGCGGAGTGGGCGCCACCACCGGCATCGACGCCGGTCGGCGCCTGCTGAACGCGGCTCAGCTGAACGGCACCGTGACCCCGCTGGCCTCCGGGATGCGCGTGGAGATCTCGACTCGGGTCACGACCGTGTTCCTCAGCGTGATCGGCATCTCGTCGCTGCCGGTCAAGGGCGGCGCAACGGTGGAGTACGCCACCGTCAGGTGAGCGAGCGCACCATGCGCTCGACCGCCTCGGTGATGATCCGCGGGCTGGTGGCCAGGTTGATCCTCACCCACTGCTCGTGCTCGCGTCCGTAGTCGGTACCGGCGTTGAACGCCACCCGTCCCACCTGCGCGAAGTGCTGCTGAGGGTGCTCGAGGCCCAGCGGGGTGCAGTCGACCCACGCCAGATAGGTGCCCTCCGAGGGCACGTACTCCAGACCCAGACGGTGCCGGAGCAGGTCGGCCAACAGGTCCTTGTGGGCGGCCACCTCTCCGACGAGGGCGCCGAGCCACTCCCGATCGTGGTCGAGCGCCGCCGCCTGCGTCAGCAGCCCGAGGTGGCTCGCCCCCGCGCGAACCTCGTAGGGCAAGGCCCACATCTCGTCGACCGCCCCGGCACCGGCGACCAACAGGCCCGCCTTGAGGGCCGCGAGATTGAACGACTTGGACGCCGACGTCACGATGTAGGCGTCGTCGGTGCCCTCGATCGCCAGGTACGGCGTGAAGGTCACGCCGGGGGCCACGAGCGGTGCATGGATCTCGTCGCTGATCACCCGGACGCGGTGCTCCCTCGCCAGGCGTGCGACGGCGGCCAGCTCGTCAGGGGTGTGCACCGTGCCGTGCGGATTGTGCGGGCTGCACAGCAGGTAGGCGGCGGGCTTGTGCTGGGCGAAGGCCTCGGCCAGGGCCGGCAGGTCGAGCCGGCCCGCAGGGGTCATCGGCACCTCGACGAGCCGGCGACCGTTGACCGAGCCGCTGACCCGGAACGGGGGATAGACGGGCGGGTTGATCACCACCGCGGCGTCCCGGGGGGTGAGGTGATCGATGAGGTTCGCCATTCCGGAGACGACGTCGGCGCACGGCATCGCACGCCGCTGGTCGAGGGGCAGGCCCCAGCTGTCCTGCGCGAACCGTACGAACGCCCGGGGCAGAGCGTCGTAGCCCGGGTACCCCAGATCGCCGACGGCCAGGGCGTGCTCGAAGGCTGCCCGGACGCCCGGCGACACCGCCACGTCCATCTCGGCGACCCACAACGGCAGGACGTCGGGGTCGTAGCGCCCCCACTTCATGCTGGTGCGCTGACGGAGGACGTCGAGGCCGAGGTCGAAGATCGCCATGGGAATCACCTCACCACACGCCCCGGCGGGCGCGCGGCCCGTCTCGGGAACCGTCGCCGCTAGGGTGGTCAGTCATGGCGCGGTACTTCGATGTGCACCCTGACAACCCCCAGCCGCGGGCCTTGGCGCAGGTGGTCGACATCCTGCGCTCCGGTGGCCTGGTGGCCTACCCGACCGACTCGGCCTTCGCCCTCGGCTGCACCCTCGGCAACCGGGAGGGACTCGAACGCATCAGGGCCATCCGGCACCTCGACCGGCACCACCACTTCACCCTGGTCTGCAGCGAGTTCGCCCAGCTGGGCACCTACGTGCAGATGGACAACTGGATGTTCAGGGCCGTGAAGGCGGCCACGCCCGGGCCCTACACCTTCGTGCTGCCCGCCACCAGGGAGGCGCCGAAGGTGATGCTCAACGACCGCAAGAAGACGGTGGGAGTGCGGCTGCCCCAGCACACCACGGCGCTCGCGCTGCTGTCGTTGCTGGGTGAGCCGCTGATGTCGTCCACCTTGATCCTGCCCGGCGAGGACGAGCCGTTGGCCGATGGGTGGACGATCGCGGACACCCTGGGGCACGAGGTGGACGCGGTGCTCGATTCGGGGGACGTCGGACTGCGGCCCACCACCGTCATCGACCTCTCCGGTGAGGAACCGGCCGTGGTGCGGCTCGGGGCCGGGGACCCGGAGCCCTTCCTCTGACCGGCCAGCCGGTTCGGAACGAACGGTCCTACTCGTCGGGTGAGTCGTAGCGGTCGGTCCTGATCGGGTGCCGGCTGCGCTCTACCGGTCCTCGTGCGGCTGGGCGAGTCCGGGTAGCGGGTCCGCCTCCCAGGTGAACCGGGGCGGGCGACGGGCGAGGAACGACGCCACCCCTTCGTGCACGTCAGGGCCGGCCGCGGCTCGCCGCGTCCAGCGATCCACCGTGCCGGCGACCTCGTCTCCCGCCACGAGCGCGTCCACGATCTGCTTGGTGGCCTGGATGGTGAGCTGCGACAGTCCGGCGATCTGGGTGGCGACGGCCATCGTCCGCTGCCACAGCGCGTCGGCGGCCACCACCTCGTCGACGAGACCGATGTGGAGCGCCCGCGTCTCGTCGATGCGGTCCCCGGTGAAGATCAGGTACTTGGTCGCCGCGGGACCCACCATCGACAGCAGCCGGCGCGTGGCCGTGAGGGGATAGACGATTCCCAGCCGAGCCGGCGGCACGCCGAAGGTGGAACCGACGGCGGCGATGCGCAGGTCGCAGGCGGCGGCCAGCTGGAGCCCACCGCCCAGGCAGTACCCCTGCACGGCGGCCACCACGGCCTTCGGGCACGTGGCGATCGCCGTCTCGGCGGCGCTCGGCAGGTCGGACACGTGATGCTCGGCGAGGTCGTTGATGTCGGAACCGGCGCAGAAGCTGGGGCCCGCTCCCGTCAGCACCACGACCCGGACGCTGCTGTCGGTGGCAAGGCCGGCGAACACCTCCGGCACCAGCCGCCACATGCGCACCGTCAGGGCATTGTGCTTGCCCGGATTGGCGAGCCGGACGACCGCGACGTCACCGTGCCGCTCGACGCCGACCTCGCCCGTACCGGACGTGGCGGAGGGCGTCACGCCTACTCGTCCTCGGGATCGCGGTAGGGCGGGCGCGGATCGGCGTGGGCCAGCGTGGCGGCGTAGTCCGGCACCTCGTGCTGCAGGCTCCGGTCGGTACGGCGGTAGCCGGTCGACGGGGGACGCTGGGGCATCTCGAGCACCGGCTGCGCGACGGGCTGGTAGGGGACGCTGGAGAGCAGGTGATGGATCATGTTGAGCCGTGCGCGGCGCTTGTCCTCGCTCTCCACGACGTTCCACGGGGCCTCGGGGATGTCGGTGTGCACGAACATCTCGTCCTTGGCCCGCGAATACTCCTCCCACCGGGTCAGCGACTCCATGTCGGTGGGCGAGAGCTTCCACTGCCGCATGGGGTCGGTCATCCGCGACCGGAACCGTCGCTCCTGCTCCGCGTCCGACACCGAGAACCAGTACTTGCGCAGCATGATGCCGTCCTCGACCAGCATGCGTTCGAAGATCGGGCACTGGTGAAGGAACCGGCGGTGCTCGGCGGGGGTGCAGTAGCCCATCACCCGCTCGACGCCGCCGCGGTTGTACCACGACCGGTCGAGCAGCCGGATCTCGCCGGCGGCGGGCAGGTGCTGGATGTAGCGCTGGAAGTACCACTGGGAACGCTCGCGGTCGGTGGGGGCTGGCAGCGCGACGATCTGGGTGAGGCGCGGGTTGAGGTACTCGGTGATGCGCTTGATCGCACCCCCCTTGCCGGCGGCGTCACGACCTTCGAAGATGACCACCAGCCTGCTGCCCGACTCCTTGATCCACTCCTGCATCACGACGAGTTCGGCCTGAAGTCGCAGCAGGTCCGCTTCGTAGGCGGTCTTCTTCAGTTTCATTGCCACTCCCACATCCTTCCATCGCCGACTTCTCGGCGTGCCGACGGCTTGAATGTGCCCATGCACGAGTCGAGTTCGGGTCCGGTGGGGGCCTATGTGGAGATCCAGGCCGACGTGATCCTGAAGCGCCGCGACGACGTGGCGGCCAACGGACCCGATGCCGTGCACGCCACGCGGGTCGCCTGCCGACGGCTGCGCAGCACGCTCCACACGTTCCGCGCCCTGTGGACAGTGCGCCATCGTGCCGTGTCCGCGGACCTGCGCTGGTACGGGCGCTTCCTCGGCTCCCCCCGCGACACCGAGGTGTTGGAGGAGGGACTGCTGGACCTGATGGCCGATGTCCACGAGCCAGGTGCGGCGGACCTG
>Ga0073899_10002073_pt1 | contig 18150 bp, 16 predicted proteins | sample KloWWTmetaKNB5Ph_FD_88975 | JGI IMG/M metagenome (GOLD analysis project Ga0073899, IMG submission 88975) | Active sludge microbial communities from Klosterneuburg, Austria, studying microevolution and ecology of nitrifiers - Klosterneuburg... | ecosystem: Engineered > WWTP > Aerobic digester >... | reverse complement strand
TATGCCGACCGCCGGACGAGGAATCACCGCACGATGGAGGGGATCGGGCTGGCCGATGCGGCATTCATCGGGGCCGCCCAGGCGCTCGCGCTCATCCCCGGGGTTTCGCGATCGGGCGCAACGCTCTGCGCCGGGCTCTTCCGGGATATCCGCCGTGATGATGCCGCTCGCTTCGCCTTCCTGCTGGGGACCCCGGCCTTCGTGGGCGCCGCTGCCCTCACCGCCAGGGACCTGAGTGGGCTTTCGGGGCACGAGTATGCCGAACTCGCTACCGGGCTGGTCCTCTCGGCAGCGGTCGGCTTCGCGGTCATCCACCTGTTGCTCCGGTATCTGCGGACGCAAACGCTGGCGCCGTTCGTCATCTACCGGTTCGCGGTGGCCGCGATGACGTTGGTCATCGGTGGCATCCGGATGGCCTGAGCGGCCCGGAGCGGCCGGCCGTATGATTCGGGCCACAACTTCCTGGAGGGTCACCGTGGTGCTCGAAAAACTGCGGCTCGATGGGCCGCCGCGCAAGGTGATCATCGTGACTGGCGGCAGCCGTGGGCTCGGCAAGGCCATGTCCATCGCGCTCGCCGAAGCCGGTGCCGAAATCTGCATCGCCAGCCGGACGGTCAGCCAGCTCGAATCGGCCGCGGCCGAGATCAAGGCCGCCTGCGGGCGCGAACCGCTGATCGTCCCGACCAACGTCCAGTCGCGCGCCGAGTGCGATGCGCTCATCGAGAAGACCGTCGCTCACTTCGGGCGGCTCGATGTGATGCTGAACAATGCCGGCATCGGCGATGCGCGCGGGGCGGGCGCCCGCATCCACGACCTGGACGACGCTGACTGGCACGACACCATCGAAGTGAATCTTCACAGCACGTTCTACTGCTCGAGGGCAGCGGTCCGCCAGTTCCTGAAGCAAGACCAGGGCGGCGTCATCCTGAATGTCGCGAGCGGGACCGCACTCCGGTCGTCGCCGCAGTCGATCGGCTACGCGGCGGCCAAAGCCGGCGTGATCTCACTCACCAAAAGCCTGGCCGCACAGCTCAGCGGCGAGTACATCCGCGTGAACTGCATTGTGCCCGGGTACGTTTCGCAGCGGCCCCCGCGGGATGAGCAGGAAGAGGGCATGCGCAAGCAGCGGGGGCGGTTTATCACCGTGCGGCGGCTCGGCGAAGCGTGGGAGCTCGGCCCGCTGGCCGTGTTCCTCTGCTCCGGTGCGTCGAGCTATATCACTGGCGAGTCGTTTGTGATCGATGGCGGGGGGCTTGCCGGCGGGATTGCCCCGACGGGCATGGCCGTCACCGAGCCGACGGAGGTGTTCCGTGGCTGATTGGAGCCGGAAGCCCGGATTCGATCTGAGCGGGAAGCGCGCGCTGGTCATCGGGTTTGGCAACCCGGCGGGCCGCGCAATTGCGCTGGGCCTTGCTGAGGCGGGCGCCCATGTGGCCGCTGCTTCGGCCACGCTCGATGGCGACGAGGTGATGGAGGCCAAGCGTACGGCGAAGGCCGTCGGCGAGCTTGGCCGCGAAACCCTCGCCCAGGGCTGGGATGTGACGCTGCCAACCAATGTGCAGGTCGGGCTGAAGCAGGTGATCAAGGAGTTCGGCGCGCCGACGATCCTCGTCTACAACGCCGATGCGGCCCTCGCGAAGCCGATCGAGAAGGTGACGGATGCGGAGTTCGCGCGCGTGCAGGCGGTTAACCAGAGTGGGGCCTTCTACGCGGCGCGCTCGTTTCTCCGCGAGTTCCCGGGAGGAGATGCGGCCGGGCGGTTGATTTTCGTGAGCAACGTCTTCGCGGAGCGGGGGCTGGAGGGGCTCAGCGCCTATACCACCGCGAAGGCTGGCATGGTGGGGCTTTCCACCGCCCTGAGCCAGGAACTCGGCGCGCGGAACATGACCTCGAACTGCATCTCCAGCGGCTGGATGGACTGGACGCCCGGGCGCGGGCCGGACGAAATCGGAGCGAACCTGCTGTTGCGGTTCATCCCGATGCGCCGCTTCGGGAAGGCGGAGGAGCTGGCGGCACTGTCTGTGCTGCTCGCTTCGGACGCTTCCGGATACCTGAACGGCCAGGTGTTCCACGTCGATGGTGGCGTGGGCCAGCACCTCTAGCCCATGACCGCGCGGAAACCGCTGGCGGTGCGCATGCTCGAACAGCGCGGGGTGCCGCACGAGCTGTTCCAGTTCGATGACCGCATCCGCTCGGCGCGGGAGGTCGCCCGGGTAGCCGGTGTGCCGCCCGGTCAGGTGCTGAAGACGCTGGTGGTGGAACCCGATCCGCCGAAGGGCAGGCCGCTGCTGGTGATGATGCCCGCCTCTCAGGACATCGACCTGAAGGTGCTGGCGGCTTCGCTGGGGGTGAAGAAACTGCGGATGGCTTCACACCGCGATGCAGAGGCGCAAACGGGGCTGAAGGTTGGCGGCATCAGCGCCCTGGCACTCCCGGGCAAGGGCTTCGCGGTCCACATCGAGGTGTCGGTGCTGCAGTTTGATGTGGTGCTGGTGAGCGCCGGTGAGCGGGGCTGGGATGTGCGCCTGCGGGTCGCGGACCTGGTGGAGCTGACCGGCGCGCGCCCTATCCGTGCCGTGTAGCCGGCGCCGTGAGCGCGGCGATATCCCCTTCTTCGGCGAGCACGATGATGATGTCGCCTTCGGCGAGAACGGTTTCCGGCTGGGGGCCGATCGTCAGCTCGCCATCCCGCCGGCGGATGCCGAGGAGCGATGCGTTGCGCGTGGCGCCCAGCAGGCTGGCAATGGACTGGCCGGGAAGCCCGTTGAGCCCGGTCGCCTCGAACTCGGCCAGCACCAGCTCGCCGTGGCGGCCGCGCGCGAGCGTATCCATGAATTCGGCGGCGAGCGGCTGGAGTGCCGCGAGGACCATCCGGCGGCCACCCATGCTGTAGAGCGAGAGGACCCGGTCGGCGCCGGCAAGCCGCAGCTTCTCCTCGTTCTGGGGATAGGCGACCCGGGCGACCACGTAGCACGAGCGGTTGACTGACTTTGCGGTGAGCGTGATGTAGGTGTTGCCGGCATCGCTATCGGAGGCGGCCAGCAGGCAGCGGGCGCGGGCGATGTTTGCGCGGTTGAGGGCCCGTTCATCGGAGGCGTCGCCTTCGATGACGAGGTAGCCGAATGCGCGCGCGCGTTCGGCCTGCTCGGGGGTCTGTTCGATAACGACGAAGGGGGCGCCCCGCTCCCGGAGCTCGCGGGCGATCTCCTGGCCGACGCGCCCGAAGCCGCAGAGGATGTAGTGGTTCTCAAGCCGTTCTATCTGCATGTGCATCCTCCGCAGGTAAAATCCGCTTCTGATATCGCCGCTGAGCGTCTGCTCGATGAGCAGGGTAAGGGTGTAGAGGACTGTGCCCACACCTACGAGTATCAGGACAATGGTGAAGATCTTGGTCTTCGTATCGAACGGCGTGACTTCGCGGAATCCGACCGTGCTGAGCGTCGTCACGGTCTGGTAGACCGCGTCGACGTACGACATGTCGGTCAGTAGAAGGTAGCCAGCGGTGCCGCTCAGCGTGACCGCCAGGAACACGCCGAGCGCGAGCTGGAGCCGTCGCGGCATCACCTCGGCGAGCCAGTTCAACTGCATCCCGCGAATTATAGCCACGGTCCCGCACGGCCCGTTCCGGTGCAAAGCGCTCAGCGCAGAAAGGCAGCGTACTGGCGCTTCATCCAATCGCCCTTGTGGTGGTATTCCGCGGGGGTCGAGAGGGTGCCCTTGCGCCCGGTCTCGCGGGCGTAGGCGAGGTTGAGGGCGGCGTGGTGGTTCTCCGCGCTGCCGTGGCGGCGGGCGCGTTCGCGGGCGGCGCGGTTCGTCCAGCTGCGGCAGTACTCAATCGCCTCCTGGAGTTCGCCGGCGATGTCGACGACTTCGACCTGCGCGCCAGCCGCGGGGATTGGGGCCTTCGGCGGTGGGGCCGCCACTCCGAACATGGTGAGTTGCTGGCCTTCGACGAACCGGCCGGTCTCATCGAGGTAGGCATCGCCAGCCTCGACCACGTCCAGGATCTCCGCCCCGGGCCGGTCGTCCTCCTCGGCCGGGTCGTCCTCTTCATCCCATTCGTCGGCGCCCAGGGTGTCGGGGTCGGGTTCGCCCGGCCCGGGGCGGAGCGCCACAGGCGGGGATTCACGTTCGAGGTGCTCGATAATTGAGGCGAGCCGCGGGTCACGGCCGATGAAGACGTTGAGCACGTTCTCCGAAGATGGCAGCGCGTGGTTGTAGCGCAGGCCGCGCCCGAGCTGCTGGATCACCGGCTCGCGGCTGAACACGGCGTCGAGTTTGAGGAGCACGCTGACCGAGGGCGCATCGAAGCCCTCGCTCGCTTTCTTGACCTGGATGAGCACGTCGTACTCGCCGTTGTGGAAGCCGCGCAGGCGGCGGCCGTTCTCGGCATCGCCCACGTCCTCACCGCTGTGGACAACCGCGCAGCGGAGCGATGGATGCGAGCGCCCGAACAGGCGGTGGAGATGGTTGGCGTGCTCGGTGGTTGCGGCAAACACGAGCCCCTGGTGCCGGCCCGGCGCGGATTCGTTCTTGCGCAGCAGGGTGAGGGCGAACTCGCGCACAAGCGGCTGTACATAATCTTCGTTCCAGCGAAGCTGCTGGCGGACGCAGCGCTGGTCGAAATCGGGGAGCTCGGCCATCTCCGAGGCGGTGAACTCGTACACCTCACCCTCGGCGCTGCGGAGCTCGACCGCGTAGTCCTTCATCTGCATATTCAGGCGCTTGAGGATGCGCCCCTCCTTCCACGCCTGGCGCATGGTGATGTGGAGAAGCGGGTCGATGACCTGGCCCTCCGCCTCATCGTCGAAAACGTATCTCGCGCCCGCGAGGGGATCGCGATCCAGCCGGACGGGCGTGGCGGAAAGGAGGAGAGTGCTCTGGACCGGGAGCTGGGCCAGCGCCTGGGCCCACTGGCCGCGTTCGCCAAGGTGGTGCGCCTCATCACAAACCAGGTGGACGCGGCGGCCCCGGCAGAGCCGTGCGTAGCGTTGCGGTGCGGCCGCTACCTGCTGGTAGCTCGCGACGATGAAGTTCGCGGCGGTCGCGCCGATCCGGTCGAGCGAGGCGTTTTCGGCGAGGATCTTGCGGATGGCGCGCGAGCTGCCAATGACGGTGACCGCCTTCTCGACGCCGTTGTAGACCTGCGTTCGGAGGACATCCGTCGGCGTGAGATAGAGGCAGGTGTCGGCGCCGAGGACCCCCGCGGCGACTTCGAACGAGCCCACGCCGATAATCGTCTTGCCATAGCCAACCGGCACCACGACAAGCTCCTGGCGCGAGTCCTGGCGGAGGGCTTCAGCAAAGCGTTGGAGTGCCTCGGCCTGGCCAGGGCGAAGCCGGGGATGGGTCGCGTGGGCAGCGCTCAAAGCGTGGTCCGGTGGTTCGGAAGAGGATGATCTCAGACTAGGCGGGCGAGCGCCCCAGTGTCACCACCGGGTGCTCGACAAGTCGTCATCGGCGATAGCGGGTCAGTCGTTCGAAGCCTGGGGGATGAAGGCGCGGAACTGGAACACCGGCTTGGCCGTGCCTGTGCCGGTCTTTTCGGCCGTGGCCGAAGGCTCCTTCTGCAGGTACTGGGAAGCGACCCAGCCAGCACCGCTCGCCGCCTGGACCTTTACCCAGCTGAGGCCGTTCGCGGTCATCGGGTTGGCGATGATGGTGAGCCCGGCACTGTGGGGCAGACAGCTGATGACCGGGCCGAAGGGCTCAGCGCGGAGATTGAGGCATTCGCCGGGCGTATTCACGGTCGCGCGGTCCCCGGTCACGAGGGAGGCGGGGGGTGTCGGCGCCGGCGTCGCCGTTTTCGTGAGATTGGTGGGAACGGAGCCGGAGGTGAACCGGTAGATGTGGAAGTTCAGGCCTCGCTCGGCCGCAATCACGCGGGGGTTATACCCGGTGCGGAGACGGACCATGCCATCCCACTGCTGGTTGGAATCGATGACGTCGAACGAGCCATCGGTGTTCTTGCGGAGGATGATCGCCGTGTGGAGCCCGGAGTAGTCGGCATTGGGCGAGGTCCACGTATCGCGCACGATCTGGACGATATCGCCGGGTCCGGCCTGTTCGAGGCTGACTTCGACGGCGCCCGCTTCGAGGTAGCCAAGGCGGTAATCAAAGCCGACCTGGCGGCCGGTTGCCTCGGCGACGATCTTCTTCATCCACTGCCAGCATTCGCCCTGCCATGTGCCGAGATCGCGCATGGCACGCTCGGCGATCGCTTCGGATGGCGTCGCGGCATCAGCCGGGCGCGAAAGCCCGATCACGGTGAAGGCGACAATGGCGACCAGGATGGCTGCCAGGGTTGGCCGGTGCGGGGACAGCGGCATAAACCACTTGCTCCAGTTTCCTGAGGGCTCTGAGCACCCTAACCGACGTTTTCGGATGGGACAACCCCGGCTTTCCCGAACGTTGCCCTTCGAAAGCCCCAGTTTGGCTCAGGATTTCAGTCGGCACCCGGTCTCCCGGTCAACAGGGCGAGGCCCTCGTTTGCCTGTTTGGCGGGGGCGGGAAGTATGATCCGCCGGATGACCGATGGGCCGCCGCTTCATGGATTGCGCGTTGTTGAATGTGGCGGGTTGACGCCCGCATTTGCGGGCCGGCTCCTTGCCGATGGCGGCGCGGATGTCGTCCGGGTGGCGCCGGCGCCGGGTGATCCGCTGGCCGCCGAGCCGCCGTTTTTCGGAACGGGCGGGCCATCGATCCAGGATACCTGGTACAACGCCGGCAAGCGGACCATCACCATCGCGCTGGAGGAAGAGGCGGGCCGCAAGGAGTTCCTTGCGCTCATCGCCGGCGCCGGCATCCTGATCGAGGACTGGCGGGCCGGGGCCCCGCCTATCGCCGATGGGGACATCGTCGCGGCGAACCCGGGGCTCGTTCGCGTCTCGGTGACGCCGATGGGGCTTGATGGCCCGCTGGCGAACGACGTGGTGAACGACCTGGTCGCGAACGCGCTCTGCGGCTCGGCATCCGTCACGGGGGCCCCGCATACGGCGCCCATCTCGGGCTACGGCAACCAGACGCACCACACGGCCGGCCTGTACGCGGCCGTGTGCGCCCTTGCCGCTCTGCGCGCCGCACGGGCGAGCGGGGAATTCCAGCGCGTGGACCTTTCCGCGCACGAGGCCCTGGTCAGCTGCACCGAGCAGCTCCTGATGGAATGGTTCTTCCCGAAGGGCGTCTGGAAGACGAACCTTGCCCCGCGGCAGGGGAGCCGCCACTGGAGCGGCGCCTACGAGGTGTACACGGCGGCCGATGGCCATGGCGTGATGGTGACTGCCTCGTTGAAGCTCACCGAGGTGCTGGTCCCCTGGCTGATCGAAGACGGTGCGGCCGGCGAACTGTCCGACCCGGAGAAGTACCCCGGCGTCGTCGCGATGGTGAAAAAAATGCCGTATGTGATGAGCATCCTGCGCCAGTGGGTGGCCACGAAAGACGGGGAGGCGCTCTTCTACGAGGCCCAGCGGCGCCACCAGCCGTTTGGCGTGGTGTGGGATGTGCGCGAGGCGCTAACCAGAAGCCCGCAGATCGCCGCACGGAGCTATCTGCGCGAACAACAAGTGGAAGGCTTCGGCACGGTAGCGTTTCCGGGGCGCCTGATCCGGACCTCGGCGGATGGCCCGCCCCCCGCGCCCGGGACACATGCCGACGGGATTGACTGGCCCCGGAGGAGGAGCAACATCGCGGGTAGGGCAGTGCGCTCATCGCGGCCGCTGGAGGGTGTGCGGGTGATGGACTTCACGCATGTGCTCGCGGGGCCGTTTGGTACACGCGTACTGGCCGACCTGGGGGCCGATGTGATCAAGGTGGGAACGGCTGCCCGGGCCGGCGGAGCCAACTCGCCGGACCACCCGTACTACATCTGCTGGAACCGCAACAAGCGCAGCGTGAGCATCAACATGGCCTCGGATGCCGGGCGCGCGGTGGCTCGCCGGCTGGCGGCGAAGTCGGACATCATCATCGAGAACTTCAGTGCGGGGGTTCTGAAACGGTGGGGCCTCGACCGTGATTCGTTGAAGGGGGAGCAGCCGGGGATTAGCGTCATCTCGATGGGCGGCATGGGCCAGGATGGCCCCTGGAAAGACTTCGTGACCTATGCGCCGACGATTCACGCACTCACCGGGCTGACCTACCTGACGAACCCGCCGGGGGAGCACACGCTCGGCTACGGGTTCTCGCTGACCGACCACCTGAGCGGGCTGGCCGGCTCGCTTGCCGCCCTGCAGGCGATCGAACACCGCGACCGGACGGGACAGGGGATCGCTGTCGACCTTTCGCAGTACGAACTTGGCCTCGGGATCATGGCTCCCGCGCTCCTGGACCACATCGCGAACGGCGTGAATCCCGAGCCGGTGGGCAACCGCCATCCCTTTGGCGCCTGGGCGCCCCACGGGATCTATCGCTGTTCGGGCGAGGATGAGTGGGTGGCGATCGCGGTCCGGGGAGACGGGCAGTGGCGCGCCTTTGCGAACATGACCGGCGAGCCGGGGCTTGCGAGCGACGCGAGGTTCGCGACGCATCCCGCGCGGCTGGCTCACCAGGACGAGCTTGACGCCGCGGTGGAGGCCTGGACGAGCACCATGGACCGCTACGAAGTCGCGCGGCGCTGCCAGGCGAACGGCATCGCGGCAGGGCCAGTCCAGGATGCGGAAGACCTGACCATGCGAGATACGCAACTGGCGGCGCGTGGTTTCTTCACCACAGCGCGCACGGAGACACGCGGCGAGTACGGCCTTGAACGGTTCCCGGCGCGATTCAATGGCGAATGCCCGCCCATCTACGAAGGGGTCCGGGAGATCGGCCACGACACGTTCGACGTGGTGACGGGACTGCTTGGCTACGCTGATGATGAGCTGGCGGAGCTGATGGCGGGCGGCGCCCTCGCCTGACGCGGCGGTCAGGATCCCGCCGCGGGCTCCTCTGCCGGGGCGAAAAGCCCGGCAACCTGGTCGGCAAGGTCCGGGTGCTCGCGCAGCCGCGCGGTCGCCCCGTGGAACACCTGGTCGATGAGCGAGCGGGTGATGGTGTCGATCGCATCAGCGGGCAGGTCCGGGTGGAGCCGCTGGATGCGGCCGAGCTCGCGCTGGCGGGTGGCCTCGATATCCGCGCGCAGCCGCCCAATGGCGGACCTTCTATCGGTAGCGGCGTGGGCCAAACGTTCGGAAAGGATCGAATCGAGGCGTGAGCCCAGGGCGGCGCGGCGGGCACGGGCGTGAGGACGGCGCTCTTCGCTCTCGAGCAGGTCGGCGATAGTGAGGAGACCCGGTGCGGGCGGCTCGACGAAGTTCCTCGGCGTGCCGAGATCGAGCACGAGGCGGGCGGCGGGAAGGACCCGGAGCGTGATCTCGCCCGCGCCCGAGCCGAGACACCCCGCGATGACATCGACCCGGTGGAGACTGATGGCCGAGCCGAGCTCGACGAACCGCCACGGGAATCGCCCGGTTGGCTGACGCCGGCCAGCGACGATCACATCGAAGCCCAGCTCCTGGCCCCTCGCGGCGATAAGCCTGCCCATGGCGCCTCCGCCGAGGACGAGGAGCGTGCCGCCGGGCTGGACAGTCGAGAGGCGGAGTCCCTTATCGAGCAGGTGGCCGGCGTGGCTTTCGAACTCCGTTTCGGCGCGGAGTGCGCGGGCGGCGCCGATGGCAAGGTCTCCCGTGCGGCGAAGGTTGGGCTGCGCGCCGGCGAAGGCGCCCCGCACCTGGCCCATGATCTGGTCTTCACCCAGGACGACTGAATCGAGGCCCGTGGCGACGGCCGCCAGCCGGGCGAGTGCATCCCGGCCCTGGAGGCGCACCGGGGCGCCGCAATCACACGCCCCGAAGCCATAGGATTCGAGCCGCTGGCAGCTCATCACCACCGCATCGTCATGGTGGGCCGCGCCGATTGCCGCCCGGGCCGCGGCCATCTCGACGGCACGAAACGAAACGGTGCGCCACGCGCAACAGCGGAAATCCTCGAGAGTCGCGGTCTCAAGCATAATGTTGAGTGAGTCTATCAACTTAATCTCGTGATGCCAAGCATCAGGCCTGCAGGCGCTGCCACCGGAGGAGGTTGGCGAGGGCGATGCCCGCGCGGGCGATACTCGGATAAGTGGCCAGCCCCGCGCGCCAGCAGAGCTCCTGGAACTCGGAAGCCTGGTCGAAGGCATCGGCGGTGACCGATGGTCTGATGCAAACAACGACCGGCTTGCCGGACTGCTCCTGGATCCGGGCGAGGGTCTCCGCCTGGCGGCGCATGCGGTCGCGGATACCAATCTGGCGGGAGCCGGGGCCAGAGCCGAAGCTGGTGTGGTAGAGGAGCACGTCGATGTTCGGGGCCTCGGCACAGGGCTGCAGCGTCGCTTCGAAGCCCTGGTCTTCCCAGAGGCTCGTCGTATCGATGGGGTTGCGGATACTCGTTCCCGCCTCGTGCGTCACTTTCGCGAGGGCATCCTGCGTCTCGGGCAGAAGCGGCGGCAGCTTCAGGCCGGCGGCATCCAGGTCATCGGCGGCGAGCACGCTGGCGCCGCCACCACCTCCAACGACGACGACGTTGGGCCAGGCGAGCTTTTTGACGAAGCGGAAGGTGACGGCCATGTCGACGAGCTCTTCGAGGCTTTCGACGCGGAGTGCGCCTGCCTGCCTGCAAAGGCCATCGAAGATCTGGAGCGACCCGGCGAGCGAGGCGGTGTGGGAGTTCGCGGCGCGCGAGCCGGCCTCGGTGCGGCCGCTCTTCAGGATGGCGACCGGCTTGCGGCTTCCCGCTTTGCGGATGGCGTCGGCAAGGCGCGGTCCGTCCTGGATTCCCTCAATGTAGGCCATGATGATCTCGGTGTTCGGGTCATCGGCCAGGTAGTCGAAGAAGTCGGCCGCCTTGAGGTCGGCGCCGTTGCCGAAGCTGATGACTTTCGAGCAGCGGATGCCCCGAGGCGTCGAATAGCGAATGAATTCGCTGGCATTCATGCCCGATTGGGAAACCATGCCGACGGGGCCTGCTTCCGGGAGCTGGCCAGCCATCATCGCCAGTCGCGATTCCGGCACGTAGAGGCCCATGCAGTTTGGTCCGATGAGCCGGAGGCCGGCCTCGCGGGCGCGGGCCACCACCTGCTGCTCCATCTGCGCGCGGCCGGCATCGCCCGTTTCGGTGAACCCGGCAGTGAACAGGTGGAGCACGCGCACGCCCTTGGCGATGCAGTCTTCGAGGAGCTCGGGCACGTGGCGGGCGTTGACCGAGGAGATCACGTAGTCCACTTCATCAGGGATGTCGCCGATGCTCCTGTAGCACTTGAGGCCGCGGATGGCGGGTGCTGTGGGGTGGATCAGGTAGATCGGCCCCCTGAAGCCAATCTCCTGGAGCGACGAGACGAATCCACCGCCGCCAAAGACGGCGGTCTCTTTCGCCGAAACTCCGGCGACTGCGATCGAGCGGGGGTGAAATATGAAGTCGAGCTGGGGGGCCTGGGCGGTCATGGTCGCGTCTCCCTCGGGTTCGTGCCGCACGAAAAGCCCGGCCACTGCCGGGTAGTTCGAGTCTACCAGAGCAACTTGCTTCGATCCGGCCGGGTTGACCGGGTGGGGGGTACGACCCACGATCCACTCGCGGACTCCGGTCCGTGGCGCCCCCATGACCATCCTTTCACGCTTTGCCGCGGCATTGTTCGTTGTTGCGCTGCCGGTCTTCCTCGTTTCAGCGAACGTGCGGTTCCTGGCGAGCGACGCCGGTTACTACCAGCACGGGTTCCGCGAATTCGATTCCTCGGGCCGCAGCGGGCTGCCCCTGGCCGACCTCGACCGGGCGGCGCAGGCAATCATCGACTACTTCGAAGACGATGCGACGACGCTCCGCATCCTCGTGACGGTCGACGGCCAGGAGGCATCCCTCTACAGCGCGAAGGAAACCGGCCACATGCGGGATGTGAAGTCGCTGATGCGAGTGGTCTACCGGGCGAACGAGGTTTCGCTGGCAATCGTGCTCGCCTACGTGGCCTGCGTGGTGTTGTGGACCGGTGAACGGTCAATTGCCGGGCTGGCCCGGCTATCGCTGGCTGGCGTCGGGTGCGGCGTAGCCGTGGTTGGAATTATCGGTGTGTTTGCGCTGACCGGGTTCGACCAGGCGTGGACCACGTTCCACGAAATCGCCTTCCGCAACGACCTCTGGCGGCTCGATCCCGAGACGGACCGGCTGATCCAGATGTTCCCCGAGCCGTTCTGGGAAGAAGCGACGCTCATCGTCGGAGGACTTACGCTGGTGCAGGCGGTGCTCGTGGTGGCGTTGAGCGTGGGCTACCTGGTGTTCACACGGGCGGGGCGTGGCGAAGGGCAAACGTCTTCGCCGGTTTAGTTCGCACAGGCACAGCCACCGCCGCCCCCACCGCAGCAGCCGCCCGCAGCGGGCACGTCCATGAGCGCGGCGCCGGCGCCTTTTGTGGTTGCGAATGTGGAGATGGTTCGCTCAGCGCGGTGTCCCTTGTGGCAATTCGCGGCGGCGGAGGCTTCGGCCATGGGCCGGCGCGTTTCGAACTTCTCGCGGCAGGTGGGGCAGTAATACTCGTAGATGGCCATGAGCCGAGTATAGCGAAGCGGGAATCGATCAGGCAGCCCGGCCAGCGCGCCGGCGGCGGCTGCGCCGGGACGTTCGGGTCGCGGGCTGTTCGCGCTGCGGCAGGATGACAACCTCCGCGGGAACGGTGGTGGGCGAGGCGTCACTGATCGCGAGGCCAATCGGCTCGCTCCCGAGGACCGTCCGCGTGATCGCATTGGATGGCTCGACCCAGCCCGACTCTCCGCCGCGCAACGACAGGTGCGGCAACAGTGCGGCCAGCCAGCGGAACATCCACGACATAGGAGGTAGACGATAACCCCGGAATTTCCCTAATTGCAACCTTCTCTCAACCATCAACCCCCGCAAGGAAATCCCCGACCACCTGGTTCCATTCCCCCGCCCGTTCGAAATAGCACGAATGGCCAGCGCCGCGCATTTCGTGGAAGTGTGCGCCGGGAACGAGTGAGCGGGCCCTTCGAATCATCTCCGGCGAGGTGATCAGGTCGTGTTCGCCGGCGATGTAGAGGACGGGCACGCCGAGCCCGGCGATCATCTCGTGGGTGCTGCCCCGATAGGTTGGTGGCGGCCGGCCGAGGATGCCGCGCGGGCGCGGAGGGTTGAGTGCGTTGATCTGGCGATAGAGCAGCGCGAGTCCGGGTTCCTCCTCTTCGAAGCCGGGGGCCAGGGCGTGTTCGCGGAGGCCCTCGCCCCCGCGCTCATCGCGCAGCTCGTCCTGGATCTCACGGATACGGTCATCGGTGGCGCCGGCGGTCGTGCCGCAGAGGACCAGCGAGCGGGCCTTCCGGGGCGCAAGCCGCGCGAGCCCGGCGACCGCCCGGCCCCCCATGGACTGGGCGACGATGTGGGCGCTTTCGATTCCGAGGTGATCGAGCAGCGCGACAAAGTCGGTGCCGAGAGCCCAGCGGCCGACGGCCATATCTCCCTGCGAGCGGCCCCAGCCGCGGGCATCGAACGTGGTGCAGCGGTAGCGCTCCGAGAACGCCGCGACCTGCTGCCACCAGCTGAGGTGGTTTCCGCCCGCGCCATGGAGGAAGACGAGATCCCGCCCGCTGCCGTGCTGCTCGTAATACAGGCGGGCGGCGTTCACACGGGCAAAGGGCATGGGGGCAGTCTAGCGCGCTCGCTTATCGAGTGTCCGCCCGGTAGCCTGCAGGCGAAGCGAGAGATGCGAAGAGGAGCCAGGGCATGAGGATAGGCATTGGACTGGGACTGGGCGGAGTGCGCGAGGGCGACCTGGCGGGCTCGATTTCCGAATTTGTCCGGGCAGAGCAGGCGGGCTTCGATGCCGCCTGGGTCACGCACATTTTCGGCTTCGATGCGCTGATGCTGCTCGCCATGGCGGGCCGCGAGACGAGCCGGATCGAGCTCGGGACGTTCGTCGTGCCCACCTATCCGCGCCACCCGGTTGCGCTCGCCCAGCAGGCGCTCACGGCGGCGGCGGCATCGGGCGGGCGGCTCACACTCGGGATCGGGCTGAGCCACCGGGTGGTTATCGAGAACATGTACGGCCTCGACTTTTCGAAGCCGGCGCGGCACATGCGGGAATACCTCTCGGTGCTGGGGCCGCTGCTCGATGGGAAGCCGGCGGCCTTCCAGGGCGATGAGTACCGGGTGATGGCGCGCCTTTCCGTGCCCGGAGCTTCCCGTCCGGGGCTGCTTGTGGCCGGCCTGGGGCCGCGCATGCTCAAGCTGGCCGGGGGCATGGCCGATGGCACGGCCACCTGGATGGGCGGCCCCGCCTATCTGCGCGATACGGCCATCCCCGCCGTCCGGGCTGCCGCCGCCGCCGCCGGGCGCGGCGCTCCGCGGATTGCGGCCGGCCTGCCAATCGTGGTCACATCGCGCGCGGATGATGCGCGCGAGGCGGCCGCGAAGGTCTTTGCCACGTACGGCACCCTGCCCTCCTACCGGGCTGTCCTGGACCAGGAAGGCGCCTCCGGCCCGGCCGATGTCGCCATCATCGGCACCGAGGCAGAAGTCGAGGCGCGCCTGCGTGAGCTCAGTGCCAGCGGAGTGACCGATTTCAATGCGGCCCTCTTCCCGGTCGAGGGCGACCCGGGTGCGGTGGACCGCACCTACGAGTTGCTGGCGCAGCTTGCCGGGGCCGGCATGTAGAGGCGGGCCGGGCCTTTCCCTGTTCCTCACCAGCACGAAGGAAAGGCACCGTGCGGCCCGGGGCCGATGCTGGTGAACCCGCGTGCTACCGCCGATAGATAGGGTAGAAACGGGCGCATTTCGTAGCCCCCGGCGAGGCCATGCACTTCGTAACCATCCAGGGTTCCGGCACAACCCTCGCGCGCGTCAGCCAGGCGCACAGCCTGTGGCGGCGAACGCGGGGGTTGATGCTGCGCGCGCCGCTGGAGCAGGGCGAGGGGATAGATATCCGGCCATGCGGATCGATCCACATGATGTTCATGCGCTTCGCCATTGATGCGGTCTTTTACGACCGGTCGTTCCGCGTGACGAAAGTGGCGCGGGGTGTGCGGCCATGGATCGGGATCGCTTTCGGGGGCAAGGGAGCATGGGGAGTGATCGAGCTCTCCGCGGGTGCGGCGCTCGGTGTTCGCCCCGGCGATGTGCTCGCGTTCTCTCCGTTGGGCGGCGAACAGCCGCTGCCGGTTGCCAGCGGGAAACCCGGCGCGGCCGGGCAAGGAACTTCGGGGTGAGGTGAGGCATGCCGCCAGGCAAGGGCTTTTATGGACGGGAAACACATTCCAGCCGCCCGGGGGGCGAGCGGCGGCTGACGCCGCTGTACCTGCTTGCCGCGCTGCCGGTGCTGGGAATCGCCGCGTGGGCGGCCAGTGCGTTGTTCGGCGGCGGTGGCGGCTCTTCCGAGGCCGATTCCGCGGGCAACAGCGAGGCCCAGGTGCGGGATGCCGAGCCGACATCCACGCCGGTGCCCGTGGCGCCCACCCGCAACCCCGCGACCCGGGCCGGCGGGAGCCACGAAGGGACGGCGATGCTGCCGGCGAATCCGCCGCGGCCGGATATCAAGGAGTTCCTGATTGCCGGGGGCAAGCGGTTCGATGCGCCGCTGAGCGCGCACGCCGGGGTCGAGGACTACTTCGGGACTGATCGCGGCGATGGGTTGAAGCATGCGGGGATCGACTTCTCGCTCGTGGGCCTGAAGAACATCCCGGTCGAATCCGCCTGCGATGGCACTGTGGCGAGCACGGGCACGAGCGATGCCTACGGGCTCCACGTGGTAGTCGATTGCGGGGCTGGCTTCACGACGGTGTACGGGTGGCTTGGCGCCGTTCGCGTTGCCCAGGGCAACATCGTCTCGAAATCGACGGTGGTTGGCACGGGCGAACCAGAAGGCTTCCTGCACTTCGAGCTTCGCTACCAGGATGTGCCAATCGATCCGGCGGACTTCATCCAGGTGTCAGGTCGCGAAGTCATCCCCTGGACGCCCACGCCGACCCCAACGCGCACACCCACGCCGACGCTGACGCCCGAGCCGACCGGGACATCGACGCCGAAACCGACGCCGCCGCCGGGGGACACGCCGCCTCCGCCCGGGGAGACGCCCGAGCCGACGGCTACACCCACATTGGGCCCACCGACAGGGACACCGACCAAAACGCCGACGCCGACGAAAACGCCGACGCCGACCAGGACACCCGTGCCCCCGAAGAGCACGCCAACTCCGTTGCCGAGGGCACAATAGGCGGCATTGACCGCGAAGCCCGCCGGGCGAACGATCGCAGGGTGGAAGCACGGCGCTGGCAGCCTGGTGACGAGGTGGTGTTGCGCTACATCACCCGGCTGGATAGCCAGCCGGGGATGACGTGGGCGGCGCAGGTCGTGCGCGATGATGACCTGCTCGCACTCTACGTGCCCCGCGGAACCCCGCTGATGGCCTGGCGCAGGCACGCCGATGGCACGCGCGAGCTGGTGGAGCAGGAATGGCGGCGAGACATGCTCCGCCTGATGTTCCCGGGGGAAGGGCATTCGGTCTGGTGCTTCTGGGAAGGCCAGGAGCGGCGATTCACCTCGTACTACGTGAACCTGGAAGAGCCGTTTCGGCGCACGCCGATCGGCATCGACACGAACGACCATGCCCTGGACATTGTGGTGGCGCCGGATCTCACCTGGTCGTGGAAAGACCTGGACGAATTCGAGGGGCTGGTGGCGAGCGGCGCCTATGGCGCGGAGTTTGGAGAATGTGTGCGCGCGGAAGCCCTCCGCGTGATACGGGACATCGAGACAGCGGCGCCCCCGTTTGATGCCGGCTGGGAGCGCTGGGCGCCCCCTCGCGAGTGGGGGATTCCCCGGCTCAATCCGCTCTGGCAGGAGGTTGAGGCTGTGCCCTGGGAGCGGCGCCGGTGGGCCTACCGGCATCCCGCCGGCTAGCCCGCCGTGGGTGGTTGACCCCGGTGGCGGCGACGGCGCACGATCTGCGCATGGCACTTTACGAATACGTTTGCGGTGGTTGCGGGACGCGCACGGACAAGCGCATGCCGATGTCGGATGTACTCCAGTCGATCCCCTGTCCGAAGTGCGGCAAGCAGGCGGCGAAAGCTATTGGTGGGTTCTCCGTGTTGGGGATTGCCCGTGCGGGTGTTGAAGATGGCCCGGCGCCCTGGGAAGCGGATGGGGGCGATGGCGGAGACGATCACGGGCACTCACATGACCACGGCCATGGCCACAGTCACGGGCCGGGTGGTCACAGCCACGGCTTCGACGACCTGGATTTCTAGTCGCGCGCGATCAGCGGCGCCCGTATGGCGAAGTTCCGCGGGAAGTTCGGCGTCGGCTGGGCCGTTGGGCTCGGCACTGGAGTTGGGGGAGCTCCCGGATACGCCGCGAACAGACCCTCGCGGTCGTCTTCGGTGAGCGTCCGTTTCTGGTACGCCGCCTTGAGCGTGGCGTACATCACTCCAGCGCTGTTCGTCGTGTGGCCAAGGCCCGCTGCGTGCCCCAGCTCGTGCAGGACGGTCGACCAGATGTCGTAATGGCCGACTGGCGTGGTGGCCGCGGCGGACCAGTTGGCGGTGGAATTGAGCTGCATATCGAACTCGACGAGCGCGGCGGCTGAACCCCCCGAGGCAGGCCAGACCGTACAGGTCTGTCCGAGCACGCCATAGGGAAGATCGTTAACGAACGTGATGGTGTTGATGGAATCGCGCTCAACGATATTCTCGCACGCGCCGGGGCCGCCCGAAGACGCTCCCGTCCAGGTGAACGAGAACGTGGCTGGCGAAACGGCGGTCCACTTGTCGATGGAGTCCTTGACGATCTGCGCGCCATCGATCCCCGCGGGTTCGCCAGCGGCGTTATAGGCGACTGGCACCGGCATGGAGCCGGCCGCCCAGAGGTGCTTGTTCACCAGGTACTGGGCGCTGACGCTTTCGGGCGAATCTCCATCGGGGCGCGAAATAGGCTCGCCCGCGAGGAGGATGTGGCGCACGACGATGTACTCGCCGGTGGCGCCGGCAGCGGGATCGGCCGCCGGAGGGGATTTCTGGAAGGTGGCCAGCGCGAGCATTGCCATGCCCGCCACCAGGCCAGCCCAGGGAAGGGCGCGCGCGAATGAATGGGGGCGTCGTTCTGGCACGCTGTTAAGCTTCCGCGTTCCAATGCCATCGCGCCACCGGGGGC
>Ga0073899_10002071_pt1 | contig 18151 bp, 16 predicted proteins | sample KloWWTmetaKNB5Ph_FD_88975 | JGI IMG/M metagenome (GOLD analysis project Ga0073899, IMG submission 88975) | Active sludge microbial communities from Klosterneuburg, Austria, studying microevolution and ecology of nitrifiers - Klosterneuburg... | ecosystem: Engineered > WWTP > Aerobic digester >... | reverse complement strand
TACTACGCGCCGGTGCTGGGCGGGCAGGGCACCCCGCTGCTGGGGATCTACAGCCACATGATCTCGTATCCGCTGTATTTGTCCGACTATCCGCTGGGGCACCTCATCGCGTTTCAGATCGAGGAGCACCTGCACAGGTCGGGCGCGCTCGGGGTGGAGTTCGAGCGCATGGCGAGCTTCGGCTCGGTGACCCCGGACGTGTGGATGACCCACGCCACCGGGGCGCCGGTCAGCGCCGAGCCGCTGCTGCGCGCCACCGAGGCCGCGCTCGCGGCGCTGTGAGTCGCGCTCTTGATCTCCTGCTGCCGCTCGACCTCGATGTAATTCTTGACGGTCACGACGTTGCGGTCGTAGGCGCTCGGGTCGCCGATGTTGAGCCCCCCCCGCGCCCCGAATGTACGTCACGAGGGCCAGATCGCGGGCGGCGAAGCCGACGAGGAAGCCGTCGGGCTGACCTGTATCGCCCTTGAGCCCGATGGCCTAATTCTTGCTCTTGTACTCGTCGAGCCCTTTGATCGTGTCCTTCGCCCACTGCAGCTCGTCCATGAAGGAACGGGAGACTGACGATTCACTGATTGCCATGATGACCTCATTTCACTGCGCGAATTATGCGCCATCGTGGAGCACCGTGCCCCACCCGGGCATGACCGGGCATGCAGCGTCGCGTGAACAATAAATTAAGGCGCGCTGCGAGCAGCGGGCGGGCCCGCTGCCGGCGTTCGTGAAGGGGAGCTCGAGGGCTTCGCGGGCTACGGGGACTTCGAGCTCGGCTTCGTGCGGACCTGTTTCCGCAGATGCGGCGACGAGCTGCGGGTCCTCGACGCCGCGCTGGCCGCCTGCGTGCAGCGCTGTCTCGCCGGCCTGCACCCCGCGCCCGGCTCACAGTCCGCGCCGGCGCCGGTGACCCTCTCGGCCTTCGGCATGAATCTCCACGCCGCGCTCGCGGCGTTGTGAGTCGCACAAGATCCTTGCGCCGGGAGAGCCGGGCGGACTACGGTGCGGCCGTGTCCTCCTGGCGACCGGCCGCGCTGCGCCTGCTGGCGGCCGTCGGCACCGGCGCGCTGCTGGCCGCCTCACAGCCGCCGGGCGGGCTGCCGGGCCTGGTGTGGATCGCGTTCGTGCCGCTGCTGCTCGCGCTGCGCGGGGCCCCGGGCGGGTGGGCCGCGCTGCGCCTCGGGCTGCTCGCCGGCTTTGCGATGATGGCGTTCGGCTTCACGTGGTTCGTGTTCCTGGCGCGGACCTTCGCGCAGCTCGACCTGTGGGTCAGCCTCCTGCTGTTCGCGCTGTTTTGTCTGTGGAGCGCCGTGCCCTTCGGCTTATGGGCGGCGCTGGTCCGCGGGCTGCAGGGGCGGCGGTGGGCGAGCGTGCTCGCGGCCCTGAGTTTCCCGGGGATCTGGTGGGCGTGGCCGGCCGTGTTTCCGTTCAGCGTGGCGCTCGGGCTGGCGGCCAGGCCGGCGTGGATCCAGGCGGCCGAGCTCGGGGGGGTGGCCGCGGTGGAGCTGCTCGCGCTGCTGTGCAGTGCGCTGGTCGCCGAGGCCGTGAGCGCGGGGCGCTGGCCCGCGCGGCTGCGGCTCGCGGCGCTCGCGGTAGCGATCCCCGCGCTGAGTTGGGGCCTGGGGACCTTGCGGATGCGCAGCCTCGACGACGAGACCGTGCGCACCGTCCGCTTCGGCCTGGTCCAGCCGAACATCCCGCTGATGTGGGACGACAAGCAGGCGCGGCTGGCCCGCCTGCGCGAGCCCTCGGCGGCGGCGCAGGCCATGGGCGCCGAGGTGATCGTGTGGCCCGAGAACCAGTACCCGTGGGTGCTCGACCGGCCGCTGCGCCGCGACTTCAGCGACGACGACCGGGTGTTGCGGCTGCACAATTTGCCGACGCTGTTCGGGGCCGGCAGCCTCGCGGACGGTGACGCCCACGGCTTCAACACGGCGTACAACCTCGGCGCGGACGGGGTGGTGCGCGGGCACTTCGACAAGGTGCACCTGGTGCCGATCGGCGAGTCGATCCCGCTGGTGGACCCGGAGTGGGCGACGCAGCAGGTCGCGGGGCTGTCGCACAACTTCGCGGGCGAGCTGCCGGCGCGCTTCGTCGTCGATCCGGGGCCGCCGGGGGCCGGCGCCTCGCCGCTGAGCCTGGGCCCGCTGATCTGCTACGAGGATGTCGTCGCCGACTTCGCGCGGGCGGTCGCGGCGCAGGACGGCGGCATCGAGGTCTTCGTCAACCTGACCAACGACAGCTGGTTCGGGCCCGGCTCCGAGCCGTGGGAGCACCTGGCGCTGGCGCAGTTTCGCAGCGTCGAGCACCGGATCCCGATGGTCCGCAGCGTCAACTCGGGGCCGAGCTCGGCGATCGACCGCAGCGGACGGGTCGTCGCCAGCACCGGGCTGCGACCCGCCGATGTCGCCGCGCTGGTCCCTCCGGAGCAGCTCGTCGTCGACGTGGAGATCGGTCGTGACACCGCGACGTGGCCGACCTTCCACGCCCGCGGTGGTTGGCTGCTGGTCCACCTGTGTCAGGTCCTCGCGGCGATCGTCGGCTTCGCGCAGCTGCGTCGGCGTCGGCGATGACCGGAGCGGCGCCCCACGCGGATCTTCGCCGGGATCGCGGGCGACGACGGAGTGCATTTTTGCACATCATGCGTCACGCGGCTGAATCGCCGGGGCTCTGCAAAGGAGAGCGACGGGCCCGGACCCCGGTAAAAACCTTTTCCTGTTAGAATGCCTGTCCGTGCGTGGGGGTATCTCGATGCGAAGCGTGATCATTAAGCTGATGTTTGGTTGCTCTCTCCTGCAATTCGGCTGCTCCGATGACGGCAGCGGCGGTGACTCGCAGATCTCGAACGGGCCGGCGAGCCAGGCGACCAGCGTGTCGTCGACGACGGTCGCCGACACGAGCACGGACGCGACGGCCTCGGGCTCGACGGGTCAGCCGACCGGCAGCGGGGCGACGGACTCCGGGGCGACGGACTCCGGGGCGACGATGACCGGCGGGACGACGATGATGCCGGTGACGAGCACGGACGCGACGACCTCGACGGGGCCGGGCACCAGCGACACGGTCGGCACGAGTACGGTCGGCACGAGCACGGGCGGCCCGGACACGACGATGGGTGTCGACGCGAGCAGCTCGACGGGCGGTGCGAACACGAGCGACACGAGCACGAGCGGCGACGACAGCACGACGACGGAGGGCAACACGACCGAGGACGTGCCCTGCCAGGTGGTGAACGCGATCCTCAAGCCGGTGGTGCCGAACATGATGTTCGTGCTCGACAAGTCGGGCTCGATGGTGGCCAACCCGGGCGGCTACTGGGACCACGACGCCAACGCGAACACGCCGAAGATCACGCGCTGGAACAGCCTTTATACCGTGGTGGACCTGGTCGTCACCAAGTTCAACGACAAGCTCAACATCGGGGCGAGCCTGTTCCCGTCGAAGTTTGCGAACAACGACTACGACTCGGACGCCTGCAAGGTCAACGGCAACGTGGAGATCCCGGTCGCGCCGAAGAACAAGGACGAGATCCTCGCCGGCATCCCGGGGGCGCTGGACGTGACGCTCAAGGGCGGGACGCCGACCTCGGCGGGCATGCTCGCCGCGATCGCGCACCTGAAGACCCTGCCCGCGGACGTGCCCCGGGCCGTGCTGCTGGTCACCGACGGCGCCGCCAATTGCACGATGGGCGCCCTGCCGCCGCCCTTGTTCGAGAGCTACGACAACAACGTGCACACGATCGTGGGCAACGCGTGGAGCAAGGACATGATCCCGACCTACGTGGTCGGCATCGACACCAAGAACGTGGTCAGCCCGATCATGAACGACGGCAACCCGGACTCGACCAACACGTACGCCAAGCTCAACGAGCTGGCGGTCCAGGGCGGCAAGCCGAAGAACGACCCGGCGGAGAAGTTCTACAACGCGACCAACCAGAACGAGCTCGCGACAGCGCTCGACGCGATCGTCGCGGACGCGCTCAGCTGCGTGATCCCGCTGAGCGAGGAGCCCGCCAAGCCGGAGCTGACCAAGGTGAAGATCCTCGGCGTCGAGATCAAGCACGTCATGGACTGCGCGAAGGAGAACGGCTGGGTATTTACCAACCCGAACGGGCCCTACGACGCGATCGAGCTGTGCGGGACGGCCTGCACGAGCCTGAAGCAGCAGGGCAAAGCCGAGGTCAACTTCTTCTGCGTGCCCAACTGAGCTGACGCGCCTCGCTCCCACATTTGCGGGAGCGGCGGGAGCGGCGGGAGCGAGTGGAGCCGCGGGAGCGAGTGGAGCGAGTGGAGCGAGAGGAGCCGCGGGTCAATCCCAGGCGCCCGACAGGCTCGCTAAGCGCTTGTCGGGCTCGCTCAATTGCGGCACCATGATGCGATGCGGTTTCATTCGATGGGATTGGTCGCTGCGTGTCTCGTCTCTCCGCTGCTGTCGGCGTGCTCCGACGACGGCACCGACGGGCTGTCCACGAACCCCTCGCAGGCCTCGGTCGGCACCAACCCCACCGGGGCGATGACGACCAGCGGGCAGCCGACCGACGGGACCGGGACGCCGACGACCAGCGCGGCGGGCACCGACTCGGCGGGCACCGACTCGGGGGCCACCGACTCTGCGGGCACGACGGTGGAGCCGTCGACCGGGGCCGCGACCGCGACCACCACGGCCGACCCGTCGAGCTCCTCGACCGGCGACGGTACGACGGGCGAGCCCGGCACCGGCACGTCGACGACCGACACCACCGGCGCGCCGCCGCCGATGTGCACCGACGCGGAGTGTCCGGTCGGTCAGTTCTGCAACATGGGCACGGGCACCTGCGATCCGGGCTGCAACGAGGACGCCGACTGCATGGGCATGACGGTGTGTGACGTGGGCAGCAACACCTGCAAGGGCTGCATCACCGACGCCAACTGCGCGCTGGGCACGGTGTGCGAGGCCGGCAACTGCGTCCCCGGCTGCAACGACAACCAGCCGTGTCAGGACGGCCTGGCCTGCTGCGCGGGCGCCTGCTTCGACCTGCTGGTCGACCCGCTGCACTGCGGCAGCTGCGACGCCTGCGCGGTGCCGGCCAACGCGGCGGCGGCGTGTACGATGGGCAGCTGCGGGCTCGGGGCCTGCGAGGACGGCTTCAACGACTGCGACAAGGACCCGGCCAACGGCTGCGAGAAGGAGGGCACGTGCAAGTGCGTGCCGGGGGCCCAGACGGCGTGCTACACGGGCCCGCCGGAGACCCAGAACAAGGGCAAGTGCAAGGACGGCGTCCAGACCTGCAACGCGCAGGGGACGGGCTACGGGGCGTGTGTGGGCGAGATCCTGCCGGGCCAGACCGACATCTGCGCCAACAACGTCGACGACAATTGCGACGGCGTCGTCGACGAGAACCCGGACGAGGACAAGGACGGCTGGACGGTCTGCGGCGGCGACTGCTGCGACGCGATCGGTCCCAACTGCCTGAACCCCGAGCTCGTCAATCCTGGCGCCTTCGACCTGGTCGGCAACATGGTCGACGACGACTGCGACAACATGCTCGACAACGTGGTGCCGGCCTGCGACGGGGCGCTGGCGACCAACTCGAACACCGGGAACGACTATGCCAAGGCGATCGACCTGTGTCAGTTCACGACCGAGAACCCGCCGCTGGCGCAGAAGAAGTGGGGCGTGATCTCCACCACGATCACCCGCGCCGACGGCGTCGGAGCGTCCGCGGCCAACGCGAAGTCGATCCGCAACAACTTCGGCACCGGCGGCATCGTCCCGCAGAAGAACGCCAGGCTGGCCGTCTTCTCGACCGGCAACGCCGCCGACCAGGGCGACGTGAGCCCGCCCTACGCCGACTTCGAGGGCGGCACCGACAACGGGGCCAACAGCAACGCCCCGGCCGACTGGCTCGCCGCCAACGGCAACCAATTCCCCAACGCCCCCGGCTGCCCCGGCCCCGGCTCCACCACCGCCTACAACAGCATCATGATGAAGATCCGCGTGCGGGTGCCGACCAACGCCAAGTCCTTCAACGTGCAGATGCACTTCTTCTCGGCCGAGTGGCCCGAGTACGTGTGCACGAACTTCAACGACCTGTTCGTCTCGCTCGTCACCTCGACGGCCGTGGGCAACCCGGCCGACAAGAACATCGCCATCTACACGACCCAGCAGAACCAGAAGTACCCGGTGGGGGTCAACATCGCCAAGGCGGCGGCCGGCCTGTTCACCGAGTGCAAGAACGGGCAGGTCGCCTGCCTCGGCGCGCCGTTCAACTACAACAACTGCAGCGCGGGGGTGAACCCGCTGAACGGGACCGGCTTCCAGGTGACCAACGACGCCGGCTGCGGCGCCAACAACACCACGGGCGGCGGCACGGGCTGGCTCAAGATGGCGGGCAACGTCAAGGGCGGCGAGACGATGGAGATCCGCTTCGCCATCTGGGACACGGGCGACGGCGTGTGGGACTCGCTGGTGCTGCTCGACGACTGGGAGTGGTCGGTGCAGGCCTCGCAGCCGGGCGTGCAGCCCAACTGAGCCCGAGTTCGCCGGGCTCGCTCGGGTGCCCGGAACGATCGTCCCGGGCTCTCCGAGCGTGAGCATGCCGGGCGCGGCTCGCAGGGGCTTCTCCCCGTGAGCCGCGCTCGATGTGAGACAGCGCGGCCCCGGTGCGGGTGGAAACCCTCCCGCGCTCGGTTAGCGTGGGCGTCATGCTCCGCTTTCCATGCGCTCAAGTGCTCGCTCCTCTCGTCGCCTGCGGTCTGGTCGCGGCCTGTAACCCCGACAGCGGCGGCACCGAGACCGACTCGGCGACCGGGACCGCGACCGGCAGCACCACGAGCCCGAGCACGGGCGCGCCGACGACCGGCGCGCCGACGACCGGCACGGCATCGGCGACCGGGAGCACGGGCGACAGCGGCACCGCGGGCGACTCGGAGGGGATGACGACGGCCGGGCCGAGCAGCAGCAGCAGCAGCGGCGGGCCGGGGACGAGCACGACCGGCACGACGGGGCAGGTCACGGCCTCGACGACGGACGCGAGCACGGGCGGGACGAGCACGACGGGCGACGAGACGAGCGGCGGCTCATCGAGCACGACGGGGGTGATCGAGCCGTGCCAGCCGGGCGAGACGATGGGGATGGGCGACGTCGAGAACAGCTACCTGTGGGTAGCGAACACCGACGAGGGCAGCGTCTCGAAGGTGAACACGCTGACGCTGATCGAGGAGGCCCGCTACCGGACCGGGCCGAACGGCGGGGCCGAGGAGCCGAGTCGCACGGCGGTCAGCTTCGACGGTCGCTTCGTGATCGTCAACAACCGCGGCACCGGCAGCTCGTCGATGATCGCCGCGAACCTCGAGGACTGCGTCGACGCCAACGGCAACGGCAAGATCGAGACCTCGCAGAACAAGAACGACCTGCTGGCGTGGAAGACCGACGAGTGCCTGCGCTGGAACCTCCAGCACCCGTTCAACGGCGACATCGGCGGGGGCCCGCGCGGCGTGACCTGGACGCCCGGCACCTGGGACATGAACGCCTGCGCCTTCAAGGACCCGAAGGCGTGGATCGGCTACCTGCCGGCGCAGAACAACACCGCCCATATGGTCCGCGTCGACGTGAACGGCAAGGTCGAGGAGACGGTCACGATCCCCAACTGGGTGGTCGGCGACACCTCCTGGGGCCCCTACGGCGCCGCGCTCGACAAGGACAAGAAGGTGTGGTTCACCGGCCTGCGCGGCGAAGTGTTCCGCCTCAACACCGACAAGAACCCGACGACCTTCGACCGCTGGAACCCGCCGGACTACGTCCAGTCCTACGGCATGACCGTCGACCCCGAGGGCGACCCGTGGTTCGGCGGCTGCGGCGGTCCGGTCTCGACCTTCAACCCGCAGAACCAGACCTTCACCGCGGTGCCGGGCACCGACGCCTGCTACCGCGGCCTCGCGGCGGACCACGACGGCAGCGTGTGGGTCGCCTCGAACGGCCCCTGCGGCGTCGCCCAGATCGACTACAAGACCAACACGCTGATCAAGTTCCACAGCCTGAACCCCTGCAGCATCCCGGTCGGCGTCAGCGTCGACCTCGAGGGTTATGTGTGGGTGGTCGACGAGCTGGGCTGGGCGTGGAAGATCGACCCGATGAACGTGCCGGCCATGAAGAAGGTCGACATCATCGGCGATCACTACACGTACTCGGACATGACCGGCGGCCAGCTCAAGAGCGTGATCTTGCCGCAGTGAGCCCGGCCTCGGCGGGGCCCCGGCAGCTGCGGGGGCCCTGCTCGGGCGACGGACAGCGAGCCGCGGACTCGGGCCGCGGAGTCCGACAGCACCGGGCCGCTCAGCGGCCGCGCTCGGTGGCGACGTTGACGACGATCGAGTGGCCCTTGAGCTCGGAGCCGTTGAGGGCCTCGATCGCCTTGGGGGCGTCCTTGCGGCTGCTCATGGTCACGAAGCCGAAGCCGCGGGGGCTGCCGGTGTCGCGGTCGACCATGACGACGGCGTCCGCGACCGGTCCGAAGGCGCCGAAGGCGGCGCGCAGGTCGGCCTCGGTGACGGCGTCGCTGAGGCTGCCGACGAACAGGCGCACGGCGATGGTCGAGGCGAAGCGCTCGACGGAGCTCGGGTTCTCGATCGCCCGCATGGCGTCCTCGATGGAGGGCAGGTTGCCGTGGATCTCCGAGGCGCTGACGACGGGCAGCTCCTTGGGGCCGCGGGCGCGCTTGTCGAGGCGCTCCTGGGCCTTCTCCTGCTTCTTGCGGGCCTGATTCGTCTCGCGCTGACGTTTTCCTGGGGAGTGGTAGTTGCTCACGACTGGCCTCCCTCGAGGTGGGCGTTGTAGTCAGGACGAGTCGAAAAAGATGGAGAATTTTGCAAAAGTAGCTCGATTGACTGGAGCGGCACGGGAGATCCGGCCGAGCGCGAGAGCTTACTGCAAGGTCCGGAATTCTACTCGCGGCAATTTCGGCGGCCCCAGCCGTGCCCGCGGGCATGGCGGGCCCCGAGGCCAGAGATACGAGCTTTGGGGGCGTTCCGGAGCCCACATGCGATCCGTCACTCCGGCGCGACGGGGAGCCCGGCGAAATCTCCGCCGTCCGGGTCGGAGATTGCGGCAGAGGGTCGCATGGCCCGCCGTTGGGGCACGTGAGTGATACGTTGGTGCATGGCGAAGTCGACGCGAGGGCTCTGCGTGCGCTGCGAGCGCGAGGTCGAGGTCGCCTATCAGCACTCGCTGACCCTGCGCCGCTGGCTCAAGGCCTATCTGTACGTGCCGGCGGCGCTGCTGCTGCCGATGCTGCCGTTCGTGGCCGGTGACTTCGCGGTCTCGCTGCCGCTGATGATGGTGTACATGCTGGGCATCGGGCCGGCGCTGACGATCGTCAAGGACCCGCCGACCTGCGGCGACTGTGGGGCCCTGATCCCGGCGCTCGCCCGCCGGCCACGCTGACGCGGTGGGCGAGTGTATGAGGGCATGTCCCCAGAGACATGTCGGTCGGCGCGGGGGGCATGTCCCGAGAGACATGTCGGTCGGCGCCGTCACATCGGTGAGACGCCGCGCGCGACCTTGGTGGCCGCGCCGGCGATGCGCGGATCGGGGTCGAGCTGCAGACGGCCGAGCTCGGACAGCTCCGCGGCCCGGGCGGCGTCGATGCGGGCGAGGGCGCGCAAGGCGCTCAGGCGGGTCTCCGGGACCGCGTGGCCGAGGTTGATGCGCAGCGGCTCGAAGGCCTCGACGGCGCGCAGCTGAGCGAGGCTGCGGGTCGCGGCGACCCGCACCGGACCCTCGAGGTCACCGGTGGCGAGGGCGAGGAGCTCGGTGAGCAGGGTGAGGCCGTCGTCGCGGCGGCCAGCGGCGGCGGCAGCGGCCGCGCGCAAGGCCGGGTCCGGGTCGGCGAGCGCGGCGCGGAGGGCCGGCAGGACCTGGTCCGCGGGGCCGCGCCGCAGCGCACGAAACAGCGGCTGACGGCTCTTGCCCTCGGGCTCGCGGGCGATGCGGGCGAGCGTGCCGGCCGGGTCCTCGCTGGCGGCGGCAGCGGGGTCGCCGGTGGCGCGGGAGGGGGCGGGCGCTGGGCTGCAGGCGGCGAGGGCGAGGAGGACGAGGCCGAGGCGAAGGGGTGACGGTGAGGGCAGGGGCATGGCGGTCGGTCGGCGGTGGGCAGCTCGCGCTCGGGGCATGGCGATCGGTCGGCGGTGGGCAGCTCGCGCTCGGCGCTCGGCGATGCAGTCGGTGATGCGGCGATGGGTTGCGGTCGGGGCGGTGAGCCGCTCGCGCGGCTCGGCGCGGTCGGTCATCCGCGCGGGCCGTCGAGCAGCATCTCGACGGTGCCGGCGCCGAGCGGGTCCTCGGACATGCTCGGACGACCGGTCCGCGGCGGGTTGAACACGAGCGGGTAGCGGACGCGGTAGATCTGCTCGTCGAGCTTGCCGGCGGGGATGTCGAGCATCCAGGCGGCCTCGAGCAGGCAGCGCTCGAAGGCGGGGTCGCGCTCGCTCATCCCGGCGGCGTCGGTCGTGGCGAGCATGACCTCGCCCTTGCCGACCTCGAAGGCGAAGAGCACCCGACCGCCGAGGGTCTGGCTGCGGCCGAGCGCGAGGTTGTAGCAGGCGCGGGCCCGCGGAAATACGCGCGTCGCCAGGTAACGGCGGAAGATCTTCTCGTCGAGGTGGCCGTGCTCGTCGCCGCGGCCGCGGCCGGCCCAGGAGATGTCCATCCGGGCGCTGCGCTGGTACTTGCGACCGTACCAGGGCGGCACCGTGAAGCCCTCGGCCGCCGCCTGGGTCGGGCCGCCCGGACCCATCGAGGCGACCAACGCGGCCGGCGGGGTCGGTCGCAGCTCCGGTCGCGCGCTGTGCTGGGTCCGCTGCTCGCCGAGGCGGCCGCGCACCCGCAAGGTCGGCGGCCGACCGGTGTAGCTGCCGTTCAACACGACGACGTTGCCGGCGACCAGGCCGGCCGGGACGCTGTCCTCGAGGACAGCATGGCGGGGCACGGTGACCTGGAGGTCGCGCAGGACGCCAGGGGCGCTGAGCATGGCGCGGGCGAGGGCGTCGCTTCCGTCGCTGCCGTGCTGGGCGAGGCTGGCCAGGCTGATGCGCGCGCCGAGGCCCGCGGCGATGGTGGCGATCGGGTGATCGGGGCTGATGCCGGCGCGGGCCAGCAGCGGCTCCTCGATCAGGAACAGCAGCTCGGGGCGGACGTCGCGGCGCTTGCCGAGGCTGTCCTGAAAGACCTGCGCGATCGGTGCCGCGCCGGCGCCGGGCGGGAGCATGCCGTCGGTGATCACGAGGATCAGCGGACGCCTCGCGCCGCGCGCGACGATGCGCTGACCGGCGAGGGCGAGCGCGGCTCCGAGGTCGGTGCCCTGCTCGCGCGAGCCGGCGTCGAGCGCCCCGGCGATCCGCTCGCGCGCGGCCCGATCGTGGACCTCCGGCCAGGCCGCGCCCTCGGCCAGCAGCGGCCGCGCCCGCCTGGCGAAGCTGATCGCGTCGAAGGTCAGGCCGCTCGGCAGCGCGTCGAACAGGGCCGCGACCGCGGTGAAGGCCTCGCGGTGCATCCCCGGCGCCGTGCTGCGCGAGCGGTCGACCACCAGCACCACGTGGTCGGGCTTCACCGGCGCCGTCGGGCCGAGCCGCAGCGACAGCGCGAAGCGACCCCCCGGCGCCCCGGGCCCGTCCGAGGCGGCCGCGAGGTGGGCGTCCAGCGGCGCCAGCGTCCCCGCGCGCGCGCCCGGCTCGAGCGGCCACGACACCACGGCGCGGTCCTCGGGCAGGGTGACGAGGTAGGGCTGGTCGGCGTTGCTGCGCCCGTCGACCCAGAAGTGAGGGGTCTTGACGATGACGCGACGCTCGCCCGCGAGGCCGCTGCGCTCGTCGCCGCGGCCGGGCAGCTCGAGCTCCCAGCGTTCGCCTCGCAGGCGCAGGGGGACCTTGAGCAGGAGTTCGACCTGGGTGGTGGTGGCGGGCGCGAGGCTGAAGGCGACGAGCTCGGCGCCCGGGAGGTCACCGGCGGACACGGGCGTGAGGAGGCGGACGAGCACGCTGCCTGGGTCGCGGCGGCCGGCCTCGGGGGCGATGCCCGCGACCTTGCCGGGGCTCCAGACGCCGCCCTGGGCGATCTGGAGGCCGTGGATCTCCGCGCCGCGCGGGAGGGCCAGGCTGAGCACCGCGTCCTGCTCGCGGTTGCTCGCGTTGTGCAGGGCGACGCGCAGGCGCAGGTCGGCCCGATAGCCGTCGGTGCCGTGCACGATCGCCTCGTAGCTGAGCTCCTGGACGACCTGGAAGTTGCGCTCCGGGTTGGCCTGGAGATCGATCTGCAGGGTGTCGGCGCGGGCCGGGCCGGCCAGCGCGGCGACGCAGAGCGCGGGCCCCAGGCCAGTCATCCAGCGGGCGAGCACGGACACCTCGGGACGGTAGCGTGGTTTGCCCCGGCTGGCTCGCGGCGTGGCCGCCGCGGCGAGCGGGCGCGCGGGCGCGCGGGCGCGGCTTGCCAAACGTCGGCGCTCGTGCGCGAGATCCATTGCGGCGCGCCCGGGTCCCCCCGGCCCGGCGGCCTCGCCTGCGACCTCGAGCGTCACGCCCGGTGACGAGCGCTGCGGCCATGTCTGAATCTCCCGCGCAACCTCCCGACGACGACGCGAACTGGCCTGCGAGCCTGCGCCTCGAGCACGGCGTCTTCGAGAGCCGCTATCGGGTCCTGCGCACCCTCGGCGACGGCGGCATGGGCGAGGTGGTGCTCGCGCAGCACATGACGCTGGGCAAGCGGGTGGCGATCAAGATCATGCACCCGCAATACCGCGGCGACACGGCGACCGAGCAGCGCTTCATCCAGGAGACCCGCGCGGCGGCGAGGATCCACCACGACAACGTGGTCGGGATCAGCGACTTCGGGCGCACCGCCGACGGGCGGATGTTCTTCGTGATGGAGTACCTCGAGGGCGAGGACCTGGCGCGCACGCTCCGTCGCGAGGGGCCGATGCCGTGGCGGCGGGTCGTGCACATCGCCCGCCAGATCGTGCGGGCGATCGGCGAGGCGCACCGCCGCGGCGTGCTGCATCGCGACATCAAGCCCGGCAACTGCTTTCGCGTCACCCGCGACGGCGACCCCGACTTCATCAAGGTGCTCGACTTCGGGCTGGCCAAGCTCCTCGACGACCGCGCCGTCCCGGTCGGCCCGCACACCGCCACCGGCGTCAAGCTCGGCACCCCCGGCTACATGGCCCCGGAGATCCTCGCCGGTCAGCGACCGGACGCTCGCGCCGATCTCTACAGCATCGCCGCGCTGATGCTCCGCCTGCTGACCGGCAAGCTCCGCGGCCTCGGCGGGCTCGCGGCCCTCGCCGAGATGCACGAGCTGCCGCCGCCCCTGGCCAAGATGCTGCACAAGGCGCTGCAGGACGACCCCCAGGGCCGGTTCCAGTCGGCCGACGCGATGGAGGAGGCGCTCGAGTACGTGCTGGCCGCCAGCGCCGGTCACAAGTCGGGGCGGGCGTTCTCACAGCCGGTGCCCGCCGCCCAGCCGCTGGCCTCGCGCGCGCCGGAGCCGAGCGCGGACGCCGAGTCAGGGCCCGACGAGAGCCGCACGCCGGCGATGACGAGCGGGGTGCTGCAGCCGGCGGCGCGCCCCGTGGAGTCGCGGCCGCGCGCGCGCGGCGGCGCGGCGCTCCGACCGGCGGCGCCCTCGCGCTGGCGGGTGGTGCTGGTGAGCCTCGCGGTCGGCGCGTTGATCGGCGTCGGCGTCGCGGTGTGGATGCACATGTCTCAAGAGCCAGACGATGAGTCGTCGTCGTCGTCGAGCCCGGTCAGCGCGTCGGCGCCGGGGTCGACGCTGAGGGACCCGTTCGCGCGGCAGGCCGCGCAGCCAGGCGAGTCGTGAGTGCCCTTCCTGCTGGTCGCCACGCTGCTGTGGGCCGTCTCCTTCGGCCTGATCAAGCACTACCTCGGGGGGCTGGACGCCAACCTGATCGCGTGGGCGCGGATGGCCCTGGCGCTGCCGGTGCTGCTGCCGTTCCTGCGCTGGCGCGAGCTGGCGTGCTGGCCGGGCCCGCCGTGGCGGACGGCGCTGCGCCTGGTCGGCGTCGGCGCGGTGCAGTACGGGCTGATGTACACCGGCTACATCGCGAGCTTCGGCTTCGCGGCGGCGCACGAGGTCGCGCTGTTCACGGTGACGACGCCGATCTTCGTCAGCCTGATCCTCGACGCCCACGCGCGCCGTTTCGACGCCGGGAACCTCGGCCTCGCGCTGCTGGCGGCGCTCGGCGCGGCGGTGCTGCAGCTGCACCGCGAGGCGCCGAGCGGGGCGTGGGTCGGGCTGGCGCTGGTCTCGGCCTCGAACCTGTGCTTCGCCTTCGGACAGGTGGAGTATCGCAACCTGCGGCGCGCCGCCCCGGATGCGCGCGACCGGGCGGTGTTCGCGTGGCCCTACCTCGGCGGGCTGCTGGTGACGACGCTGACGACCAGCATCTCCGGCGGCTGGGGCGACCTCGCGGCGATCGGCGCGGCCCAGGCGTGGGCGCTGCTGTACCTCGGGGTCGTGGCCTCGGGGGTGGGCTTCTTCCTGTGGAACCGCGGGGCGGTGACGGCCCGGCCCGCGGCGCTGGCGGTCGCCAACAACTTGAAGATCCCGCTCGCGGTGGTCGCCGCGTTGACGATCTTCGGCGAGCAGGCGGACCTGGGACGGCTGGCGATCGGCGGCGGGATCATGGCGGTCGCGGCGGGCCTCGCGGCGCGGCGTGGTGCGCCTTGATGAGCCGGCTGCGGACCCAGCGCCAGGCGCCGCTGCGCCGGTTGGCGGTACACTGCCCGCGATGAGCGACGAGGATGCAGCCCGGCTTCGGTCGCTCGAGGCCGAGCTGGCGACGCTGCGGGCGGAGATCGACCGCGGCCACGAGCGCGAGGCGCTGCTGCACGCGCAGAAGATGGACTCGCTGGCTCGCCTCGCCGGCGGCCTCGCCCACGACTTCAACAACCTGCTGACGCCGATCCTCGCCTACGCGAACATGGGGCTGATGCAGCTGCGCATAGGTGAGCCGTTGCACGAGGAGCTCGACGAGATCCGCCAGGCCGCGGACCGGGCGACGGGGCTGATCCGCCAGCTCCTGACCTTCTCGCGCAAGCAGCCGATGCAGCTCCACCCGGTCGCGTTGAACCGCGTGATCGAGGGCCTCGCGCCGATGCTGCGGCGGCTGGTCGGCGACGAGGTCGAGGTCGAGCTGCAGCTGGCCGATGACCTCGACAACGTGATCGCCGACCCGGGCCGCGTCGAGCAGATCCTGATCGACCTGGTGCTCCACGCCCGCGACGCGATCGCGGGCGAGGGCCGGGTCACGATCACGACCCGCAACGTCGCGCCCGGCCCCGGCTCCGCGGAGGTCCGCGCCGGCGTGGGACCTGGCCACGTGCTGCTCGCGGTCCGTGACACCGGCGGCGGTATGACCCCCGAGATGCAGCGCCGCGTCTTCGAGCCGTACTTCACCGCCGCCCGGGACCCGCTCAAGGGCGCCGGCCTCGGCCTGGCGAGCGTCCATGGCCTCGTCAAGCTGCACGGCGGCGATGTCCGATGTGACAGTGAAGTCGGACGCGGGACCCTGTTCAGCGTGCTCCTGCCCCGCACCGATGAGCCGCTCCTCGACGACGAGGCGCGCCGTCCGTGACGCGCTCTCCCGCGCCGTGACGCGCGAGCCTTGACGAGGTGACGCCGTCGACCAATACTCCGCGGACGTGCGAGGCATGGGGCCCGCGCGATGACCCGTCGGGCGCGACAGCCCCGGCGAGGAGCGAAAACGTGATGCATCCTCTCTATGCGGCGTGGCAGCGGGCCACGCATCGGTTGGTTGGACAGTCTCATTGCCACTCACACAGCCATTCGCACGGCGAATCTCACGGTGAAGCGCGGCGATGGTTCGGCGGGCGTTGCGGGCCCGGCGGGGGCGCGGAGCAGGGCTATGGCGGCGAGGAGGGCGGGGGCTTCGACGGCGGCGGCGGGGGCTTCGGCGTGCGCCGGCCGCTGCGCTTCCTGGCCTACAAGCTCGGCCTCGAGGAGCGGCAGGTCGCCGAGTTGGCGGTCATCCTGGACACGCTGAAGACCGAGCGGGCGCAGGCGGAGGTCGACCAGCGGCGGACGACCGCGGCCTACGCCGACTTGCTGGCGGCGGAGACCTTCGACGGCGCCGCGGCGACGGCGGTCACGGGCGAGCGCGTGCGCTCGTCCCAGCGCGTGCAGGAGGCCGTGCAGGCGGCCCTGGCGAAGATCCACGCCCTGCTGGTGGAGGAGCAGCGCAAGCGGCTCACCTACCTGCTGCGCACCGGCACGCTGCGCCTGTGATGTCACGATGACGCGCTGACAAGAGGACGGCCAGGTCGCGCTGCGGCGCGGCCTGGCCGTTCGTGCGGGTCGCGGAGCGGCTCAGCGCGGCTGGATGAGCACCTGATGCGGCGCTGGCACGGGCAGGCCGGCGGTGGCATCGGCGATGGCGCGATAGGCCGCGGCCAGGACGGCCTCCTGCTCGGGGACGCCGCCGCTGACGTAGGGGCGGACGTAGAGCGCGGTGCCGGCGGCGTTGTACTCGAGCACGCCGACCTCGGGCGCGGGCTCGCCGATGACGTGGGGGATCTTGACGAGGAGCTCGCGGATGCGGGCGGAGACCTCGAAGGGGTTGACGCCGTTGGCCAGCTGCGCGCGGAGCTCGAGGCGCACGTAGGGGTTGTGCGAGTGGTTGATGATGTTGTCGGAGAAGAGCTTGTTGTTGCCGACGAAGATGCGGACGTTGGCGCGGGTGTCGAGGGTGGTCGCGAACATGCCGATCTCCTTCACCTGACCGTTGACCCCGCCGGCGGTGATGATGTCGCCGACCTTGAACGGGCGCAGCATCACGAGGAACACGCCGGCCGCGAAGTTGCCGAGCAGGCCCGACCACGCCATGCCGATCGCCACGCCGGCCGCGGCCAGCAGCGCGGCGAAGGATGTCGACTCGACCCCGAACATGCCGAGGATGCCGACGATCAGCACGACGCGCAGGACGATCCCCAGCGCCGAGGTGACGTAGGAGCCCATCGTCTGGTCGAAGCTGCGGGCGTTCATCGCGCGGCTCACGAGCCGGCAGGCGAAGCCGATGAGCATGCCGCCGATGACCCAGATGGCGATCGCGCCGAGGACGCGTAGCAGCAGCGGGATGGCGTAGAGCTGGAACAGGCCGGAGGCGTCGGCGAACCAGGTGTCGGGGGCGAGGAGGGCGGCGGAGAGCATGAGCGGAGGGTGGCGGGATCTACGCCCGATGACAAGGGGGCCCGCGCGGGCGCAAAAGAACTCGCGGCGCTCGTGTGCTAAAAGCCGGAGCGACGGATGCTCGCGCCGGTTCATCGCCATATCCTCGCTGTGCTCGGCCTCGCCGGCGTCGGGGCGGCCTGCGCGGGCCGGCTACAGGACGTCATCCGGGCCCAGGCGGCCGGAGATCTGGGCTGTCCCGAGGAGCAGGTCATCGTTCGCGGCCGGGCCGGGGGCCCGAGCTACGCCGTGACGGCCTGCGGGCGCGAGCGCAGCTATCAGACCGCGTGCAACTCGCTGGGGACCTGCGTGGCCTATCCGGTCGGCGAGCAGGCGCGGTCGAGCGGGGCGACGGGGCGTGAGGACCTGTGGGCCGAGCCGGCAGCGCAGCCCGAGCCCGCGGCCGATGTGCCGGGGAGCGACGCGCCCGCGGTGGATGGTTCGACGGTCGATCTGTCGGCGGTGGCCCGTGCGCTGGCGAGCGATGGGCCGGCGAGCGATGTGGCGGCGGAGGTCGATGTGCCGGCGGCGACCGAGGTGCCATTGGGGGAGGCGCGGGCGGTCACGCTGCGTAACGATTGCGAGCGGACGGTGGCGCTGTTCATCGGGGAGGAGCCGGCCAGCGGGGCCGGGCGCTATACGAGCCTGGGGTCGATGAACACCGCGACGATCCAGCTGCGTCCCGGCGAGCCGGTGTGGCTGCTCGACGCGAAGGGGGCGGGGCTGACGAGCATCGGGGTCGACGGCGACATCCGCGAGATCGCGGTGGTCGAGGGCTGCGGCGGGCTGTCGGCGCGCTGAGGTCGCGGCGGGGCGATCAGAACAGCCAGGCCTCGCACACCGCGGCCGACGGGTTGTCGCACACCTGATCGCGCCAGTAGCCCTCCGGGAAGCCGTCGCCGATCATGGCGACGCAGTTGGCGGG
>Ga0073899_10002070_pt1 | contig 18153 bp, 24 predicted proteins | sample KloWWTmetaKNB5Ph_FD_88975 | JGI IMG/M metagenome (GOLD analysis project Ga0073899, IMG submission 88975) | Active sludge microbial communities from Klosterneuburg, Austria, studying microevolution and ecology of nitrifiers - Klosterneuburg... | ecosystem: Engineered > WWTP > Aerobic digester >... | reverse complement strand
CGCCGATCGACGGGCATTTCCTCTGATGCCAGAACAACCCCACCCCGACCCTCCCCTCGCTGCGCGAAGGGAGGGAGACAAGCGAACACACCATGGACATGGATGACACTTCACCGCGCCGCGAGATCAAGAGCTTCGTCAGGCGCATCGGACGCATGACCGAAGGCCAGAAGCGCGCGATCACGGACCTGTGGCCGCGCTATGGTCTCGACTACACCGGCACCCTGCGCGATCTCGCGAGCGTGTTTGGCAACCCGAATCCCGTCGTGCTCGAGATCGGCTTCGGCAATGGCGAGGCGCTGTTCGCAGCGGCCAAAGCCGACCCCGCGCGCAACTACGTCGGCATCGAGGTGCACGAACCGGGCGTCGGACGCCTGCTCAAGCAAGCCGATGACGCCGGCCTTGGCAACCTGCGCGTGTCGCGGCACGACGCCGTCGAGGTGCTGCGCAGCGAGATCTCCCCCGCAGCGCTCGCCGAGCTGCGCCTGTATTTCCCCGACCCGTGGCACAAGGCGCGTCACCACAAGCGCCGCATCGTGCAGCCCGGGTTCGTCGAACTGGTCGCATCGCGCCTGCAGCCCGGCGGCCTGTTCCACCTGGCCACGGACTGGGAAGCGTATGCCGAGCACATGTTCGACGTGCTCGACGCCAGCCCCTCGTTCCGCAACGAACTCGGCCCCCGCCAGAGCGCTCCGCGCCCAGACTGGCGCATCGAAACCCACTTCCAGAAGCGCGGCGAGCGCCTCGGCCACGGCGTCTGGGACCTGCTCTACCGGCGCTGCTGAGCGCGTGAAGTTTCGCTGACACCACTGCCTTCCACGGTTCCGGCACGCGGTGCGGCGGGGCTACACTCGGCCAGGCGCCCGCCCCAACCCAATCGCGAGGACCATGCTCAGCGGCCTGAACCTATCCGGCGAGATGCTGTTCGTGCTCGGACTGACCGTGTTCACCCTGGTCATGTTCACGCTCGAGTGGGTGCGCGCCGATGTCGTGGCCCTGCTGGTGCTGGTGGCACTCGGCATCACCGGCATCGTGCCGACCGACCAGTTGTTCGACGGCTTCGCCGGCAACGCCGTGCTCGCGATCATGGCGACGATGATCCTCGGCGCCGGGCTCGACCGTACCGGCGTGTTGAACTCGGCGGCCTCGTACATGCTGCGCATTTCCAACGGCGACGAACGCCGTCTGCTGCTGGTGCTGTGCGCGATCACCGGCGCGATCTCGGCGGTGATGCAGAACCCCGCGGTCACCGCGCTGTTCCTGCCGGTGGTGGCGCGCATCAGCTCGCGCACCGGCCTGCCGCTCTCGCGGCTGCTGCTGCCGATGGCCTGCTGCATCATCCTTGGCGGCACCATGACCATGGTCGGCAACTCGCCGCAGATCCTGCTCAACGACCTGGTGCTCTCGGTCAACCGCAACCTGCCCTCGGGCGCCGACACCATCGAGCCGTTCGCGATGTTCAGCGTCACTCCGATCGGCCTCGCCTTGTTCCTGTCCGGGCTCGCCTACTTCCACTGGTTCTGGCCCAAGCTGATGCCGACGCGCGAGGACGAGCGCCAGGTGGTCACGCCCGGCGCCACTGCCAGTTACTTCGAGAGCACCTACGGCATCGAAGGCGAAGTGATCGAACTGATGGTGCCGGCCGAGAGCGCACTGATCGGCCTGTCAATCGCCGAGGTCGAGGCACAGCCCGGCACGCCGCTGATCCTCGCGATCAAGATCGGCGAAGAAGCACGACTGGCGCCACCGGCCGACCAGATGCTGTGGGCGAACACCATCCTCGGCGTGCTCGGCCCGCGTGAGCGCATCCACGAATGGGCGCAGCAACAGGGCCTGCGGGTGCTGCCCATGGCGCGCAATTTCGGTGCGATGTTCAACCCTACGCGCGCCGGCATCGCCGAGGCGGTAATTCCGCCGAACTCGCGCTTCATCGGACAGAAGGTCGGCGAGCTGCGCCTGCGCAAGCGCTTTGGCATCTCGGTGCTTGCTGTCAACCGCGGCGACCGCATCTGGCGCGAGGAACTACGCGGTCGCGGTCTGCGCCAGGGCGACACACTGGTATTCCACGGTGCCTGGCGCGACCTCGCGCATGCAGCAGAAGACCACGATTTCGTCGTCGTCACCGACTACCCCAAGGACGAGGAGCGACCACACCGGCTCAACCACGCCATGGTGTTCTTCGCGCTGTCGCTGGTGCTGGCCCTGCTCTCCGATCTGCCCTTGCCGGTGGCATTGCTCACCGGCGCGGTCGGCATGCTGCTGACCGGCGTGCTGAACATGGACGAGGCCTATCGCGCGATCAACTGGAAGACGATCTTCATCATGGCCTCGCTGATCCCGCTCGGCTGGGCGATGGATTCGACCGGCGCCGCCGCATGGATCGCGCAGGAAATTCTGGTCGTGCTCGGCGATGTGCCGGTGTGGGCGCTGCAACTGGCGCTGATGATCCTGACCAGTCTGTTCGCGCAGGTGATGTCGCAGGTCGGCGCCACCGTGGTGATGGTGCCGATGGCGATCAACATCGCGCTCGCCGCGAACGCCGATCCGATGCCGTTCGCGCTGCTGGTCACGCTGTCGGCCTCGAACAACTTCACCAGCACGGCGAACCCGGTGATCTCGCTGGTCGCGAGCCCGGCCAGCTATCGCAATCAGGACCTGATGCGCGCGGGCCTGCCGCTTGGCGCGATCTTCGTCGTGGTCGCGCTGGTCATGGTCAATCTGGTCTATTGATCGAGCAGCACCGCACCATCCTCGATGCGCAAGGCCACCGGCACCAGACCATTGCCGCGACACGGCCCGGAAGTGCAGAAACCGCTGTCGAGCTTGAACATCGCGCCGTGCGCGGCACAGACCAGATGATCCTTCTCGATCAGGAACCGACCCGGCGCCCAGTCGAGTCGGCGGCCGGCATGCGGACATTCGTTGTGGTAACCGAGCACACGCTCACCGACGCGCACCAGGATGATCTCGAAGCCACCGGTGCTCGATGCCAGATGCGCACCCACGGCGACGCCTTCCGGAATCGCGGCGAGCGCGATCCGTCCTGGCGCCCCGGTTTCGCCATCCGGCGTGAGGCTGTCGTTCATGTCGTCATCACTCCTTTGCTTCATGCTAGTTCCACCTCCCGGGAATGATGCCATGTCGACCCTGTCCGCCCTGTTCCGCCCCGTGCTGGCCGTGCTGAAGCTGCTGCTGATCGGCGCGATCGCCCTGGGCGCGCTGCTGTTCGGCACCCTCGTGGCCGCCGTCATTTTCCTCGGCGTCAGCCTGCTGCGACTGTTCCGCGGGCGCAGCGAAGGCAGCGTGAGCAAGGACGGCGAGCGTGTGTTCGAGGCCGAGTACGAAGTCGTGCGTCGCCCCGGCAGCGGCGTGCTGACGCCACCCGGGCGCGATCGCGACTGATCCGCCGCTGCACGAGCGCGGCGGGTCTTTGCTGCGCGCACCGACCGAACCCCGGGAACCTCAACGATGTCGATGGTCGTCAGCGGCGAAGCCACCGCGAATGCCGCAGAGCGCGAACGCTGGTTGATCCTCGCCGCCCTGCTCTCCCTTTACCTGGTCTGGGGCTCGACCTACCTCGCGATCAAATGGGCGCTGGTCGGCTTCTCGCCGTTTGCCATGGCCGCGATCCGCTTCGCCGCCGCCGGCCTGATGTTCTTCGCCTGGCTGCGCTGGAAAGGCGTGGCGGTGCCGACTTGGGCGCAGTGGAAAAACCTGCTGGTGATGGGCACCTTGCTGCTTGGCGTTGGCAACGGCTTGGTCTGCTATGCCGAGCAAAGCGTCGGCTCCGGGCTCGCCGCCGTCGCCATCGCCAGCATGCCGCTGTGGGCGGCGATGTTCGGCGCGATGTACGGGCGCTGGCCGACGCGTCGCGAAGGCCTCGGTCTCGCCATCGGATTCGTCGGCGTGATTCTGCTCAACCTCGGCGGTGATCTGGCCGCAAACCCCGCCGGCGCGATCGCGCTGCTGATCTCGCCGATCGCCTGGGCGTTCGGCTCGGTGTGGAGCCGCGGCCGCGACCTGCCAAGCCCGATGATGAGCACCGCAGCGCAGATGCTGATCGCGGCACCGGGGCTGGCGCTGGCCACGCAATTGCATGGCGAGGGCTGGATTCGCCCGGGCATCGATGCGCTGGCGATCGGATCGCTGGTCTATCTGGCGATTTTCGGCTCGATCATCGGCTTCGGTGCCTACGTCTATCTGCTCGACAAGGTGCGCCCAGCCATCGCGACCAGCTACGCCTACGTCAACCCGCCGATCGCGGTGCTGTTTGGCGTGCTGCTCGGCGGCGAAACCCTGCACGGCCGCGATCTGGTCGCGATGAGCATCATCCTCGCCGGCGTCGTGCTGATCACCTGGAAGCGCGCGTAGCCGCGAGGGCGCGGCCGCGGATTTCAGCCTTCGTTGGAGACGCCGTGCGGCACGTGCCCGGTGGCGACGTGGTCGCTGGCGGATTCGGCGTTGCGCGCGGAGTCGTCGAAAAAAATGTCGGCGCCGAAGGTGCGCAGGAACGGCCCCTTGTCGCGGCCACCGAGGAACATGGCTTCGTCGAGACGCACGCCCCACTCGCGCAAGGTCAGGATCACGCGCTTGTGCGCCGGCGCCGAGCGCGCGGTGACGAGCGCGGTGCGGATCGGGCTCTGCCCGAACGGAAATGCCGACTGGATGCGGTGCAACTGGTCGAGGAAGGCGCGAAACGGTCCGCCGCCCATCGGCTTGGCCGCGTGTTTGATCTCGTTGTCGTGGAAGGCCTGCAAACCCTGCTCCTGCGAGATGCGTTCGGACTCGTCGGAGAAGATCACGGCGTCGCCATCGAAGGCGATGCGCAACTGGTCGGTCTGGCGGTCCGGCGCCTTGGACGGCAGGATGGTCGCGGCCGCCACACCCGCTTCGAGCGCGCTGGCGACATCGTCATGGTTCGCCGAGAGGAACAACTGCGCGCCGAACGGCTGCACATAGGGCCAGGTCGGCGCGCCATTGGTGAACGCAGCGCGCACGATCTCGAGCCCGTAGTGCTCGATCGAATTGAAGATGCGCAGGCCGGTGTCGGACGAATTGCGCGACAGCAAGATCACCTCGATCCGCGGCGTCTCGTCTGAGAGCCGATTGATGCGCAGCAATTTCTCGACCAGCGGAAAGGCGATGCCAGGCGCCAGCAACTCGTTCTCGCGCGCCATCTGGTACGCCCGATACGCATCCAGCCCCTCGCGCTCGAACAAGGCATGACTCTCGCCCAGATCAAACAACGCCCGCGAGCTGATCGCGACGGTGAGACGGTGATCGCTGGTCGGTTCGAGGCTCATTCAAACCCGTCGGCGAACAGGTGGGGATAGACCACGAGCGCTGCCTGCACCGCGGCCAGCACGTCCAGGCGTCCGTGGCCGTAGAGATTGTTCGGCACGCCGGCCGATGAACAGGCCGTGGAGGAAACCGCCGTCGCCGACTGCTCCAGGTACTGGCGCACCAGCGCCGGCTGGCGTTGCAGGGCGGGCACTGCGCTCATGAACAACGCTGCAGCGCCGGCGACATGCGGGCCGGCCATGCTGGTGCCGCTCATCGTGGTGTAGCTGGTGTCGCCGGAATTGACGGCCGAGCGCACGCTGGATCCCGGCGCGGAAATGTCCGGCTTCATCCGGTTGCTGCCATCGACCGTGACCGGCCCGCGACTGGAGGAACCGGAGAGCGTGCCGGTCGATGCCGAGAAATTGCCAACCGAAAACGACTCCGCAAAGAACGCAGGCGGGTCGCTGACCGTCGAACAGCCACTGCCGCCATTGCCCGCAGAGACCACCACCAGCACACCGGCGGCGGTCAGATTGCTGATCGCGGTCTGCATCGTCGCCCAGTTGCCGGAATTGCAGCCTTCCACAGCGGGGCAACCCCAAGAGTTGTTGATCACGTGCGGCGCCTGGTTCGGATCGCCCTGCGCCGGCGTGCCGCCAACCGGGTATGGCGCCAGGAAGAACTCGAAGCATTCGAGGTAGGTGGTCGGTGTGCCGTTGCCCACATCCATGTTGCGGCAGGCGATCCACTTCGCATCCGGCGCCACGCCGATCTGGTTCGTACCGCCATCGTCGCCGATCATGGTGCCCATGGTGTGCGTGCCATGACCATTGTCGTCGCAGGGAGCCACGGCATTCGCACCGCAGACGCCGCCGCCGGAGTGGATGGCGTCGTGCCATTGGTAGTCGTGGTTGGCGCTGACCCCATTCCAGCCGCGGTACTTGGCCTTGAGCGCTGCGTGCGTCCAGCGATAACCGGTGTCTTGCCCCGCAACGACGATGCCGGTGCCGCGCGGGTTGCCGGGCAGCGCCCAGACCGCGGGAGCATTGATGTAGGTGACGCCGAGTTCGATCGCCGTCACCGCCTTGCCGAGCGGCAGCGGCTCCGCCTTCGGCAGGGCGTGGCGGATCACCGGGTCGGCATCGATGCGCACGACATCCTTGCGCTTCGCCAGCAGATCAAGCCGACTGGGCGGCAAGGTGGCGGCCACCGCGTTGACCACGCTGAACGCCTGATATTCGACGCCCTCGCGCCGCAGCCAACCGATCACACCGGCCTGCGTCGCCGCGGCTTGCGCGCGCAAGGCCGCGTGCACCACCTGCGGACGCAGCTTGGGCGGCGTGCGCGCAGACAGCGCCGCGATATCGACTCGGGCCTTGTCGTCCACCTGCGGCACGATCAGCACCCGCACCGGCGCGCCGGCACTCTTCGCCAGTTCGGCGCGCAGGGCAGGATCGACCTTGTCGCGCCAATCCCCGGCAGTGGCCGAGAGAGCGATCAGCGACAGGGTCGCGAAGGCGGCGCAGCGCATGCGTTCAGAAGGCGAATTGTTCATCGAGGATCCGTTGCTCAAGATTGTGTTCGGGGTCGAACAGCAGGGTGACCGTGCGTGTCGGCGACTCGCGCACCGTCACCTCGACGATGTCGCGCACCTCATTCGCGTCCGCGGTCGCGCTCACCGGTCGCTTGTAGTGGTCGAGAATCTCGAAGCGCACCTCGACCGACGCCGGCAACACCGCACCGCGCCAGCGACGCGGCCGGAACGGCGAGATCGCGGTCATCGCCAGCACGCGCGAATCGAGCGGCAGGATCGGCCCATGTGCCGACAGGTTGTAGGCGGTGCTGCCGGCGGGCGTGGATACCAGCACGCCGTCGCAAATCAGTTCTTCGAGCTTGACCACGCCATTCAGCGAAACCCGAATGTGCGCGGCCTGCTTGGTCTGGCGCAACAGCGAGACCTCGTTGAAGGCGATCGCATCGACGGTGGAACCCGACTCCGCCACCGCCGTCATCTCCAGCGGCCGCAGCTGGGTCGGGCGCGCGCGCTCGATGCGTGCGCCCAACTCGTCGGCATGAAACTGGTTCATCAAGAAGCCGACACTGCCAAGCTTCATGCCGTACACCGGCTTGGCCAGATCGCGGTAGCGGTGCAGGGTCTGCAGCATGAAGCCGTCGCCGCCAAGCGCGACGATGACATCGGCCGCGGACGGCGCGATCTCGCCATGCACCGCGCGCAGCACGGCGAGCGCGGACTGGGCTTCTTCGGTCCTGCTGGCGGCAAACGCGATGCGGCTGGTCATGGCCGCGCAGAATGCCGCAAGCGCGCCGCGCGCGGAAGCAGTTTCGCTATAACCAAAATCGCTCGCGATACTTCTGTTCCTGCGCGTCGTCCCTCGGCACCCGGCCCATGCGGGGCCGGATCAATGCGCTGGCGATGCGCGCTGCGACTACCGCCAAGCGCCTTGGCTCGACGCCACGGCGTCTGGCCTACCCACCCCGCCTCGGGCGCTCCCGCCGCAGCGTCCACCCAACCAGGACGAGCACGCCCAGGATGCCCGCCGCCAGCGAGTAGCCCGACAGCGCAGGCACCGGAACCGGCGCTTGCGCAGCCGGACCAGCCACGACCAGCGTCCTGGTGAATTGATCCGGCCCGGGAAACCCGACTACGTTGAAGTTCACGGTGTAGACGCCAGGGGCAAGATGCGGAACATCCACGATGGAGAAATCCGGGGCATACATGAATCCGCAGCCGTCACCCCACCAAGCGGTGATCGCGATGGCGTTCGCGGAAATCACTACCGAACCGCCGGAGGGTTCAATTACGCCGATCGTCTTCGGCCCGAGTCGAAGCACTGCGCCTTCGTGCAGTTCCATCGTCGGCAGATAGGTGAGTTCACTCGGCCACTGGCTCAAGTCACCATCGCAGGTGTCGCCGGCCATTGCCGGCGACAAGGCGAATTGCAGCGAGAGGCCGAGGAGCCACCGGACTGCACACTTCCATCCAAGATGCATGATGTTCAGGACCTCGCTCGCAAAGCATCGACGAGCGTCTCATCGCCTCAAGGCACGATGACACGCTCTTACCTGCAGATGCCGACGTCCTTGATGCCCAATTGCCCCCAGCCGGACTTGCAAGCCCACGCTCGATCGCTGTCTTGGCAGCGAGTGATCGGTCGGGTCGTCATCGCGCCGCTGAAGCGAGCGTGCTACAGCCCAAAACGCTCGCGGTACTTCTGTTCCTGCGCGTCGTCGTTCGGCACCCAGCCCATGACCACGCTGCGCGAGCCGCGCGGTGCCAGCGCGACGCCGGTCTCGGCGCACGCCCAGTCGCCGTGTTCGTCGCAGGTCGCGAGCTTCATCTGCGGACGTCCGGCGCCGATGTCGAGCACGTGCGCCACGACCGCATCGCCCGGCTCGGGATTCTGGTCGGTGGTGAAGCGAAGCCTGGAGAGGAAGGTCACGATGCACATGCCAGCGGTCCGGTTACTGGAATCGGTCACAAGTTCCGTGCCATGGGCGCGGCCGAAAAAGTCGCGCGCTTGCGTCGGCGCAAACGCCATGTCTGGCGCCCGCTGCAGCCCCTTGCAATACACTCTGTCGCAATCGCTGCGCCGCGAGAGTTCCGGGGCGCAACGCCAAACGCCACAACGCTGCGAAGGAGCGACGCAAATGGGCATGGGTTTCAAGCCGTGGTCACTGTTCGGATTCGCGCTTGCCTTCCCGCTGTGTACGCAGGCCGCGCCAGCGATTTCGCTCGCCACCACCGTCGGCAAGGCCAGCGTGCATTGCACCGATCCGGGCAATCCCGACAACTGCGGCCTGCCGCCCAGCAACATGGTCAGCGTCGAACCCGGCGAACCCTATGTCGTCGGCTACAACGTCAGCAACACCGGCGACACCGCGTTCGTCTCGCACACGCTGACCGACACCGTGTTCGGCGTGCTGCTCAACAACTTCTCCTACACCCTGCCTCCGAGCGCAGCAGCGTTCATCACGCAGCGCGGGAATGCCCCGCTGGTGGCCGGCACCTATCCGCAAACGGCCACGTGGGTCGCCACCACCGCGGGCGGCGACACCGCCACCGCGCCCGGCAGTGTCAGCCTGACCGTGCTTCCACCCGATTTCGAGATCACGACCACGGTCGCCCCCGCGATCGAGGTCTGCACAACCCGAACAACATCAGTACCTGCGGCCTGCCGACCCGCCACGCCATCGACTTCGAGCCCGGCCGCAAGGTCGTGGTCGGCTACCAGATCCACAACTCGGCGGCGTTCGCGATGCCGACGCACACCCTGGTCGACAGCGCGCTCGGCATCCAGCTCAACAACTTCCCCTACAACCTGACCCCAGGTGCCAGCGCCTTCCTGACCGTATTCGACACCCCGCCGAGCGACAGCGTGCGCAGCGCCACCTGGACCGTCACCACCACCTACGGCGCAACGCCGGCGCGGTCCGACCAGTACGAAATCACCCGATTCCTGTTTGCGGATGGGTTCGAGTAGCGTCACCGCGGAGTTACCCCGAGCCAAAAACAACAAGGGCCTGCGCACCGTGAAGCACGCAAGCCCTTGTTTTCATTGGTGCCGGAGATAGGATTCGAACCTACGACCTACGCATTACGAATCGGGAGGGCGAGCACATCAAACCCTAACGCATAGCATCATGAAGCCCGCTCCGTAGCTGCGTTTCGTGATTTTCATGCGTAGCACTTGCGAACGCGTCAGAACACTGCGTAACATCGGAATTGTTACGCACTCCGTTACGCAGGCGACCTACGCATGCCGAAGAAACCGGTCAAGAAGACGCTCACGACTGAGGGCATCAGGGCACTGGTCGCGCGACCGCCTCACAAGCGCGTTGATCACTTCGATGCTGCGACTGCTGGCCTGTGCCTGACGATCGGACCGAAGGCAGCGACTTGGTATGTCTTCCGTCGAATCGACGGCAAGCTGACCAGGATCACGCTCGGGTCATGGCCGGAACTCGGACTGCAGGGCGCACGCGGCAAGGTCGAAGACATCGCGACCAGCATCGCCGCAGGCAAACATCCGAAGGCCGAGCGCGCGCGAGAGCAAGCCGCGAAGGCGGAAGCTCGCGCCATTGACCATGATCGACTGGTTGAGCGCGTCGGCAAAGCGTGGAGCAGGGTTCACTTCCCTACCCTGTCCAAGTCGACGGCGACTGACTACCAGCGCGGACTGGACGAGTTCACCACGCACTTTGCTGGTCGCGAACTCGGAACCATCAAGCGCGGCGAAGTGAAACGATTTCTGGACACAGTGCAAGCCCGCTCGCCCAGTGCAGCGAACCGCGCCGCCGTGGTCATCCGCCTGTTGTTCGGCTATGCCCGTGACCGCTACGAACTCGCCGACAATCCCGTCGTCGACTTGAAAAACCCGGCCAAGCAGAAAGCTCGAGATCGCGTGTTGAGTCGCGCCGAAATCCGCGTGCTGTGGCACGCATGCGAGGCGGCCGGCTACCCCTATGGGCATGCGTTGCGGTTCGCCCTGTGCACGGGCCAGCGCATCGGCGAAGTAGGCGCACTGCGCCGGTCTGACGTCGATTCGGACGGTGAGTTCTGGATTCAGACCGAGAACAAGACGAAGAAGAGGATCGACATCTTTCTCGCGCCCCTGGCGCGCGCCATCCTGAAATCGTGCCCGAAGATCGGCAAAGTCGGCTGGTACTTCACGAACGATGGCGACGTGCCGCTGCGCAAGGACATCTGGCACAACTCGCTGCGTCGCCACATCACGCCGCACGTCGACGATGCCGCGAAGGCGCTGGGCCTTCCGACAATCACTGCGCCATGGACGCCGCACGACTTGCGCCGCACGGTACGCACAGGCCTGACCGGATGGTGCCAAGTCGCACCGGACACCGCAGAGCGCGTGCTGAATCACGCCATCGGCGGCCTGCGTGCGGTCTATGACCACGCCGACTACAAACCGCACGTCACCGGCGCGCTGCAGCAATGGGACGCCGAACTGGCGCGGATCATCCGCGGCGAGCGCGCGGCGGTCATCAGCATCAAATCGAAACAACCGAATCCGGCACGAGCCGGGAGCAAGCGGCCGGCGGCGTGATTACGGCACGCCGCCGACCTACCACCATCGCTCACAGCAGGAGAACGATCATGACAATCTCGAGTGTACGCACTCACGATGCGCCCGCGATCAATTGGCGCCTCAATCCAGTGGCATGCGATTGCTGCAACAAGCCTCTTCCCCGGGCAGGCGTGTTCTGGAGCAAGACGCATCGCGAACTGCCGTTCGTCGCGCTTCCCTATGTCGCTTGCAGCGACTGTTCGAATGGCGAATCCTTCGATGCGATCGCCGCGATTGTTCGCCGCGCAGAGCGTCACTCGCCAACCTGGGCCGCGGCGGTCCAGACGATGCTGATGCAGCCGGTCCCCGGCGGTGCGTCATGAGTGCGCATCCGGCGGAAGCACTCAATGGCCAGCTGATCGGCTTCACGTTTGAGTCGGGGCGCTGGCTCGGGCAAGTGCAGCGCTCCTTCTCTGCCCGCGAACAGATGACGATTTCCGAGTGCATGGATCTGCGCGAGCTTGACGCAGTGGCTCAGGACCAGGCCCGCGCCTTCCTTCGCGAGCGCGGCATTGATCCGACTACCTATGGCATCGCGGCGTGAGTCCGAAGCGACCAGCACCGAAGCAACCGCGCGCCACGAAGGCGCGCGCGTTGCCTAGCCGCAAGGTATCCGACGAACACACGCTGTTGCTCGATGTGGATGCGCTGGACATCGTCAGCGACAAGCGTGGACACGCGAGAGACAACATCGTGCCGCGGTGCGAGCGGCGACTCCGCAAGCTTGGGCATGGTGCCTCCGACTGGTCGCAGATCGAAGCGCAAGAGGTGTCGGGAATGCCGATATACGTTTGCCCCAGGCACTTGCTCATGGAGCCAAGCGCCCTGGATGCAGCGGTGCTTCGCGCATGGGCAGAGCACTACGCCGAAAACGCAGTGAGCGACGCGGGGCTATGGCACTTCCACATGCGCCGCCGCGCGATGGGCGCGGATCGCGAGATCTTCCACGCATACCTGAATCAGGTTAATGCGAAGCAGCCTAGGCATCGTGATCGCGGCCCAGTCTGGCGCACAGTCGAAATGCTCATCAACGAAGGCGCGAGGGACGCAGCCGGCGTGCTGCGAAAGCTGTCTGATCCTGACGAAATGGATCGCCCAGGCAGCGACTATCCAATTGTCGTCTGCAGCGATGCTGCCGATGACCCGATCCGCTGGTATCCGCGCGGGAGCGACGAAGGCGATGCCCGCGAAGCGACGTTCGCGCACATTCGCAGCGTCGTCTCCAAGATCAAGAAAACAGTTAGCGGCTAACTGAAACATCAGGGTTTTTGATTCGCGTGCGCCGCAACGAGCGCAAACAAAGCGAATCACGATGCAAACCGAAACGCTCTACCCCGCCGCCAAGGTGAAGTCGACCTTCAACATCAGCGGCATGACCCTGTGGCGCTGGGTGAACAAGGGCATCTTGCCGAAGCCCATCGTCATCAACTCGCGCAATTTCTGGCCCGAGTCGGCAGTTCAGGCAGTCATCGCGAAAGGGCGCGACGCACGCGCCGAGGTGGCCGCATGAACGGCGTCGAGTACCTGGCCGCTACCGCGCGCGCGTTCGGCCCCGGTACTGGCGAGCTGCGCGGCGCTCTGCATGCCGGCCTGCGCCGCGCTCAAGCGATGCTGGAGAGCGCTCGCACGCCCGAGGATGCAGACTCGCTCACGCGCCAATTGATCGGCCTGCAGCGCATTTCCGGCCGTCTGCGCGAGCGACTCGCGGAGGCCTCGAATGACTGACCCCAGAAACACGAGCGCCCAAGCTGGCGGGCTCGGGCGCTCGGGAAATCACCGGATCGGACAAGATCGGCCCGCGCATCATACTGGCTCACCGCCGGACGTGGAAATCCTGCTGCATCGCCTGGAGCACGTGCGTCAGTACGGCAAGGGCTGGTCGGCTCGCTGTCCGGCTCACCAGGATCGGCAAGCGTCGCTGTCCGTGGCCATCGGCAACGATGGCCGCATTTTGCTGCACTGTTTTGCGGGCTGCCCAGTCGGCGACGTGCTCGGCGCGGTCGGGCTAGTGCTGGCCGACCTGTTCCCCGCCCGCATCCGCGACGATTCGCCGGACGGCCGCCGCGCGCTTCGTGAGGCCGCCCGCCAAGCTCAGTGGCGGGCGGCGCTTGGCGTTCTGGCATTCGAGGCCAGCGTCGTCGGTTTCGCCGCCTATGACGTGCTGCGCGGCAGACTGAGCGACGCGGACGCACACAGGGTCGCGGTCGCGATCGAGCGGATCGACGCCGCGCGCGAGGTGCTGCGATGAGGCCCCCTGTCGACTACAACAGCCGCCTGGACGAGGCCGCCGCGCGCGACCTGGCCGCAACACTGCGAAATGCAGGCGCGATCCGCGAACCTGACGACGAACCGCGCCCCCTGCCAGACGCCCCGGCGCCGATGCCATTCGACATGGCATTGCTGCCGGAGTCCCTGCGCCCGTGGATTGACGACATGGCAGAGCGCTTGCAGTGCCCTCCGGACCTTTTGGCAGTTTCGTCAGTGGTGGGGGCCGGCGCAATTCTCGGAAATCGCATCGGCATCCGGCCGCAGGAAAACAGCGACTGGACCGAGGTCCCGAACCTGTGGGGAATGATCGTCGGCCGGCCGGGAACGATGAAGTCACCTGCCATGAGCCAAGCCCTTGCGCCACTGCGCCGGCTGCAGGTGCAGGCGCGAGAGGTTCACGGCGAGGCGATGGCCCAGCACGCACGCGAGATGGAAACGCACGAGCTGCGCGCCAAGGCGGCCAAGTCTGCCGCCGTCAAAGCGTTGTCCAAGAATGCCGGTGCGACGATCGAACTGCCCGATGAACCTGAGGCGCCGACGCTGCGCCGCTACATCGCCAATGACTCGAATATCGCGAGCCTCGGCGAACTGTTGCGCCAGAACGCCAACGGCATCCTGATCGAGCGAGACGAGCTGGTCGGACTGCTTCGCGGGCTTGACCAGGAGGATCGCGCCGAAGAACGCGCGTTCTACCTGACCGGCTGGAATGGTCGAGACGGCTACACCTTCGACCGCATCCTGCGCGGACTGGATCTGCACATTCCCAAGGTAACGCTGTCTGTCATCGGCGGCGCGCAACCAGGCCGCATTGCTGACTACTTGCGCCACGCAGTGCGCGGCACAGCCGGCGACGATGGGCTGATGCAGCGATTCTCGTTGCTGGTGTGGCCCGACCACCGCGGTGACTGGAAAGACGTGGATCGATGGCCGGACAGCACAGCACGCAATCGAGCGTTCGCCTCGCTCGATCGCTTGGACAAGATCACGCCGGACGATGTTGGCGGCCAGCGTGACCAGTTCGATCCGTCGCCTTACCTGCGACTCTCACCCGGAGGCCTGTCCGCTTTCCGCGAATGGCGCACCGAACTGGAACGCAGGTTGCACGGCGATGAACTGCATCCGACCATGGCCTCGCACCTGTCCAAGTACCGCAAGGCGATCCCGGCGCTCGCGTTGATCATGCACCTGATCGACGGCGGCTCCGGTCCAGTCAGTGAGCCGGCAACCGTCCGCGCGCTGGCGTGGTCCGAGTACCTGGAAAGCCACGCAGTCCGGGCTTACGCCAGCGTCACCAACAGCACCGCCAGCGCCGCGCGCTTGATCCTCAAGCGCATCGCCGAACTCCCCGAAGTGTTCACGGCGCGCGATGTGTACCGCAACCAATGGTCCGGCCTCGCAGATCGGGAGACGGTGCGCGATGCACTGGACATGCTTTCCGACTACAGCCACCTGATTGCCGAAGCTCCGGACACGGGAGGCCGCCCGAGCATCGTCTATCGACTGAACCCGAGGGCGCGAACATGACCTGGCTGGACCGCCTCAAGAAATCAGAAATGCCCGGCACGGGTACTGACAAAACTGACAGAACCCCGCTCAGACCCCTTTTGTCGGTTTTGGCAGTGAGCCGCCCCGGCACACTTGAAAGATCGCCGGCCGCAGTTGCTCGCATGCGCATCGTCGAGTTCCGGCTCAAGGTCGACGCGCCTGGCCGTTGGCACACCGCACTCGGTCCTGACACCGATGACCTGATCGCAGACCTGCACGAGCGATACGGCGGGCGCCTTGACGGCGCGAGGGTGAAGCAATGACGCGCGTCACTGCCGAATCCCTGGAACGCGATATCCGCAGCCGCGGTGGCTCTGTGACCCTGGCCGGCTCGATAACCGCGCAGACGCTTGCACAGTATCTCGGCATCTCAGTTCGAACCCTCGAGGGCTGGCGCGCCCAAGGCAAAGGCCCGCGGAGTTACACAACCACCGGGACCGCCGGCGGGCGCCGCTACTACTTCCTGGCCGACGTGGCAGCGCACATGCAGCGCACGAAAGATGCAGACGAATCCGCAAATGCCCTCAAACCTACGCAAACCCCCGCAAACCTACCTAGCCCGCAAACACCGCGGCGCCCATGATCATCGCCACACCGAAGCCAGAGGCCGCACCAATGAGCAACGTCGCCGTCCCGTCGACCACCTTCGTGGTCCCAACTCCTATCGAGTCGGTCGATCCCCGCATCGTCGCGAAGCTGCAAGCACTCGCCTTGCAGGGACACACCCAGCGAGCGCGCGCCGCCGGAATTCGCCAGCTCGTCAATGCGTCCTTGGAGAAGCTGATACCAGCCGAAGCCGAGCTTTCCGATCTTCGGGCTCGGCTAAATGGCACGCTCCCCAGCAACGCGAAGCATGCACCGCTGGCCGAGAAAGTCGCGACCGCTGAGGCGGCCGTCGCAGCCCAACGTGCAAAGGCCGCGGCAGGCATGCAGAGCGCCGCGCAGGCCGATCAGCTGGGGCAGAAGGCGCGCACCCTGATTACGGGCGTGCTGCGCGAACTGGGCGTCACTGCTGCCGACCTGGGTGTTGACCTGGTCGACCACGACCACCGCATTCCCGGTTCGCACATCGGTGTCAGCGCATGAACACCGCCAAGGTTGACGTCATCCGCGCCAAACTCGCCTCCGTGTTCGCGGACATCGAACGCGTGCAGCGCGCTCCGCTCCCTGTCGAAGAGGCGGTCGACATCGCGCTGGCCAGCTTCGATCGCATCGCTGCCAAGTCTCACGCTCGCGACACGCTGGTTGAATTGATCTACCAAACAAGAAGCGACGTCGAAGAGTTCGCGATCGACAACGAGGTCTATCGCGCAATCCCAGGCTTTCAGGTCCAGTTGCTCGCGCTGGCGATCGGCCGCGAACAGATTGCGCGCAACTTCTACGCCATCATCTCCGAGCACGCTGCAACGCAACCGGCGCCCGTTCCCGCCGCCGAACGCCTGCCAAAGCTGAAACCGCTTTGGGCCAAACAGCGCGAACTCGAGATCGCGGAAGAGGCGGCAATCCTCGAACTTGAAGCCGCAGGCGACACGTTCATCCCGCGTCGCGATGAGGCCAACCCGGCAACCATTCTCGCGGCCTGGCTGCAGCATCTGCCGAGTGCAAAGCCATGAGCGAGAGGACGCAGTTTGTTATCGAAGTCACCACAACCGGCCAACTGCGGGATGCGCTGCTGATGATGCACGAGGATGGTCAAAGTTGTGCTGATGCTGCGCAGAGCATTTCCATCCGCCCACCGCGCACGCCAGATCCTTCCGCAACCACTGTCGAACGCCCAGTGGAAGCACGCCCAGCCTCGCCAAGCGGAGCCGGTGCGCAAGCCGTCAGCGCAGACCCCGCCGCCGTCGCCATGAAAGCCTCGCATGAGTCCTTGGGTGCGATTGCCGATGAGGTCTACGCCAGACGACGTGACCAAGCTGCGCGTGCGCACCCGGCTGATCGCCATGCCGCGCACTGAACAGTTCCAATGGACGCCCAGCCGGCGGTGGCGTCAAACACCGGCAATGCCCGATCGCCCAGGCCGCGTCGCGGCCGCTCCTTTGGCGAGGCGGACATCGGTGCTGACGACGATCGTCAGCATCGTGACTCGCGGCGCGCGCCGGTCTGTCGCGACGGTGCGCGGGTCCCTCTGGCGACTGTTCAAGGAACCGCGGGGCGAACGAGCGCGGGTTTCCCCAGTTTTTCGGCCGTCTAGGGAGCAACAGCTGCAGTTGGCGGGTTCGCCAATGCTGGTGCGCGACGCAGGCTGGCGGCACTGATCCCGAGGCGTCGCCGTCGCGGGTCCTCCCCGAGGCGCTCCCTGTGGCGGGCCGCCGATGCGCTGACCCGCGCTAGCCACGACCACCCTAGTGGTTGTTGTTGTGGTCCGCGTGCCGCGGAGAGCCTGAAGCGAATCAGGCGATGAGACACAGCGCACCTACCGTGCGCCGCATGACCACCGGCAATGACTTCCGTTTCGTTTTGACTGCCGACCTTGTTGCTGCCGCCCTGGATCAAGCGCAGGCGCTGCAGCAAGGCGCCCTAGACACGTTGGCCGCCTCACGGTGCCATGCGCTGTTGCGCGAGCTTGCTGCGCGCCTGGCACCCGATGCCGTCGACTGCTACGAACCGCGCGCGGTGCCCGACAACTGCATGGCGGATGCCTATGCGGCGTGGGCCGTGAATCGCTGCATCGTGGAGCGTGAGCACGTGCTCCGATTCGCCGCGCGCCGCGTGCTGGGCGACGCGCATCATGGTCGACGTGGCGCGGCTCACTTCCTGCGCGACTGCGGGACCGATGCGCTACTGCGTGCAGCGTTGGACGAACTGCAGTGCATCGCAAAATTGCGGCGCTAGTCGCTGATGGATTCTCCTTGGAGCTAGGCGCCCAATTCAGCGCAATCCGCAAAAGAAAAAGCCCCGTGACCAACGGGGCTTCTTCCTTCTGACCGATACCGTCAGATACCAGTCT
>Ga0073899_10002069_pt1 | contig 18156 bp, 17 predicted proteins | sample KloWWTmetaKNB5Ph_FD_88975 | JGI IMG/M metagenome (GOLD analysis project Ga0073899, IMG submission 88975) | Active sludge microbial communities from Klosterneuburg, Austria, studying microevolution and ecology of nitrifiers - Klosterneuburg... | ecosystem: Engineered > WWTP > Aerobic digester >... | reverse complement strand
CGGACGCTGCGTCGGGTCCGCGTTCGGCTTGGGGATGGCCATCAGTCCTCGCAGTCGCAGTCGCGGCTGTGCCGCGATCGCGGTAGCGAGTGCATCGACCATCTCCGGCGCGCAGCCCGACTTGCTGGCTTCGTCGTCGATATTTACCTGCACCAGCACGTTGAGTGCGGTCAAGTCCACGGGACGGAATTTCGCCAGCAGTGGGATCAGTTTGTCGCGGTCGACACTCTGCACCCAGTCGAAGTGGGTGGCCGCCTCCTTGCACTTGTTCGATTGCAATGGGCCGATCAGGTGCCATTCGAGATCGAGGTCGGCGAGTTCATGCTGTTTGGCCAATGCCTCCTGCACGTAATTTTCACCGAATGCCGATTGGCCGAGCGCCGCCAGCGCGCGTACTGCGGCCGCTGGCTGGGTCTTGCTGACAGCGAGCACACGGACGCCGCTGGTACCGGCGGCAGCATCCACGGCTGTGCAAATGCGTTGGAATCGATCAAGGAGGTCGGTCATGGTTCTGCTCGCGGCGCGTTCTGCAGATCCGCAAAAAGGGATATAGTCGGTTCAGTTTACGCCTGGCACCGGAGCGCCGCATGGATATCGCCGAGCTACTCGCATTCTCGGTCAAGAACAAAGCGTCTGACCTGCATTTGTCTGCGGGCTTGCCGCCGATGATCCGCGTGGATGGCGACGTACGCCGCATCAACATCCCGGCACTTGATCACAAGGCCGTGCATTCTCTGGTCTACGACATCATGTCGGACAAGCAGCGGCGCGACTACGAAGAATTCCTCGAGACCGACTTTTCATTCGAGATTCCCGGGTTGGCGCGCTTTCGTGTCAATGCCTTCAATCAGAACCGCGGTGCCGGTGCAGTATTTCGTACCATTCCAAGCCAGATTCTGACGCTTGAAGACTTGAATGCGCCGAAGATATTCAAAGAACTGATCGACGTACCGCAAGGCTTGGTGCTGGTGACCGGGCCAACCGGTTCCGGCAAGTCAACCACGCTCGCCGGCATGGTCGACCACATCAACAAGAATGAATACGGCCATATCCTCACCATCGAGGACCCGATCGAATTCGTGCATCAGTCACAGAAGTGTCTGATCAATCAGCGCGAAGTGCATCGTGATACGCATGGCTTCAATGAAGCGCTGCGTTCGGCATTGCGCGAAGACCCTGACTATATTCTGGTCGGCGAAATGCGCGACATGGAAACCATCCGCCTGGCCTTGACCGCTGCGGAAACCGGACACTTGGTGTTCGGCACCCTGCATACTTCGTCGGCCGCAAAGACGGTCGATCGCATCATCGACGTGTTCCCGGCCGGCGAAAAGCCGATGGTGCGTTCGATGCTGTCGGAGTCGCTGCGTGCGGTGGTCTCGCAGTCGCTGCTGAAAAAGGTCGGCGGTGGCCGAGTTGCGGCGCACGAGATCATGGTCGGCATTCCGGCGATCCGTAACTTGATCCGCGAGGACAAGGTCGCGCAGATGTATTCGTCGATTCAGACGGGTGCAGCTGTCGGCATGCAGACCCTCGATCAATGCTTGCAGGATCTAGTGAAGCGCGGTCTGATCACGCGTCTTCAAGCATCGAGTTATGCCAAGGACAAAAAGCTGTTCGATTGATGCCGGATTGAGCATCGTTTCCCGATCCGGCCCGGAGAAATCAAATGAGTAGTGTGGACTTCACCTCGTTCCTTAAATTGATGGTCCACAAGAAGGGCTCGGACCTGTTCATCACGGCCGGCATTCCACCGTCGATGAAAGTCAATGGTCGTATCGCCCCGGTCACGCAAGCGCCGCTATCGCCGCAAGCCTGTCGCGACATGGTGCTGAACGTGATGACGCCCTCGCAGCGCGAGGAGTTTGAAAAGACCCACGAGTGCCAGTTTGCGATCTCGCTGCAAGGCGTCGGTCGTTTCCGCGTCAGTTGCTTCTACCAACGCAACCAGGTCGGCATGGTGCTGCGTCGTATCGAGACGCGCATTCCGGGTGTTGAGGAACTCGGTCTGCCGCCAGTGGTGAAAACCTTGGCGATGACCAAACGCGGCTTGATCATGTTCGTCGGTGCGACCGGTACCGGTAAATCCACATCGTTGGCGGCGATGCTTGGGTATCGCAATCAGAATTCGACCGGCCACATCATCACGATTGAGGATCCGATCGAATTCGTGCACAAGCATGAAGGCTGCATCATCACCCAACGCGAAGTCGGTATCGATACTGACAGTTGGGAGAACGCGCTGAAGAACACCCTACGTCAGGCCCCGGACGTGATCCTGATCGGCGAAGTGCGTACGCGCGAAACTATGGAACACGCAATCGCGTTTGCCGAAACCGGCCACCTTTGTTTGTGTACCCTGCATGCCAACAACGCGAACCAAGCGTTAGATCGCGTGCTGCACTTCTTCCCTGAGGATCGGCGCCCGCAGTTGTTGATGGATCTTTCGCTGAACTTGAAGGGCGTGGTGGCGCAGCAACTGGTGCCGACGCCGGACGGCAAGAGTCGCCGCGCCGCGATGGAAATTCTGCTCGGCACACCGCTGGTGCAGGACTACATCCGCGATGGCGAGATCCACAAGATCAAGGAAGTGATGAAGGAGTCGACCAATCTCGGCATGCGTACCTTCGACCAGAGCCTGTTTGAGTTGTATCAGGCCGGCGAAATTTCCTACGAAGATGCCTTGCGTCACGCCGATTCGGCCAACGAAGTGCGCTTGCGGATCAAACTGGCCCAGGGTGGCGATGCACACTCGCTGTCGCAGGGGTTGGATGGCGTCGAATTGATGGACCAGTAGACCGATATGCGCTGCGTCTATGTCGCGGAGGATCTGATCGACGCCCACTTGGTGTGCGACCGACTCTGCGACGACGGTATTCCAGCGGAAATCCACGGCGCAGACCTGACCGGCAGCTTCGGTTTGTTACCCGGATATGTCTCGGTCTGGGTCCCGGAAATGCAATCAATCGATGCCGACCACGTGCTCGAATTGTTCCGCCCCGCTGAACTCGAAGCGTCGCTTGGCGTGGATCTCGCCATTCCGGACGGTGCCGCACCGGCGTAGCCGGAGTCACTGTTCTGCAACGTCTTGGCGACATTAGTTGGCGCTGTCATAAAGCGGTCAAATATCGGCAATAGAGTGCGCGGCAATCCGTCATCCAAGGGTCGCCACCATGTCATATGCACTTCGTTTGTCCGCCCTGGCGGTTGCCAGTGTGTTGCCCCTGCCTGCTCACGCCGAGTATCAGTTCGACCGTATCGGCGAATACGACGCCTTTGTCGACGGCGTGTTGCAGACCGATTACAACCGCTTTGACGATGACGTGAAGAACTTCGTGGACGACGCCGAATTTCGGCGCGCCGAGATCATTTTCCGCCTAAAGAACGAGCGCAATACCGAATTCTTTGTCGGCTACGACCCACGTGCCGACAAATGGCTCGACGTGTACGCCAAATTCATGGTCGGCCCCGGTGGGCAGGTCCGCGTCGGCCAGTACAAGCAGAACATGAACATGGAAGAGTTGATCTCGACCAAGAGCATCGACTTCGTTTCGCGCGCGCTGCCGAATGCCTTCACCATCGGTCGCCGCATCGGTGTCGACTACATGCAGTTCGGCACGAATTGGACGGCTTCCGCTGGGGTCTACGATCGCGAGTTGACGAACAATGGCGGCAAGGGCACCGGTGTCGTGGCGCGTGCGACCTATGCGCCGATCTACGAACTCGAGAGAACCCTGCACTTTGGCGTTGCACTGTCGTCGCAGGAGCAATCGAAGGACGTGGCGCGCTTTTCGTCGCGCCCCAAAGCCGATCTCGCCAACTTCCGATTGGTCGATACCGGCAACCTCGCGAATGCCGAACGCAACAACCAGATCGGCCTTGAAGCCGCCTATTCGGACGGTCCGTGGGCGGTGCAAGGTGAATACCTGCGCGCCAACGTGACGCGCAGTGCCGGCCTCGACGACTACACCGCGGACGGCTGGTACGTGTACGGCACCTGGTTCGTGACCGGCGAGTTCAAGACCTACAAGCACGGCAAGTTCGACTACCCGGTGCCGAACGATCCGGGCAAGGGCGCGCTCGAACTTGGCCTGCGCTATTCGAGCATCGACCTCGACGACGGCAGTGTGCACGGCGGCGAGGAACAGAACTGGACGGTTGGCGCGAACTGGTACTGGCGTTCGAACTTCAAGCTCGCGCTGAACTACACCGCGGTCAGCAGCGACAAGGCCGGTGTCTCGGACGCCCCGAGCCTGGTCACCGCCCGCTTCCAGTTCATGTTCTGAGGACCGCCACGATGATGCGTACGCTCAGAAGCAAGCTGTTCATCGCCGCACTGGCCTTCACCGCCTGCGGCATCGCGCCCGCTGCCGATGTCGTCGGCGCCGGGTCCACCTTCGTCTATCCGGTGATGGCCAAGTGGTCGGCCGACTACCGCGCCGCGACCCAGACCAAGATCAACTACCAGGCGATCGGTTCGGGCGGCGGCATCGCCCAGATCAAGGCCAAGACCGTCGACTTCGGCGCATCGGACAAACCACTCGATACCGCAGAGCTCGCTGCAGCGAACCTGGTGCAGTTCCCGCTGGTGATCGGTGGCGTCGTGCCCGTGGTCAATGTCGCCGGAATCACCTCCGGCGGTATTCGCTTCGACGGGGCCGTGCTCGCCGACATCTTTCTCGGCAAGATCAAGCGCTGGAATGATCCGGCCATCGTCGCGCTGAATGCCGGACTGACCCTGCCGGACCAGGCGATCACCGTTGTGCATCGTTCGGACGGCTCCGGAACCACCTTCAACTTCACGAACTATTTGTCCAAGGTCAATGCCACGTGGAGGTCCGGCGTCGGCGAGGGCATCACCGTGCGTTGGCCGGTCGGCATCGGCGGCAAGGGCAACGAAGGCGTTGCCGCCTACGTGAAGCAGATCAAGGGCGGCATCGGTTACGTCGAGCTGACCTATGCGCTGCATAGCAAGATGAGCTACGCGTTGATGCAGAACGCCGCGGGTGAATTCGTTTCGCCGAATGAAGAAAGTTTCCAGGCGGCCGCCGACAGCGCCGACTGGGATCATGCCCAGGACTTCAATCTGGTCATCACCAATGCGCCGGGCGCCAACGCCTGGCCGATTGCCGCGACCGTGTTCGTGATGATGGCCAAGCAGCCGAAGAACGCCGAGAACGCCAAAGCTGCGCTCGCCTATTTCGACTGGGTGTTCGCGAACGGTGCAAAGCAGGCGAGTGCGCTGCACTACGTCTCGTTGCCGGCCAAGGTGCAGGAACAGGCCAAGGCGCACTGGACGCAGTCGTTGAAGTATTGAGCCCATGCAAGATGCCCTGATCGCCGCCGCCGAACGGCGCGCTATCCGTGACGCGCGCCATGACCTTCGTTTCCGTGGGCTGGTGGCGACTGCGGGCGGGTTCGTGCTGCTGGCGCTCGGTGGTGCAGCGCTGTCGATGTTGTGGGGCGGATGGGAGACGTTTTCGACCTTCGGACTCGACTTCGTCACCAGCAGCAATTGGGACGCGATCGACCAGCAGTTCGGCGCCTGGGTTCCGATCTACGGCACGCTGGTGACCGCTGCGATCGCGATGATCATCGCGGTACCGGCCAGTTTCGGAATCGCGCTGTTCCTGACCGAAGTCGCGCCCACCTGGCTGCGAACGCCGGTCGGTACCGCGATCGAACTGCTCGCCGGCATCCCGTCCATCATCTACGGCATGTGGGGCCTGTTCGTATTCGTGCCGATGCTGGCCGAGCATGTCTATCCCTGGATCGACGCGAATCTGGGGCAATGGCCTCTTGTCGGGTCGTTGTTTGCCGGGCCACCGCTTGGTATCGGCACACTGACCGCAGGACTAGTGCTCGCAATCATGGTCGTGCCGTTCATTTCCTCGGTGATGCGCGACGTCTTCCTGACCGTGCCGACGCGACTCAAGGAGTCGGCCTACGCGCTGGGTTCGACGCGTTGGGAAGTGGTCTGGGATGTCGTCCTGCCCTACACCCGCTCCGCGGTGATCGGCGGCGTCTTTCTCGGGCTCGGGCGCGCGCTCGGCGAAACCATGGCGGTCACCTTCGTGCTCGGCAACGCGCACGAGCTTTCGACCTCACTGTTGATGCCGGGCAATTCGATTGCGGCGACGATCGCTAATGAATTCGCCGAAGCCGATACCGATCTCTACCGTTCGTCGCTGATCGCGCTCGGCTTCCTGTTGTTCGTCGTCACCTTTGTCGTGCTGGCGATCGCCAAGCTGATGCTGCGCCAGCTCGCGAAGCGGGAAGGGCGCTGATGGCCACCGACCTGATCTTCCTGAAGCGCCGCATCATCAATGCCATCGCCTTGCTGTTGTCCGCGGCCGCAGCCCTGCTCGGACTGGCCTGCCTGGCCTGGATTTTGTGGACGACGCTGAGCAAGGGCATCGCCGCATTCAATATCGCACTGTTCACGCAGATGACGCCGCCGCCCGGCGAAGCCGGCGGACTGGCGAACGCGTTGTTTGGCAGCATCGTGATGTGCCTGATCGCGACCGCGATGGGTACGCCGATCGGTATCGCAGCCGGCACCTTCGTCGCCGAATACGCTGATCGGCACTGGGTCGGCTACACCATCCGTTTCGTCAACGACATCCTGCTCTCGGCACCATCGATCGTGCTCGGCCTGTTCGTCTACACCCTCGTGGTGCGGCCGATGGGCGGGTTCTCGGGGTTCGCCGGGGCGCTCGCGCTGGCCTTCATCGTGATCCCGGTGGTGGTGCGCACCACCGACGACATGCTCAAACTGGTGCCTTCGCAGATGCGCGAAGCGGCCTTGTCGCTCGGCATCCCGCAATGAAAGGTGACCCTGCAGATCTTGTATCGCGCCGCCGCGCCCGGCATCGTCACCGGCATGTTGCTGGCGCTGGCGCGGATCAGCGGTGAAACCGCGCCGCTGTTGTTCACCGCACTGAACAATCAGTACTGGAGCACGGACTTGTCCGAACCGATCGCGAGTGCGCCGGTGGTGATCTTCCAATACGCAATGAGTCCGTTCGAAGACTGGCACGCACTGGCCTGGGCTGGTGCCTTCATCATCACCGTGTTCGTGCTGGCGCTATCGCTGTTCGCGCGTCTGGTCCTGCTTCGCAAGCGAGTCGCCCATGACTGAACTTCGTACTGCCGTCGTCGTTCGCGATGCCATGCCGGCCACGGCCGTCAAGATGGCGGTGCGCCGCCTGAACTTCCACTACGGCGACTTCCACGCGATCAAGACCGTTAGTCTCGACATCCCGGAGAAGCGCGTCACGGCGATGATCGGGCCGAGCGGTTGTGGCAAGAGCACGCTGCTGCGTGTCTTCAACCGCATCTATTCGATCTATCCGGGGATGACAGCCGCGGGCGAGGTGTTGCTCGACGGCGAAAACATCCTCGACGCGCGTTATTCGGTGAACCGGCTGCGCGCCAAAGTCGGCATGGTGTTCCAGAAACCGGTGCCGTTCCCGATGTCGATCCACGACAACATCGCCTATGGCATCAAGCACTACGAGCGTCTCGGCAAGGCCGACATGGCGGACCGCGTCGAGCAGGCACTGCGTCAGGCGGCGTTGTGGAACGAGGTGAAAGACAAGCTCAAGCACAGCGCGAATGGGCTTTCCGGTGGCCAGCAGCAACGCCTGTGCATCGCGCGCGCGATCGCGCTGAAGCCGGACGTGTTGTTGCTCGATGAACCGACTTCGGCGCTGGATCCGATTGCGACCGGGCGCATCGAACAGTTGATCGCCGAGCTGCGCAATGACTTCACCATCGTCATCGTCACTCACAACATGCAGCAGGCCGCGCGTTGTTCGGACTACACAGCCTTCATGTATTTGGGCGAGTTGATCGAACATGGCGTGACTGAACAAATCTTCACCCAGCCCACGGTGCAGCGGACCGAGGACTACATCACCGGCCGTTTCGGCTGAGGAGCGCACCATGCCGAACGAACATATCGTCAAGTGCTACGACGCCGAATTGGCGCGCCTGACCGAGGAAATCGCGCGTATGGGTGATCTCGCCTGCGCGCAGCTACGCGCGGCCGCGAAGGCGCTGGATGCGCGCGACATTGACGCCGCCCGCGCAGTGATGGCCGCGGATGCCGAGATCGACGCACTCGAACACGAGGTCAGCCATGACGTGATTCGCCTGCTCGCGCTGCGTCAGCCGATGGCGCGCGATCTGCGCGAAGTGATGGCCGCGTTGCGCATCAGCGCCGATATCGAACGCATCGGCGACTACGCGAAGAATGTCGCCAAGCGCACGCTGGCGTTGAAGGACGCACCGCAGATCGCCGCGACGCGTGCGTTGGCTTCGCTCGCGCAGCTGGCACAGGAACTGGTCGCCGAGACGCTGGTTGCCTATCGTTCGCGCGATGCCGAGCGCGCCATGAAGGTGCGCGCTCGCGACGCCGAACTCGACGCCGAATACACGCAACTGTTCCGATCGCTGCTCACCTACATGATGGAAGATGCGCGCAACATCAGCGCCTGCACCCATTTGCTGTTCGCCGCCAAGAACATCGAACGCATCGGCGACCACGCCACCAACATCGCCGAGTACGTGTGGTTCATCGAACGCGGCGAACGCGAAATGCCCGAACGCGACAAGTGCGACACCACCATCGAGGCGCGCTGACGTTCAGCCTTCCCGCCACTTCATGCGCGTATAGGCGATTCGGAAGCCTTGGCGTTCGCCGTTGCGCTGCGAGGCGCTGCCGGGTTCGGTGGCCATCATCGCGAGCGGGCAGTGATGCGTCGCTGCGTAGTCGAGGCGGGCGGCAAGCAGGGCAGTTTGTGCGCCCTGGTTGCGTGCCTTCGGTACGGTGCTGGCACCGGCCAGCAGGGCCATGCCCTCACCAAGAAACAAGGACGCGCTGGCGACCGGTTCGCCATCGAGTTCGGCAAGAAAACTGATCATCCGTTCCGCCGGAACGATGGCGCGACCAAGTTCCTGAATGAACGGCGAGATTCCATCGGATTCGCCGCCCCATCCGGCTGCTGCAATCGCCGCCCAGACCTCGGTTTCACGCACATCGATTACGCGTACACCAAGGCGCGACGCCATCGTCGGTGCGCGCGACACGCCGCCGACCGACGGTCGACACAGCACCGAGCTCAGTTCGATGATGCGGAAGCCGCGTTGTTGCAGTGCCGTCGTCGCAGCGATGCCTGCGAGTGGTGAAACCTCCAGCGCGGCCTTGCTCGAATGACCATGGAAAAAGGCCTGAATTGCGTCGAGTTCATGGCCTTGCGGGTCGTCGAACAGACCGAAACCGAACGCTTGCGTCAAGGGTGAGCCAGGGCTGTCGAACATCGCACAGGTGCCGCCGAAGTCATGCCAGCACGCGCCGGATTGCGGCTTCATGCGTGCCCGCGATTGCACGATCGCGGCGCAGGCCAGACCCTCGGTTCGTTCGAGTTTGCGGGCGAGATTGAGATCGGCGTGCGGATGGTCGAGATGCATCGGGTGGTTGCGTCCGTGGCGTGGGGTCAATCGGTAGGTGCGTAGGGATCGGTGATGCCGATCGATGCGAGCAATCGGGTTTCAAGTGCTTCCATGCGTTCGGCATCGGCCTCGTCGATGTGGTCGTAGCCGAGCAGGTGCAGAGTGCCGTGGATCACCATGTGCGCGTAGTGGGCGCGTAGCGACTTGCCCTGCGCCAGCGCCTCGCGCGCGACCACGGCGGCGCAGATCGCGAGGTCACCGATTAAGGGCGACTTCATCGCTGGTGGCAGTTCGGTCGGAAACGACAACACATTGGTCGCGTAGTCGCGGCCACGGTAGTCGCGGTTGAGTGCGCGTGCGCTATCGCTGTCAGTAATCAGTACATGAAGTTCACTGGCGCGGCGGCGCTTGGCGCCGCGTAACGCGAGTTCGATCCAGTGGCGAAACGAGCGCGCCGCCGGTAAACCCTTCCAGCCGACATCACTGCGAATATGCAGGATTAGTTCTGCGCTCACGTCTTGTCCTGCCGGGCTGCGGCCTCGGCTTTCTCATAAGCGATGACGATGCGTTGCACGATTGGGTGGCGCACGACATCGCGCGCCTCGAACAGTGTGAAATCGATGCCGTCGACTTCCTTGAGCACCGCCATCGCGTGGCGCAGACCCGAGGTCACGTGTTTGGGCAGGTCGATTTGGGTGATATCGCCGGTGATCACTGCCACCGAGCCGAAGCCGATACGGGTCAGGAACATCTTCATCTGCTCGACCGTCGTGTTCTGTGCTTCGTCGAGAATGACGAAGGCGTCGTTCAGCGTGCGCCCACGCATGTAGGCCAGCGGCGCGATTTCGATGACACTGCGCTCGATCAGCTTGGCGACACGGTCGAAGCCGAGCATTTCGTATAGCGCGTCATACAGTGGACGCAAATAGGGATCGACCTTCTGCGACAGGTCGCCGGGCAGGAAGCCGAGCTTCTCGCCCGCCTCGACTGCCGGCCGCACCAGAATGACTCGCTGCACGCGATTGCTCTCGAGTGCATCGACCGCGCTCGCCACCGCGAGATAGGTCTTGCCGGTGCCGGCCGGGCCGATGCCGAAGCTGATGTCGTGACGTGCGATGGCATGCAGATAGCGCTGCTGATTGGTGCCGCGTCCGCGGATGTTGCCGCGCTTGACCTTGATGCTGACGTCCTGGGCCTCTGGCGCCTCGCGCTCGGCGATGCGGTCGGCACCGGTTTCGTTCAAGGCCAGATGCACGTCATGTTCGCCGATGGTCGCGGCCTCGGTCGCATCGAACAGCGCGCGGATCAGTGCTTCGCCACGTCGCGTCGCGGTATTGCTGCCGGTGAGGCGAAAGACCGCGCCGCGGTTGGCAATCTCGATGCCGAGCCGCGACTCGATCTGGCGCAGATGGGCCTCCACTGGCCCAGCGAGGTTGGCGAGGCGTTCGTGATCGTCCGAGGCGAGTGCGAACTCGCGAGATTGGTTTCGTGTCGTCATTGCCACAGTTTACCTGCGGCCTGCGCCGAAGCGGTCATTCCGCCTGCACGATCTCGCCGGTGTCGATGCTTGCGCGCTTGCGCTGGATGCTGCGTTTACCAAGCACTCGTTCGAAGCGGCTGAAGTAGGACGGCAGCCCTTCGGCATCGAGATCGGGGCCGTCCTGCAACTGGAAATGCAGGTGCGGGAAAAAGGCGCTGCCGGACGCGCCGATACGCGCGATGGTCTGGCCACGGCGCACGCGGTCGCCCACCTTCACACTCGCACTGCCTTTGCGCGCATGAGCGTAGACCGCGAATTCGCCGCCACCGTGGTCGACGACGACATGGTTGCCGAACAGCAGCATCCGGTCTTCGGCGAGACGGCTCTGGTCAAACTGGCGGTTGTCTTCCTTCGCGCTCTCCAGCGCGACCACGGTGCCGTCGCCGATGGCGCGAATGGGCTGGTCGAATCCGAACCAGGCCGTGTTGTCGGCGAAGTCGCCGTCGTACATCGCACCATCGGGATGGACGGGCACGAAGTCGTAGCTGTAGCGCATGGCATTCGTCTTGAAGCCCATCGCCTTGATCGGCGCGAACTCGACGTCGAAACGACGATGATGGCCGAGTGCGTCGTGACCATCGTAATTGATGAAGCGCCCGCTCAGTGGCGGGACGTAGGCAACATGATTGCGAAACACTGTGGGCTTGATGGTCAATGACCGGGTGATGCCGACACTGCCGTCGCCATTCGACAGTTCGATATCGATGCGTAGCAATGCGATGTCGAGTTCCTGTGCAAAGGCTGGGAATGGATTGAACACGCTGCGTCGGGTTCTGGCGGCGACGCTGCGGTCACCGAGCACGTCGAGGCTTGGGCGCACGCCGTTACTGTCGGCGAAGCGCTGTAATAGCAGCGCGCCATCGCGGTCGAAAACGCTGAGTTCGATTCGGTCGATGTCAAGCGCGACTTCACTGCCGTTGTCGATGACCAAGTCGAAGTTCAGGTGTTGCGCATCCGGCATCTGTTCCAGATAGATGGTCGCGGGAGCAGACATGATCTGGACTTCGGATACAGCATTGGCCGCGACACCGGCAGGAAGACACAGTGCCAACAGCAGCGTTCGGTGCAAGAGCGTCATAAGCGAATTCCAGTTGGCGTAGATGGGTTCTGATGCGCGGTCGCAACTCAGGGTTTAAACGTGATCGGGCATCGCAGAAATTTTGGTCCAACCGGAACGGACTTGCCTTGTCGGTGCGTCAGCACGCAACATGGTGTCCGGTTCGATCACGAGAAGGCTATGACCAAGCGCAGGTTGCATGTCGGCGGTAAGGAACGGGTCGAAGGGTGGGAGATTCTCAACGCAGTTTCGGCGCCAGAAGTCGACCATATTGGCGATGCCCGCGATCTGTCGCAGTTTTCTGATGCGACCTTCAGCGACATCTACGCGTCACATGTCGTCGAGCATTTCGACTACAAGGACGAGCTTGCGCAAGCCTTGCGTGAGTGGCATCGCGTGCTCATTCCGGGTGGTCGCGTATTGATCAGTGTTCCGGATATCGAAGTGCTTTCGCGTCTGATCGTCGATCGCTCACATCCACTTGAAGAGCGTTTTTTGTTGATGCAGATGATGTTCGGTGGGCATGTCGATGCTTACGATCATCACCGCGTCGGATTGAATGACGAGTTTTTGGCCTGGTTCCTCGGTGCTGCCGGTTTTGTCGGCATGCGCCGCGTCGACCACTTCGGTGTGTTCAATGACACCAGCACTCTGCGTTTCAAGGATGTGCCGATCAGCATCAACATGCTTGCCGAAAAACCCAAACCGGGATGGCCCGCCTTCGGCTCGCCGCAGGTGCTCGCCGCAGACGAGTTGTTGTGTATTTGCGGCGGTGGCGCCTACCAAAATTGCCACGGACACCAGCGCTCATCGACGCCTGGGGTCAGCGGCAACACATTGGCGTCGGTATCGATTTGAAAGTTGCGCGCGAGTTGCGCGTCCGCTTCGCCGTAGGTGTCGGATGCGACCAGTTCGCGACCGCCGCCATTGCAGCCACCTGCGGATGGTGACGGGCGGCGAGACGCCATTGGCGTCGGCGTCGGCAATCATATGGACGACCTGCGCCGCATCTGGAAAGACGTCGAACGTTGTTGACCGCGCGACGAATTGTTCGCGACGTCGATCCGAATGGCATCGGCGTAGAGGTAGAAATCGAACACGTTCACGCCGAGGCCGATCGTCCAGTTGTGCGGAGTGCGAAACAACACCGTGTTGTTTCGCACGTCGAGTGCGCCGGTGTGCGCACACCGATGGGATTGATCAGTAGAACCGCCAAAGGTCGATCCGATCACCGACCCGACAGCCGACGACTGGTCTTTGCACAGCGAAATCGGTCGACTGCTTTCCCCCTCAAGATAACCGTTGGGTCGCCGCTGCGCGCGGCATGGAACTGCCGGGCGAATTCGATGGGTTCGGACACGAACGGCTTTCCCCGCAGCGAGCGACGTCGCTGTCGCTTGCGCATAATACGCGCCCACGCGCTCCGGGATCAGCTTCATCGTCGGCCTACTAGAAGCCGTCGACGTGCAGGTCGCCTGGCGTTCGGCCCGGGATCGCAAGCGTCATTCGAAACCGTCCCGGAAGACCGTGTCCGAAGGTTCGGTCACCCGCGAAACGAAGGCGTCGATGTATCCGTTAAAGCTGAGATCGGGCCCGACGACGACCGGAAAACTCCCGCCTGAAGATGCCGCCGTGCCGGTGACGAAGGCATTGCCGTCGTTGTCCACGGCGATGCCGCGGCCGGGGTCGCCGCCATTGCCGCCGAGGTAGCCGGCGTAGTTCAGCGCGGTGCCTGCAACATTGACCTTGGCGACAAAGATGTCGGTGGCACCGTTGTGGGTCAGGTCCGGCCCTTCGAGCACGGGAAAGCTCGCCTGGGTTGAAAAGGTGCTGCCCGCCACATAGGCCGCGCCAGCCGCATTGACTGCGACGGCATTGCCGGAATCGGTTGAACTCCCGCCGATGTAGCCGGAGTAGATCAGCGTCGCGCCATCCGCACTAACCTTGGTAATGAAGGCATCCTCGCCGCCGTTGTGCGTCAGATCGGGGCCTTCCAGAACTGGAAACGTCGCTTCAGTGGAAGCGGCGGAGCCGGTCACGTAGGCATTGCCGAGACTGTCGACGGCGATGCCGTTGCCGCGGTCGTTGCCGCTGCCGCCGATGTAGCCGGCGTAGATCAAGGCGCTGCCATCCGCGCTGATCTTGGCGACATAGGCATCGTCGAGGCCGTTTTCGGTGAGATCCGGCCCGACCAGTTCGGGAAAGGTTGCGGCGGTGGAGTCGGTGGGTCCGGTCACATAGGCGAAACCCTGACCGTCGACGGCAATCGCATTGGCGCGATCCAGTCCGCTGCCGCCGATAAAGCCGGCATAGACCAGCGTCGCGCCATCGGCGCTGACTTTGGCAACGAAGCCGTCCTGACCGCCGTTGCTCCCTTGGTCCGGCCCGATCACTTCCGGAAATGTCGCCGAGGAGGAATCGGTATTGCCGGCGACGTAGGCGTTGCCGTCGGCATCGATGTCGATCGCGAACGCGAGATCGCTGCCACTGCCACCGATGTATCCGGCGTACAGCAATGCCGTGCCCTCGGGATTGACCTTGGCCACCCAGGCGTCGTAGGAACCGCCGTTGTAGGTGAGGTCGGGGCCGACCAGCACCGGAAAGGTCGTGGGCCCGGAAGTGCAATAGCCGGTGATGTAGGCGTTCCCGGCAGCGTCTACGGCGACACCGCGAGCGATGTCCGGGCCATTGCCACCGATGTAGCCGGCGTAGACCAACGCGGTGCCATCGGCATTCACCTTGGCAATGAACGCATCCGTCGTGCCCGCGTTGTGCGTGAGGTCGGGCCCGACCAGCACCGGAAATGTGGTCTCGGTCGATGACGAGTAGCCGACCACGTAGGCATTGCCGGCGCTATCGATGTCGACGTCGAAGCCTTCGTCGTCGCCAAAACCACCGATGAAGCCGGAATAGGTCAGGGTCGGGTCGATGACCAGTGCGTGTTCGCGATCGTACGCCGCGACGTCGAACGCCACCGTGTTGGCGTCGCGCAATGTGTAGGTTGCGGCGACCATGATCCGTTCACCGGCGATCTCCTGATAGACGACCGGCGCCGATTCCTGCACCGGGCCGACCGAGGTGTCGTAGACCAGATTTCCGACCGCGTCGATGCGCAAGGACTGTTGACCCGAGTAGCGCAACTGGATGCGCGCCGGATCGGCATGCGGCGCCACCGTGTACACCGATTCCAGCTTGCCGCCGGTGCTGCGGTAGTCGAGTGCAATGCCCGGCCAGGGTTCGCGATAGCGGATGGTCGAGAACATCGGCAGTGCGCTGAGCCATTCGCTGCGCGCGCCGCGGAAATAGCTGACGCTGCCAGCGGTGCGGTTACCGCCCTGAATCGTTCCGGCTTTGGCGTCGACCAGGTCCACTTTGACGACGTGGGCGCGTGCCTGCTCGCCATGCCCCTGGGTCAGCCGCAATGCGTGACCGGAGGCCGAGAAGTAAACGCTGTGGCCGCGCGCATGCAGGTAGTAGGCAACGCCGGCGTCGGTCTGACCTTGGTTTTCGACGAAGGCGATCGGCAGCTTGCCATAGGCGTCGAGCACACGCGCGCGCTCGGCCGCGCCGACCGCTGCGGCGGCAATCGGCCCTGCCGCCAGCAGGGCGACGCCAACGATTGTGCTGACGCACCACCAACGTCGCCAAGAAGTGCCTGAACTCGCGCCTGAAACAGTCATCGTCGATGCGGACATGTGGGGTTCTCCTGATTGCGGCAGAGCAGAGTGCGCGCCCGCACGCAGCGCACAGGCTGCGCGTTACGGCTGGCTTCACCATGCGAAGCACGCTTTGGCGCTGAAAACGCTCATCGACTGCAGGAGCCGCCAGCACCCGCCGCCGCACCCGCGCCTGTACCCTGGCCACCATGGCGGCATCCACGGTCGCGGGCTCAAAGGCGAGGCTTTGGCCGATCGCCGCAGCAAACACGCCATCGCTGACGCAGCAGTGGTAGTGCCAGTGCTCATTGAGCGATGAGCCGAACCGCTGCAGAAAGCTCACCGCGCCGATGCGCGCACCCGCTGGCGCGGCAGCGCTGCGGCACAGTTCGCGCTGGATGCTGCCGATGAAGATGCGCAGCACCCGCGTCGCCAGTGCCGCGTGATTGCGCAGTGCCGGGCGCAGGCGCTTGGGTAAAGCCAGAACCCACTGCCGCATCGGCACCCGCGGGATCACCGAGTCGACCAGATGTGCCGCCGTCGCTGCCATGCGTTTGGTGGTGCATGACGGGCATACGCCGCGGCCTTTACACGAAAATGCGACGAGAAATTCCGCAGTACAGTCCGGACACCGCGCCCGCGCGAAGCCGTGCGCCAGGACTCCGCACTCCAGATAGGCGCCGAGCTCGCGCTCGACATAGGCCGGCACCGACTCGGCGTCCAGCTCCTCGTGATGCGCCAGCCAGGTCGCCAGCCAGCCCTGCACGACCTGATACGCCAGCGTGCGCTCAGGCCGTCGGCGCCGGTAGACGCCAGTCGCACACGCCGATGCGCCGTGATCGGCAACATGGTCCGCTGACCTGACCACGGACCTGCCCGACGCTGAAAGAGGCCTTGCAGCGTGGCCGCCGGCAGCACGCCACCGCTATCGCAAGACGCCGCGTCAGTGCGTAGGAAAAACACTTGGCTTGGTGTCAGAAATTGGCGACGCAGCGCGCGGACAGCGGCGGGCGGCACTGCGCCGCAGCATCGGCTGTCCGATCCTGCGCGACGGGTACTAGCGCCGCAGGTGCCGGAGATGGGCGTCGCCAGCGCCAAACTGCCGGCGCGGATCATCACCGGCGGCTTGTTCGATGAAAGCCTGATCGCCCAGATCATGGTCGCAAAATTTGATGATCAGCAGGAGCAGGCGCAAAAGCGGGGAGTAGGTCATTGGTCGTGCGTCTGCGCTGACTTCGATCCGTAGCCATAGCGGCAAGTGGTGGCGACAGTGGCCGCGCGCTGGAGGACGTCGGCCAGATAGTTGCAGGGGTCGACCTCGTGCAGCCGGTAGGTAGCGATCAACTGGGCGCAGCATCAGCCAAACTGCCATCCGTATTTGCGCCATGGTCAACTTGTTCCCTGGTTGATCTGGGCGGCGGCCTCTGGCACTCCGAAGTTCTCGCAGCCATCGTCCGATGGGATTGAGGCCGAGGAAGTTTCACATGGAGTTCGAGTCAGGCGTCAGCGCTTTGATACCTGGCCCAGGCCACTAACCATTATTCGATCAACTCGCTATCGGCCATCACTTCCTCAAAACCATCGGAAAACAGGAACTCTGCTTGAATCAATTTCACCGATAAGTCGTCAAAGCTTACGCCGCTGGCGGAGCCAAAAAAAATCCGGGAATCTGCAGGGGTAAAGCCATTATCGTTGCCGTTAAAAGGTCCGTAACTACCGCTGGCAACGAAATCGCCTCCCTCGTAGTTTTGATGAATCTGAAAGCTTGCTACATTGGTTTCGGCGTTCCAGTTCATGCGAAGGCGATGGGTGCCCGCGCCTGCAGCGCCGCTGGGGCTGGTGAAAATATCTACGTTATCATCGACCACCGTAACGGCGCCGTCTAAAACATCGTCGGCGAAAACGCGCATAAACAAGTGCGGCCCTTCGCGTGGTTCTTCATAGTAACTGGCTAATGGTTCGCCAAGACCCAATCCAAAAAATGCGGCACCTGGGCCGGAAAAGCCATCTGCCAACGTGACGGTCACTTCAATGACAAAACTGACTGTATTGAAGTCGTCATCCAGCGAGTGCAGGTAAGCCCTTTCATTGTTACCGTTGCCTGGAAACACCGCGGCACCCGTTGCAAAAGACACCGACGCGCAGCAACTCGTTTCCTCCAGGGTCGCTGGCAAACTCATGTTGTCGAAATTCTCGGAAAATTCGGTGGCGGCAAAAACCACCTGAGATATCAGCAGTATTGGTAAAACCGGGTCCGTCGCGTTTCAGGTGGAAACAGCGGTGCGTGGGCCGGTCGCTGGTTGTGTCCACGGATTGGTCGGCAAGTGCTTGAGCCTGGCGCAGAGCAGGTAGGCGATGGTGATGAAGTTCCTGGTGGTGGCGTAGCCCTTGGCGCGCGCCTTCGCGGCCTGGATTTGCGCATTCATTGATTCGACGAAGCCGTTGCT
>Ga0073899_10002068_pt1 | contig 18162 bp, 13 predicted proteins | sample KloWWTmetaKNB5Ph_FD_88975 | JGI IMG/M metagenome (GOLD analysis project Ga0073899, IMG submission 88975) | Active sludge microbial communities from Klosterneuburg, Austria, studying microevolution and ecology of nitrifiers - Klosterneuburg... | ecosystem: Engineered > WWTP > Aerobic digester >... | reverse complement strand
GCGACTTGGTGTCCGACCGGACCGCCGGCAGCTAGTGTCCGTCCTTCAGCCATTCGGCTGCGCGTTTGGCGAAGTACGTCAGGATGCCGTCGGCTCCCGCGCGCTTGATGCTGCTGAGTGATTCCAGCGCGACCGCGCGCTGGTCGAGCCAGCCGTTCTGTGCCGCCGCCATGTGCATCGCATACTCGCCGCTGACCTGGTACACGAACGTCGGCGCGCCGAAGCGATCCTTTACGCGCCGCACGATGTCCAGGTACGGCATGCCGGGCTTTACCATCACCATGTCCGCGCCTTCGGCGAGGTCGAGTTCGACTTCGCGCAGCGCTTCGTCCGAATTGCACGGATCCATCTGATAATTGTACTTGTTGCCCTTGCCGAGGTTGCCGGCCGAACCCACGGCATCGCGGAACGGGCCGTAGTAGCTCGATGCGTACTTGGCGGAGTAGGCGAGGATGCGCGTGTGGATGTGGCCTGCGGATTCGAGCGCGTCGCGCAGTGCGCCGATGCGCCCGTCCATCATGTCGGAGGGAGCTACCACATCTGCACCTGCTTCCGCATGCGACAGGCCCTGCCGCACCAGCGCGGCAACCGTTACGTCGTTCATGACGTAGCCGGCCGCGTCGATGATGCCGTCCTGGCCGTGGGTGGTGAAGGGATCGAGCGCGACGTCGGTTACCACGCCAAGTTCCGGTACGGCTTGCTTGATCGCCCGCACGGCACGTTGTGCCAGGCCGTCCGGATTCCAGGCTTCACGGCCATCGAGGCTCTTGACCTCGGGCGGCGTGACCGGGAAGAGGGCGAGTGCCGGGATGCCGAGGCGCGCGACGGCTTCGGCTTCGCGGACCAGTTCATCCACCGACACGCGCTCGATGCCCGGCATCGACGGGATCGCCACGCGCTGCTTCGTGCCTTCCATGACGAACATCGGGTAGATGAGATCGTCCGCCGTCAGCACCGTCTCGCGCATCATGCGGCGCGAAAAGGCGTCGCGGCGCATGCGGCGCATGCGGACACGCGGGAACTGGCCAGGGGAGTCGGGGTGGGTCATGGAGGCGGGCGCTGATTCGGTGGGAATCCGGACTTTATACCCGAGCGGGGCCGGCCGCGAAAAGGACGCAATAGCCGCAGCGGCGGAGGCAGAATCCGCGCATGAGCACGAAAGCCCGTTCGACCCGGCGGCCGGCAACCCCTGGCCGTCCAAAATCTTCCGCCGCCAAGGCTGCCCGGACGCCCGTTCCAAAGGCCCGGAAGTCCGTTTCCAGGCTCAGGAAGCCCGGGGTGGCTGCCGTTCTACCCGCGTCCTTTGCCCCGGATGCACGGCCCCGCTGCGGCTGGTCGTATGCCGGCATGAGCGCAGAGTACATCGCCTATCACGACCAGGAGTGGGGGGTTCCCGTCCACGACGATCGGCGGCTGTTCGAGTTCGTGATCCTCGAGGGCGCGCAGGCCGGTCTCAGCTGGTCGACGATCCTGCGCAAGCGCGAGGGTTACCGCGAATCGTTTGCGGATTTTGATCCGGTGAAAGTCGCGAAGTTCGACGCGCGCAAGGTCGAGAAGCTGCTGCAGTTCCCGGGCATCGTGCGCAACCGGCTCAAGATTGCGGCCGCGATCACCAACGCGCGCTGCTTTCTCGAAGTGCAGGAAGAGTGCGGCAGCTTCGCGGCCTACAGCTGGCAGTTCGTCGGCGGCCAGCCGATCGTGAATCGCTGGCGCGAGATGTCACAGGTGCCGGCGACTTCGCTGGAGTCGGATGCGTTCAGCAAGGACCTGCAGCGGCGTGGCTTCAAGTTCGTTGGCTCCACGATCATGTACGCGCACATGCAGGCGACCGGCATGGTCAACGATCACGTGGTGACGTGTTTCAGGCACGCGGAAGTGAGGGGAAGGGGATAGAGGTCAGTCGGAGGTGTCCTGTCGGACCTCCCAGCCCCTTGCCGAAATTGTGCAGCCGATCGTCATGCAGTGGTCTCGTCCTTCATGCCGAGCGGCTCTCCTGCAATCCGAGTTCCTCGATCATCTGCCTGCGCATCACAAATTTCTGAATCTTGCCGGTGACAGTCATCGGGAACGCGTCGACGAAGCGCACGTACCGCGGAATCTTGTAGTGCGCGATGCGGCCGCGGCAGAACTCGCGGATCTCCTCCTCGGTCGCCTGCGTGTCCGGGCGCAGCCTGATCCAGGCGCACAGCTCCTCGCCGTATTTCGGTTCCGGCACGCCGATGACCTGCACATCCTGGATTTTGGGGTGCCGGTACAGGAACTCCTCGACCTCCCGTGGGTAAACATTCTCGCCGCCGCGTATGACCATGTCCTTTATCCGCCCCACGATGTTCACGTAGCCCTGCGGGTCCATGGTCGCGAGGTCGCCGGTGTGCATCCAGCCTTCGGCATCGACGGCCTCGCCGGTGCGGGCTTCGTCGTTCCAGTAGCCACGCATCACGGAATAGCCCCTGGTGCAGAACTCCCCCGGCTCACCCCGCGCAACCAGCCTTCGCGCCGGATCAACGATCCTGATCTCCACGTGCGGGTGCACGCGGCCGACCGTCGAAGCGCGGATCTCAAGCGGATCGTCCACCGCGGTCTGCGTCGCAACGGGCGAGGTCTCGGTCATTCCGTAGGCGATCGTGACCTCGCTCATGTGCATGTCCTTCGCCACCCGCTTCATGACCTCGACCGGGCAGGGTGCGCCGGCCATGATTCCGGTACGCAGGCTCGAGAGGTCGAAGCTGCCGAACTGTGGATGATCGAGCGCGGCAATGAACATGGTCGGCACACCGTAGAGTGCAGTGCAACGTTCCAGTTCCACCGTCTGCAGCGTCGGCAACGGGTCGAACACTTCGGCCGGATACACCATCGTTGCGCCGTGGGTGATGCAGGCGAGGTTGCCCAGCACCATCCCGAAGCAGTGGTACAGCGGCACGGGGATGCAAACGCGGTCGCGCTCGGTCAAGCGGATCGTCTGACCGACGAAGAAGCCATTGTTGAGGATGTTGCGGTGCGTGAGCGTGGCGCCCTTCGGCGTGCCCGTCGTGCCGGACGTGAACTGAATGTTGATCGCGTCGCCGGCATCGAGCGAGGCGGCAATCGCATCAAGCCGTTGCCGGTCGGCCGGCGTGCCTGCCGCGCAGACATCAGCGAAGTTGAGCATGCCGCGTGTGCGTTCACTCCCTAAGCGGATCACTGCGCGCAGCTCGGGCAGCGCGGACGCGTGCAAGTCACCCGGCGTGCTCGAGCAAAGCTCGGGGGCGAGTTCGTTCACAGTCTGCAGGTAATCGCTGCTCTTTAGTGACGGCGCCAGGACCAGGGCCCGGCATCCCACCTTGTTGAGTGCGTACTCGAGTTCGAAGCTGCGGTAGGCGGGATTGATGTTGACCAGGACGAGCCCGGCCCGAGCGGTGGCAAGCTGCGTCAGCAGCCACTCCGCACAGTTCGGGGCCCAGATGCCGACCCGGTCGCCTCCCTCGAGGCCGAGTGAGAGCAGCCCCGTCGTCAGCGCCTCGACGCGTTCCGCAAGTCCGCCGTAAGTCCAGCGGATGCCCTGGTGGCAGACGACGAGTGCCTCGCGCCCGGCGTGGATGCGGGCCATGCGGTCGAACAGCGCACCGATGGTCTCGTGGATCAGCGGCGCGTCCACGGGACCCATGTCCTGGGACAGTTGCGGGCTAGTCTCCACGCGCCCCGCTTGCCTCTCCAAGCGGTCGCTTGTCGACCACGACCTCACCGGCCTTCATCACCCAGACAACCTGCCGCGTGACCGCCCGGATGTCGGTCAGGGGTTGACCGGTGACGGCGACGATGTCGGCCGCGAAGCCAGGTGCCAGTCGCCCGAGGTGGTCCTGCTGGCCCAGTAGCCGCGCGCCGTTGAGTGTGGCCGCCCGCAGCGCTTCGCCCGGCGTCATGCCCGCAGCGACGAACCACTCGAGTTCGCGCGTGTTGTCGCCGAACATGGTCATCACCGCGTCCGAGCCCATGGCAATCGGCACGCCAGCCGCATGTGCACGCCGCAGCATCGCCACGTTCCGGGGAATGAAGGCACGCAGCGCGCGCTCGGCGTCTGCGTCGTAACCGTATTCATTGCGATGGTCCGCGTAATAGCGGTTGTGATCGATCGTGGGGACGTAGAATATGCCGCTGGCAGCCCAGGCGCGCAACGATGCGTCATCGACGTCCACCGCGTGCTCGATGGAATCGACGCCAGCCCGAATCGCATCGGGCACGGCCGTCGGGCCGTAGGCGTGCACCGCCACCCGCAATCCCTTCGCGTGCGCGGTGTCGGTCGCGGCCTTGATCTCCGGGTAGTAGTAGACCCGCTCGCCGCTCAGGTCCGAGCCGGTGCCGGTGGTTGCGAATATTTTCAGCCAGTCCGCACCACTGTCGGCGACCTCGCGTGCACGCTGGCTGAGACTGGCGATCCGCTCCGCCTCGGTGCCGCTGGCAGCCGGCGGCATTACCAACGGATGAATACCCGTGCCGGAAAGAAACAGCCTCGGGCCGGGCACGATGCCCCGCTCGATCAGTTCGCGCAGGTAAAAATCCACCTGATCGAGCGCGAACAGGTCACGCGCCGTCGTGACGCCGATCTCGAGCATTTTCTCAGCGTTGCCGATAGCCGCTACCAGGCGCTGCGGTGCCGGCGTTTCCCGCAGCAACTGATGCCACGCGTCGCCTCGGGACGGGCCGCACAATCCGTAGGTGATATGGACGTGGCTGTCGATCAGCCCGGGAATGGCGGTCAGGCCACTGAGGTCGACAGGCCGGGCGCCGGGGTAGCGTTCGGCCAGAGATGTGCCGATGGCCACGATGACGCCGTGCTCAACGATGATTTCCCGACCTGGGACGAGTTCGCCGGTGCCGTCAACGATGGTGGCAAACGTCAGCAGCATCGGCACCTGGGCGTCGGCGTCGGCCGCGGCCGCCCCAGGCGCGAGCAACGGAGACACGCACCACAGCAGCATGGCCAGCGCGCCGGCGAGCCGGCTGCGTCGGGCTGACACTTGCCAGTGGCGGAGTTTCATACCGGTTGCAATCAATAGCGGAAAGTGACTTCAGCGCCGTAGGTCCGCGTCTGGCCGAACAGGCTGAAGGGCACCCCGAGAAAGCTGATGCCGCGCATGGTGCGATAGGTTTCGTCCGTCAGGTTGCGGCCATAAAGTCCCAGTGCCCAGCGCTGGCTGATATCGAAGTCGAGTGCGGCGTTCAACAAGCCGAAGCTGCCCTGCCGCGAGTTCTCGCGGTTGTCGGGGTTGAAGTACTGCTCGCCCCGATAGGCGTAGTTGATCATCAGCCGGCTGTCCACGGAGCCCACGGTGAACTGGTAGCGTCCGGTCAGGTCGGCCGTCCACTCGGGCGCCCGCGGCAAGGTGTTGCCTTTCACATTGAGTAGCGCGCCGGTGTCGGAATCGACCGCGCCGCCCGGAAAGTCGTCGAACGTTGCGTCGTTGTAACCCAACCCGACACTAAGACTGAAATCTTCGTGCAGCAATGCCGTGCCTTCGATCTCGAAGCCCTGCGTCGTGACCGAGGCCGCGTTGGAGACGAGCAACGCGGTGGTTCCGCTGGACGGGTCGAAGCGGAACTGGAACACCTGGTAGTCGTCGTATTTGGCATAAAACGCAGAGAGGTTGAGCCGCAGCCGACCGTCCAGCAGGTCGGATTTCAGGCCCAGCTCGTAGCTGTCGACGGTCTCTTCCTGGTACGGCAGGTCGTCCGGCGTGCGGACGAGGTCGACGTTGAAGCCGCCGCTCTTGTAGCCGCTGGCGTAGGTGAAATACGTCGAGACCGCGTCGCTCACCCGGTACTGGACGCTGGCAGTGGCCGTCACGTAATCCTCGCTGCGATCCGGCGATTCATCGATCGCTTCGGCCAGACCGAAGCCCGGCAGGACCCGCTGGCTGATCACCGCGTCTTTCTGTTCGTCGGTGTAGCGAATGCCGCCGCTCAAGGTCAGTTGCTCGGTCAGGTCGTAGTTCGCATTGACAAACAAAGCCCAGTTGCGGGTATCTACCGACGAGTCCTGAACGGCGGCGTCGATACCTGCGGGCGGGCCGCCGAAGCCCGGACCGAGGACCACCACGCGGTCCGTCTTCGCTTCCTGGTCAAAGTAGAAGGCGCCCAGCACATAGCGGAAGCGGTTCTTGTCGGGCGAGGCGAGCCGCAGTTCCTGGGTGAAGTGCTGGAAATCGTCCTCGAAGTAACGCGCATCCAGAGTGAAAACGCGGGTGGCGTCCTCGTCGCTGCCGGTCTTGCGATCGACGCTGCGGTAACCCGTGATCGAGGTCAGCACGAAGCCACTGTCGAAGGCGTAATTCGCCGTCAGGCTGCTGCCCCATCCGTCGTTCTCGTCGATCAGCCTGGCGTCCTGGTCCACCACGAAGTCCGGCGCTGCCCGCGGATTACCGACCGAATTCTCAAACGACGCATCGGGTTCCAGGAACAGCAGGTCGTTGTGCTGCTTCCTGACATCCACGGAGAAGTTGATATCGAGTGCATCACTGGGCTGAAAGAGCAGGAGGGCACGCCCCAGCACGTGGTCGTTGCTCATCAGCTTGTCGCCGGTGAACAGGTTGTCGATGTAACCCTCCTGCTGCTGCACAACAAACGCAACGCGCGCCGCGACCTTGTCGCCCAGAGGAAGGTTGGCGACGCCCGAACCGGCCAGAGTATCGAGATTGCCGCCCCGCAGGCGCCACTCGCCGCTCTGTTCACCGAGAACGGGTGGGTTGTTGACGATGTTGATGACGCCGGAGGAACTGTTCTTGCCGAACAGCGTGCCCTGTGGCCCGCGCAGCACTTCGATCTGCCGGACGTCAACCAGTCCCTGGTCCACCGCCAGAGATTGGCCGGCAAAGACGCCGTCGACGTACACGCCCACCCGCGTATCGAACCCGATATTGCGCGAGAAATCGCCGATGCCACGAATGCCGATGAACGTCTCGCCCGACGAGCCGGTATCGCCGAACACCAGGTTCGGCACCGAGAATTCAAGGCCCTGCAGCGTGGTCTCGCGGGCCTCAGCGATCGCATCGCCGTTGATCGCGGAAATCGCGATAGGCACGCGCTGGAGGCTTTCGTCTCGGTGCCGCGCTGTGACCACAATTTCCTCCAGCATGCCCGGCGTCGCTTGCGACCAGGTCGGCGCCGAAATCGTGGCCATCACCAGAGGCAGCAACTTCTGGAAAACACGGCGACCCGCTGGGGTCGCCAATGGCAGCTCAACTTGCGGCAGTAGCGGGCGTGCTTTCATGTCTGGCTCTTTTGGCAAATCGATTCGCCAGCGAAGGACAACACCTAAGCCGGCGAGACTGACCGCAGGCCGGTCCCGAGCGCAAAGCTACGGGTTCGTGAGCAGCGAAACGTTCGCCCGCCGCACGCAGTTGTTGCGCCGGCCACACTGTTTGCGCGCGGGGCAGAAACGAGAGGTTCAGCGCCGCCGGACGTATCTGGGTGTGACGCCGAAGTGCTGACGGAATGCGGTGGAGAACGCGGCAGCCTGCGCGTAGCCTACCTTCGCGGCCACCACGGCAACGGGCATCGTCGTTTCCTGCAGCAGCTGCCAGCCTGACTGCAAGCGGGATTCGATGCAGTACTCCGAGATCGTCTGGTCGAACAGGTGCTTGAAACCGAACGTCAGCTTGTTTCGATTGATGCCGACACGCCGGGCCAGCGCCTCAATGCTCGGTCGTTCGGTCAGCGAACGCGCCAGGATCCGACGAACTTCATGCAGGGCCTCGATGTCACGCGGCCGCAGTTTGACCGCAGCTCGTTCCGTGGTTCGATGGCTCAACACCCGCGACATCATGCAGACCAGTTCGATCGTCTTGGCTTCGAGATGGACCCGCCTGAGGTCCCCTGAGTAGACATTGCCGAGCAACTGGTCCATGGCCAACATCATGTCGGCGGACAGGGACCAGTTCTTGAGTAGAAACTCGTCTGCCCCGTATGCCAACCGCCGTACCGGGTCGGTGAGACGGATGGAATCCAGCTTGAAACGTTCCGCCAACAGGTTCGGACGCATCATCAGCGTGACCCAGTCGAGGCTGGTGCGACCCTCAACCCATTCCTTGTCCGGGACACCGACCGGCTGATGCAGAATCTGGCACAGCGGTCCTTCAAGCTCGCTGGGCGCGATTCCGTCGAATTCCATCAACGTGCGTGCCGACTTGCGGAAGTGAAATCGGGTCCAGCCTTCACCAATGCCCTGGTAGCTCAGGTCCTCGTGAAAGTAGCCGCGCATACCGAGCAGAATGAGATCCTCGTCCAACGAAACGAGATCCAGCGTACCGCAGCCGATCCGGGGTGAAATTCTAGAGTTGATGAAGCAAATGTCGCCGCCGGCGGTCTCGTGTGGTGCGGACGGCGTATCGCAGATCATGCGATGCCAGTCCGCCAATCCCGAGTTGATGCTGGGTGCGACGTGCGCCGGTGAATGCGAAGCGGGCAAATTCACTTGCATGGACACAGCGTGCCTGGACGGATCGTGACGCTAATGTGTCATATTCGCCGGCGGAATGCGATGCCAGAGCGTTGTCCAAGGATCGATTGCAACCCGCCGACGATCAACGAGCCGCTCCATCGGGGCAGCGCAAAGCCATCACAAATCGCACTTGGGCGGCGGCCGGAGATCGATGATATTGCCCATTCATCTGACGGGGCGCAGGCCGATGTCATCTGATGACGGGCGCAAACTTCGGCGTCGCCCAAGACCCTGTTATTCCCCGATCCACCACTCGACGCCGGTGCCGCCCGCGCCGTCGGGCACCAGCAGCCGGTGCAGGTCCGGCAGCAGTTCCGCGAGCCGTTCATCGAGCAGCCACGGCGGATTCACGAGCACGAGGCCTGAACCTCGCAAACCAACGGCCGTATCGTCCGGCATCACGCTCAGCGTCACGTCGAGCACCTTGCGGATCCCCGACCCTTCGAGATTGCGGCGGAAACGCAGCGGTCCCGCGCGTTCCGAGAGCGGGTACCAGATGCAGTACGTGCCGGTCGGCCAGCGCTCGTAGCCTGTTTCCAGCGCACCTAGAATTCGATCGAACTCATTGTCCGTTTCGAAGGGCGGGTCAATCAGCACGAGGCCGCGGTTTTCACGCGGCGGCAACTGGGCCTTCAACGCGGCGTAGCCGTCGCTTTCGACGATCGACACGAGCTTCTGCCGGCCGAGTGTCGAGCGCAGCGCCGACGCTTCGCGCGCATGCGTTTCCGCGAGCACCAGCCGGTCGGTGCGGCGACGCATTCTCCCGACGATGGTAGGCGAGCCGGGGTAAGCCGTGATCGCACTGCGACCGGCTCCTGCGCACGCCTTGACCAGGCGCACGTAATCCGCGAGTTCCGGCGCAAGCGCAGCTTCGGGAAATTCGAGCAAGCGGCCGATGCCGTTCTTGTATTCGCCGCTGCGCTGGGATTCGCCGAGGCTCAGGTCGTAGGTGCCGCCACCGGCGTGCGTGTCGAGGTAGAAGAACGGCGCAGGCTTCTTCTTCAGGTGCTCGACGAGCATCATGAGCACGACGTGCTTCAGCACGTCCGCGAAGTTCCCCGCATGGAACGCGTGGCGATAATTCATGTCTGATCGATCCGGGGTCCCGGGTCACGCAACGGAGTCACGCTGGATGTCGACAAGAGTACTGCACCGGACAGGTTCCGGTTCGACGGTTCGCTGGCGCGGGTCTCTCACCGCAGCCTGGCTGGCCTGCACCGTCGCCGCCGGATGTGCCATGGGCCAGGTGGCGGGCGGTCCGCCTCCCGCTGTCGAGGAGAAAGCCGTGACGAATGCACCCGCCGAGATGATCGAGGCCGCGCTCGACGACGCGGCCAATCGTTCGACGACGGCTCGGGCCGACATCAAGATGACGAGCGCCGAAGCGGTGACCTGGCCGGACGGGTCGCTTGGTTGCCCGAAGCCCGGGATGATGTACACGCAGGCGCTCGTTGCCGGGTACCGGATCGTGTTGCAGGCGGGCGAGCAGACGCTGAACTATCACGCGATGTCGCGCGGCAAGCCGGTGTTCTGTCCAGCGAGCAGAGTCGCGTCACCGGTGGCGGCGTAGGCCAGCAAAAGGCGGACGTACTCGATGACCTCGACAGGCAAGGTGAATTCCATGAACTCGGGCAGTCACCCGATATCGTTGTTGTACTCGCCGCTGAGTTGGGACTTGCCATGACCAGGTCGTCCGTGCCGCCGCCGGCATGCGTATCGCGACAAAGGAGCAGGGCAGTGGCGCGATTGAGGCCAGGGGCGGCAACCCTGCTGATATGGTGCGTGCTGTTGCAGGGCTGTGTCGGTGCCCAGGCCGCTGATGAGCCGGTCGACGACAAGGCGCGTCGTATCGAAGCACGCAGGGCCACGGCCAGACCGCTACCCGAGCGCGTGGCTGAGCCCAGGGCGCAAGTGACGGGCGAAGCGCCCGCGGAACTCGTCGCGCGGGTGCGCGAGGATGCGATCCGTCGTTCAGGAGCGGACCCCTCGGTCGTGCGGCTGATCCGGGACGAAGCCGTCACCTGGAGCGACGGTTCGCTCGGCTGCCGGCGGCCGGGCGAGTTCTACACAGAGTCCCCAATTGCCGGCTACTGGATCGTCTTCGACGTGGCGGGACGCAAATTCGACTATCGCAGCGACTACCGGGGCAACTTCCGGCTTTGCGAATCGCCGCGCGCGGCCCAGCCTGCTGCGCGCTGAAATGAAAAGGGCCTCCCCCGTGCGGGGGAGGCCCTGGCAGGGATCGGTTTCAGGCCGATCTCACGGGACCAGGAACTGCAGTGCCTCTGTGTTCTTGGTCGCGCCGCCCGTATTGCCGCCGCGGGCGCCATTGGTGAACAACAGCACGCCGAGCTCCGGGGTATTGCCCGGGAACGGAAGGAAGTCGTACACGTCCATCGTGCCGGTGCCGAACCCAGGGATATCCGAAGGCACCCCGTAGAAGCGCTCGCCCAGCGGCGTGACCGTCAGGCCGCTCACGGAGTCGCCCGGTCCGCCGAAGTAGAAGTCGAGCGTCTCAACCTTCATATCGACGTTGGTCGCCAGCATGTCGGTGCCGGTCAAGCCGACCTGCTCGCCGCAGACCAGCAACACCGTGTTGCCGGTATTGGTCGCGTGCTCCGCAAAGAAGTACGCCGATGCGGTACTCGCCGCCAGGTCGATGACCCAGGCCAGCTGGCGCCCGTCCGAGATGGAGCTGTACGACGCGTCGAGGTTCACAATCTCGTAGTCCCAGGTACCGTCCCGGTTCGTGTCGAGCGACACGACGTGCGCCACGGGAAGCAGGTGCGTCTGACGTTCCCAGGTGTTGACCGCAAACGCCCAGATGAACGACTCGTTGGCGGAGCAGTAACCCGCCGGCACCGGGTAGGTGTTGATGCCCACCGAACGGATGTCAGGCGTCGGCATTCCCTGGCCGGGCCCGCCCCGCGGCTGGTTCGGGCTCGTCGCGAGCAGCGAGTATGCGTCGTTCTGCGCCGTGCCGACCCCCTTGTTGGTCAGGTCGACCGTGGCCAAGCCGCCGTTGAAACTGAGCGTCGTGTTGCCCGTCACTTCCGCGGCCCTGCGTGGCAGCACGTGCCACGCGAGGTGGAGGCGTGACTTCGGCCCAGCATTCAGCACCAGGTAGCCGTCGATCTCGTTCAGCGTCAGTGCGGCGGGATTCGCGCCATTGGCGCCCGAGTCCATCGCGTTGTTCCGGACCTTCTCACCGTCGACAGTCATGGCGACGTTGAAGGTGCGGATACTCTTGCCGGGTACGACCAGAGTCTTCGGGGCATTGATCTTGACTGCGCCCAGCGCCTGGTCGTCCGCGAAGCGGAAGACCGACGAGATGTCGTAGGTGATCGAATTGTTCGAATAGTTCTTCACCGCAACCTTGCGCGTGATCGTCCGCGACTTTCTGTTCGCATCGACCTGCCCGAAGCTCAATGCTGCAATGCGCGTATCCGCATCCCACGCTGCAGCTGGATCCGCCCAAGCGTCGTACGCACGGACTTCGCCGTTGCCGATGCGCGTGATCTCGGCCAGGGTACCGGATACGACGTTGGAGTAGATGTTGCGCTCGGCGTTGTTCATCAGTCGGGCCTTGACCTCGAAAGGCCTGAGGCCAGGCAGTGCCCCGAGCACCAGGGCGGCGGAACCGGACACCATCGGTGCAGCGCCGGACGTGCCGCCGAAGGCCCCCGTGCCGGTGCCGGCACCGGCGAGCGCAGAGACCGAGGCGCCGGGAGCGCCGATCTCCGGCTTGATCGCGTTGTAGTAATTGCTCGGTCCACGCGACGAACTGCCGACCATGCTCATGACGAGCGGCAACCCGTTGTTCGGGTCGAAGCGGAGCGTTGTGCCAGGCAGGCCCGACTTCAGCATGTTGGACAGCGCCTGGCTGATCATGTAGCCGGGGATGCTCGGTGTTCCCGCGCCGAGCGAGCCCTCGAACGGATCGCCGGGTGCGACCAGGCCGATGATCCCTATCGTGCCATTGCCGGCAGCGACGTTGGAGATCTTCAGGCTGAAGTCGCAGGCGCCGCGATCGACCAGCACGATCTTGCCGGCCAGCGAGCCGGGCGCGAACGCGACGCAACCATTGAGGTTGCCGTTGGCGCCGTCGCCGTACTGCAGTGGCCGTTCAACGACGCTTTCGAGCGGCGCCGACCACGACTGGTAGACAGCCGAGTAGGTGCCGGCGATGTTCGCAGGAGCGGTCACGTCGAAGAACGGCTGGAAGTCGCTCGGCACCGCCGTCTGCGCGACCGAGAGCGCGCTGGGCGCGGCGCCCGGAGTGCCCGTTACATACGGCTTGTCGCTCGAGTTGCCCGCCGAAGCGACCGTGAGGATGCCCAGCTTGGAAGCGCCTTCCACGGCCGCGACGAGGTCGTCGTCGAACGGCTGCCCGTAGGGCGAACCTAGTGACATGTTGATGATGTCGACCCGGTCGTTATGGCAGCCGTCACCGTTCGGGTCAGCGGCGTATTCCATTCCCTGGAGCAATGCGACGCCGCTGCAGGAACTCGTGACCGCGCTGCAGATCTTGACTGCATAGAGGCTGACCTTGGGAGCCACGCCGAGCTTGCCGCCGATGATGTCGGCGACGTGCGTGCCGTGGCCGCCAGCACAGGCAATCGCGGACGGGCCGCAATCGATCGGATCTGCGTCCGGGGCGAGCGGACCGTTGGGCCAGACCTCGCCAACGAAGTCATGACCTGCGACCACGCGTGCCGTCGGGAAGAGGCCATTGCGCGTCGTGTTGCGCGAGTCGGCCGTGGATGTCCCGTAGGCCGCCGCGTAGGCTGCCGCCGTGCCGGCGCCGCCGAATGCGGCGTGCGTGTAGTCGATGCCGGAGTCGAGGACCGCGACCTTGATGCCCTTGCCCTTGTTGACGTTCTGCAGTTTCCTGGCCGTGATGTAGGGCACTGTTTCCGCGAGGTCAAGTTTGTAGTCGATCACGCGCGAAACGCGCGCGACCGCTGGATCGGCGGCGATCTGCTTGATCGCTGCCGCGTCTGCCTGCAGGACGATCGCATTCAGTACGACCTGGACGTCCGCGATCACTTGCGCGCTGGGTGCGGCACGCTGGATGCGACTCACGAACGTGTTCTGTTCGAGCCTGATCTGTTCGCGGCGCATGACCTGGTCGGCCGGATTCTCGACGCCTGATTCGGCAACGGAGGGCGACTTGAACCGTACCAGCACCTGCTGTGCGCCCCTGCTGCGCAGCAGCGACGGATCGAGTGCGGTCGTGGCGTCGCCGCGTGCCATCGGCGCGTCGAGTCGCAGGCGTTCGATGCTCGCCGGCGCAACGCGGGTCGTTCTTGCGACGTCTCGTTCCGCAGCCACTGTCGGCGGCGCGACGGGCGACGTCGCAACGAACGTGAGGACGCCAGCGATGGAGCTGAGCGTCAATTTCCGGATCATCATCGGATTGTTCTCCCCTCTGTCTGGTCGGCAAGAACGACGGCACGGGCCACCAGGGCACGGTACTCACTCGTTCGAGCCATATTTCTAAGGTCCAGCGACAAACACGCGAGCCAGCGCGGTCGATTCTTCTTGGCCGGCACTCGAGGTTGCAAACCTACTCTAATAGTGTGACGAGCCGCAATGTTTCAGTGCCGGGAACCCAAGCCCGGGATGTTCATTTAACGTAACGCCGCGCCAGGTTCAGTAAGCCCGATTGCAATGCGCCGGCGGGTACGTAACGCAATGACTGCCGTCAGCGGGAATGTCCCATTTCCCTCAACCAATCCCGCGGCCGCAGGAAATCCTGGTAAAGCCGCGCTTCCGGCGTACCTGGCGCGGGCTTGTAGTCGTACTCCCACCGCACCAGCGGCGGCAGCGACATCAATATCGATTCGATGCGGCCGCCGGTCTGCAGGCCGAAAATCGTTCCCCGGTCGCAGACCAGGTTGAATTCAACATAACGTCCCCGGCGGTAGAGCTGGAAGTTGCGCTCGCGCTCGCCGTAAGGCGTGTCCCTGCGCCTCTCGACGATCGGCAGGTAGGCCGGCACGTAGTGATCGCCCACGCTGCGCATGAACGCAAACGACTTCTCGAAACCCCACTCGTTGAGGTCGTCGAAGAACAGCCCGCCCACGCCCCGCGTCTCGTTGCGGTGCTTGAGGTAGAAGTAGCGGTCGCACCAGTCCTTGTACTTTGCGTACACCTCAGGCCCGAACGGGTCGCAGGCCGCTTTCGACGTGCGGTGCCAGTGCAGCACGTCGTCATCGAACGGGTAGTACGGCGTCAGGTCGAAGCCGCCGCCGAACCACCAGGCCGCGGGCAGGCCGTCCTTGAGCGCCATGAAGAAGCGGACGTTGGCGTGCGAGGTCGGCACGTACGGATTGCGTGGGTGGATGACGAGCGACACGCCGGTGGCCTCGAAACTCGCGCCTTCCAGTTCCGGTCGCTGCGCCGTGGCGGAGGCGGGCAGCTTGCCGCCCATGACGTGTGAGAAGTTGATGCCGGCCTGCTCGAACACGGCGCCGTCGCGCAGCACACGCGATTCGCCGCCGCCGCCTTCCGGTCGCTGCCAGCGGTCGTGGCGGAACCTCGCGCCGCCGTCTGCCTGCTGCAGGGCGTTGGTGATGCGGTCGTGGAGTTCGCGCAGGTACGCGATGACCTGCTGAGTTGACGGCTCGGTGTCATTCATTGGTCTGGTTGAGGCGGGCAATCCTGGCGGAGGCGCAGAGCGTAGCTGCAGTTTGCGGCATTACGTAGCTGAAATTCAGCTGGTCGGCATCCCGGGCCCGGCTTCACCCTTGCACAGGATTTCGCTGGACATCGGAATGCCGACAATTCTCAGGCACGGGCGCTGGAGATTCTTCTTCTACAGCAATGAAGGCTCAGAACCGGCTCACGTGCATGTCGAGGCCGCCGACGGCACTGCCAAGTTTTGGCTCACCCCCGTCGCTCTGGTAGGCTCGTCAGGGCTCAGGTCCGGCGACCTTCGATTCGTCGAGAGGTTCGTTAGGCAGAACCGGGACTACCTGATGGAGGCATGGAATGAGCACTTCTGCCCTTGAAGTCATGCCCCGTGCAAGCCGGGTCAGTTGCACGGACGTTGAACTCATCGTGGCCTTCGACGATGGCCGCACGCTCGCGGTTCCCCTGGTCTGGTTTCCCCGGTTGCTGCACGCGACTGCAGAGCAGCGTGCGAACTGGCGACTCACCGGCCAGGGTGAGGGCATTCATTGGGAAGACCTGGACGAGGACCTGTCCGTGGCGGGACTCCTGCGGGGAGAGAAGGAACGCCGCTGACGGCAGACCAGACCGCAGTCAGCCTTCCGCAGGCCTTCCCGGCGAGCTGAAGGGTCAACCAGGTCCGGAAGTCTTTTTCGCGGCCGCCTTCTTCTTCGCAGCGGCCTTCTTCCGGGGCGCCGCCTTCTTCTTCACCGTCATCCTTGGCTACGCGGCGACTTCGGCGTCGACCGTCTTCGCAGCCGTCTTGCCAGTGGTCTTCGCCGCCGTTTTGCGACCCCAGCGATTCGTGCCGCGCTCCGGCGCCACGGCGAGAATCGCCTGGCATTCCTCCAGCGTCAGCGACTTCGGATCGCGATCCTTCGGGATCTTGCCGTTCTTCTTGCCGTCGGTGATGTAAGGCCCGTAACGTCCGTTCAATACCTGGACACCGGCATCGCCGAATTCCTGGATGATCCGGTTCGCCTCGATCGTCTGCTTTTCGCGGATGATCTCGAACGCGCGCTCGAGCGTGACCTTGTACGGATCGTCTTCCTTCTTCAGCGAAGCGTATTTCTTGGCGCCGTACTGCACGTAAGGGCCGAAGCGGCCCACTGCCACCTTGATCGGGTAACCGTCTTCCCATGGCCCAAGCGTGCGCGGCAGCTGGAACAGTTCGAGCGCCAGCTCGAGCGTGAGGTCGTCCATGCGCTGGCCCGGCTTCAGGCTCGCGAACTTCGGCTTCTCTTCATCGTCGCGCGTGCCGATCTGCGCAAACGCGCCGAAGCGACCATAGCGCACGCTCACCGGACGGCCGGAGACCGGGTCGATGCCGAGCGGGCGTTCCATCGCGACGTCCGAGCGCGTGACGTTCTCGGAGACATCGTCGACCTGCTTCTTGAGGTCATCCCAGAAGCGTTCGAGCATCGGCAGCCAGTCTTCTTCGCCGCGCGAGATGTTGTCGAGTTCGTCTTCCATCGCGGCGGTGAAGCCGTAATCGACGTAGCGCTCGAAATTACCGGTGAGGAAGCGACTCACGATCTTGCCGAGGTCGGTCGGGATGAAGCGCTTGTTCACCAGCTCGCAGTACTTCTTGTACAGCAGCGTCTGGATGATGCTGGCGTAGGTCGAAGGGCGGCCGATGCCGTGTTCCTCGAGCGCCTTGACCAGGCTTGCTTCCGAGTAGCGCGGCGGCGGTTCGGTGAAATGCTGTTCGGTGTCGATGGCGAGCAACCGCACCTCGTCGCCCTTCTCGAGCGCGGGCAGCAGACGGTTCTCGTCATCGTCCGGGTTCAGTGAGACATCGTCGAAGCTTTCGCGGTAGACGGCCAGGAACCCTGGCGACAGCAGCGTCGAGCCATTGGCGCGAAACAGGTTGCCCGGGCCGGCGGCAAGGTCGACCGCGACCGTGTCGAACACGGCGGCTTCCATCTGGCTGGCGACGGCGCGGCGCCAGATCAGCGTGTAGAGCTTGTGCTCGTCGGCTTCGATCCTGCCGGCGAGTTCTTCGGGCGTGCGTGCCGCCGACGTCGGTCGCACGCCTTCGTGCGCTTCCTGCGCGTTCTTCGACTTCGTCTTGTAGACGCGCGGCGTGTGGGGCAGCGCGGCCGGGCCGTACAGCTTGCCGATGACGCTGCGGATCTCGCCGACGGCATCGGCACCGAGACTCACCGAGTCGGTACGCATGTAGGTGATGAGGCCGACCGGGCCTTCACCGAAGTCGACGCCTTCATACAGGCGCTGCGCGAGGCGCATGGTGCGCTGCGCGCCGAAGCCCAGCTTGCGCGCGGCTTCCTGCTGCAGCGTCGAGGTCGTGAAGGGTGGCGAAGGGTTGCGCCGGCGCTGCTTCTTCTCGACGTTGGCGACGACCAGGGTGCCATTCGCGTCGCGTTCGAGTTTCTGCTTTGCCGCTTCCGCTCCGCCCACGTCCGTGACGGTGAACTGTTCGACCTTCTCGCCGCCGAGCTGCGTCAGCCTGGCCGTGAAATTTGCGGCGTCTTTCGCCGCCTGCGCGTCGATGGACCAGTATTCGCGTGGCTTGAAGGCGAGAATCTCTTCCTCGCGCTCGCAGATCATGCGCAGTGCGGGGCTCTGCACGCGGCCCGCCGAGGCACCGGACAATCCCGCCTTTTTCCACAGCAGCGGCGACAGGTTGAAGCCGACGAGGAAATCGAGCGCGCGGCGGGCGAGGTAGGCTTTCACCAGCTCGTCGGCGATTTCGCGCGGGTTGTCGACCGCTTCCTGCACTGCGTTCTTCGTGATCTCGTAGAACACGCTGCGATGGACGGCCTTGCCGTCGAGCGCGCCCGCTTCCGTCAGCAGCTGCTGCAGGTGCCAGGAGATCGCCTCTCCTTCGCGGTCGGGGTCGGTCGACAGATAGAGCGCGTCGGCCTTTTTCACGGCACGCGTGATCGCATCGACGTGCTTCTTGTTCTTCTCGATCAGCTCCCAGCGCATCGCAAACTGGCGCGTGGGGTCGACGGCGCCCTCCTTGGGCACGAGATCGCGCACGTGGCCAT
>Ga0073899_10002067_pt1 | contig 18168 bp, 18 predicted proteins | sample KloWWTmetaKNB5Ph_FD_88975 | JGI IMG/M metagenome (GOLD analysis project Ga0073899, IMG submission 88975) | Active sludge microbial communities from Klosterneuburg, Austria, studying microevolution and ecology of nitrifiers - Klosterneuburg... | ecosystem: Engineered > WWTP > Aerobic digester >... | reverse complement strand
GAGCGGCCACGCCCGCTTTCGCCCGGGGCGCGCCCGACCATCAGCGGGGCGTGCTGGCCGCGGGCGCTGGCGTCGGTGCTCCAAGGTTGCGCCGCAGGAAGACCTCGACGCGGCCCCAGAAGTCGTAGCGGTTCTCGGGCTTGGACCAGCCGTGGCCCTCGCCAGGGTATTCGACCCATTGGACGTCGGCATTCTGCGCGGCGAGCGCGTCGCGCAGCTTGCGGCCGTGATCGATGGGCACGCGGCGGTCGACGCCGCCGAACGCCAGCAGCAGCGGCCGGCGGATGCGTGCGGCCTGCTTCAGCGGCGAAGTGGCCTCGATCTGCGCGGCATCGCGCACCGGGTCGGCGATCAGCCGGGGCATGCCGTGTCGCATCCACTCCTCGGGCAGGTCGCTCCAGGTCAGGTCGTACAGCAGGCCGATATCGGTGACCGCGGCCCAGGCAATGCCGCAGCGGTAGAGGTCGGGGTGGCGCACCAGGCCCATCAGGGTGGCGTAGCCGCCATAGCTGGCGCCCGCGATACAGATGCGCGCCGGATCGGCCAGCCCTTGCGCCACTGCCCACTTCGCGGTGTCGGCGATGTCATCTTGCATCGCCAGGCCCCATTGCCTCCACCCCGCCTGGAACAGCCCCTGGCCATAGCCGGTACTGCCGCGGTACTCGGGTTCCAGCACGAGATAGCCACGCGAGGCAAGGAACTGTGCGTCTGCGCTCCAGTGCCATGAGCGACCCCGGACATATGGACCGCCATGCACGAGCACCACGGCCGGCCAGGGGCCGCGGCCGGCTGGCTTGGTCACATACAGCGGGAACTCCAGCCCGTCACGAGCGCGTACGCGCACCAGGTCCTGCGCGGCCATGCGTCGCGGATCGATGTCGGGGCGCGACGTGCCCAGCACTTCGAGCGCATCGCGCTCGCGGTCGTAGAGCAGGTAGATGGCGGGCTGGCGATCCGAGTAGGCGGTCACGAGCACCCATCGCGAGCAGGCACATTCGGCCACGTCCAACAGGTTGACCGTCTGGCCCAGCTTGGCGTCCACCTGCGCCTGAATGCGCTTCATGCCTTCGTCCAGCCAGTGCATGCCGACGGCATCGCTGGTCACCTTCAGCCCGATCAGCTTGCCGCTCGTGTGGTCGAACAGCAGCTGGCCATCGAAGTCGAACCCCGCGACTGCCACGAGCGGCATCGGTTCGAGCGTGTCGGTCGCGGTGTCGAAGCGGTACAGCGCCTGGGTGCGTGCTGCGTCGTCGCGCAGTCGGGTGGCGTAGAGGATGCCATCGGGTCCCCATTGCACCGGACGGTAGCCTCCGCCGCTGCCGTCGCCGTAACTCGGCACGTCGAGGACCTGTTTCCAGGGTGCATCGGGTGCAGCGCGCCTGTGCACACGCGTACGGCCGGCCTCGCGCGCGACCACCATGCGCGCCTGACCGCGTTCATCCATCACCCAACCCATGGCCCCGTCGGGCCACCCCGGTCCGACAGCCACGCGCGATCGGCCGCTGCGGGTATCGACGCGCAGCGGCGTGGTGTCGCGTACCTCGCGGCGCGCGCTGTCCAGGTTGGCGCGTTCCACGATCACGTCGTCGCTGCCATCGCGCAGCGTGCGCAGCAACCGGTGATAGGGCTCGAGCGCCTCGTTGGGTGCGGGGCGCGTGCTGCGCAGGAAGTGCCAGCGCCTGGCGATGAGCTGGCGCATGTCCTGGCCGTCGATGTCGACGGCGAATAGTCCCGGGGCACGTTGGTCGGCGACCTCGGCCGCTAAGTCGGCCACGGTGAACACCAGCCTGCGGTTGTTGACCCATTGGGTGTCGCGCACGTCGGCATCGGCAAATCCGGCGACGACGCGGGCCTGGCGCGGCGGGTTGAGTTCCAGCACGACCAGGCCGATGCGACCATCCGCGCGGGGAGCCTGAACCGCAACGTGCCGCCCGTCGGGCGAGAGCACCGGACGGCCCATGCGGCCAGGCGCGAAGAACGCCTGCACAGGCACAGCCGCCGCGCCACGGGGCGCAGGGTCGGGCGAGCCGTCAGAGGGGCCCTGCGCGAGGGCCGGAGCGGCGCAGGCCAGGGCCAGCACGGCTGCGGCGGCCAGGGCCCCGGGCGTGGGCAGCCGGTGTCGGCGATGCCAGGCCTCAGGCCATCGGGCGGGTCGATTCCTGGGGCTTCGCGACATCGTCGTCATCGTTAGCGTCGCCCCCATCGGCGCTTTCGTCGTGCGCGTGCGGCCGTGGCACGCGGTAGTTCCACCAGGGCAGCGCACGGGTGAGCGCGAGCACCCCGCCCGAGTGGGCCGGCTCGTAGCCGGGTAGCCCGGCCACGGCCTGCAGCCAGGTGGACGCCCCGAGAACCTCGCGCAAGCGCACCACCGCCGGGTGCTCCAGTGCATGCTTCAGGCAGGCCAGGAAGTAGTCCTCGGTGATGAGCGGAATGAAGTCGAGCCCGAACTGCAAGGCGGCGGCCTCGATGCCGGCGCCGACATCGGCCTGACCGCTGGCGACTGCGGCAGCCACCGCCACGTGGCTGTCCTCGGGCGGGTCGGCGTAGCCGCGGATGGTGGCGGCATCGATGCCGTGCTCGGCGAGCAGGTGGTCCATCAACAGCCGTGTGCCCGAGCCACGCTGGCGGTTGATGAAGCGCGCCGGGCTGCCGGCGAGATCGGGCAGGCCGCGCAGCCGATGGGGGTTCAGCGGATGCACCATCAGCCCCTGGGTGCGGCGCACACAGCCGATGAGCTTGTGCTGGCCCGGCTGCAGCAGGGGCTTGAGCGCCTGGGCGAACGTGCTGGCGCTGCGACCGGCCCGCGCGCGAAGTGGCGGCACATGAAAGCCCGCCACCAGACAGCGCCCGGCATCGAGCGCGCGCAGCGCATCCAGGCTGCCAGCGAAGCGCAGATCGATGTGCAGGCCCTGCTGGGCGGCGAGGTCGCGCAGCCGTGGCAGCGCCAGGTCATGGCTGGCGAAGATGGTGAGCACCTGCTGGTTGCCGTCCAGAGCCTCGGCCAGCACGCGCTCGAGTTCGGCACGCAGCGCCTCGATGTGCGGCGTCAATCGCGTACGGGCGCGGGTCTCGGCCCACAGCAGCCGCTCGGCGAACGGTGTGAGCCGTGCCGGCTGACCCTGGGTCCAGGTCACCAGCGGCTCGCCCATCACCTCTTCCCATCGCTTGAGCGCGCCCCAGACGTGGCGATACGAACTGCCCATGGCCCTCGCCGCATGCTGGATGGAGCCATGCTCGCGCACGGCGCTGAGCAGGTCGAACAGCGGGTTGTGCAGCGTCGCCCCGCGCTGGTCCTGTGCCTCGAAGGTGTACTGCAGGTGGACGCCGCGGGCCTTCATGTGGGTTCGGTGTCGAACAGTCGCCGCAGCCAGGCGCGCAGCCGGCTGAACAGCCCGGGCGCGGACGCGGCTTCGGCCGCCGGTGCCGTGACGGCATAGCGCCGCTGCAACTGCGTGTTGAACGACTCGAAGAATTCGGTGGCCATTTTCTGTGCGGCCATGTCGACCAGCCGCGATCCGATCTGCGCCATTTTGCCCCCGACGCTGGCATGTGCGCTGTAGTGCAGCACGGTGGACGCCGGGCCTTCGGGTTCCAGCCGGATGTCGGCATGACCCTTGGCATGACCGGCTGCGCCGCCCTGGCCCTCGAAGCGCAGGGTGTAAGACTGCGGCGGCAGCAGGTTTTCGATCTGAAGCCGACCCTTAAATCGGGCCTTCACCGGCCCGATCGCGGCCTGCACCAGCACTTCGTACTGGTGCTCGGCCACCGCGGTGATCGACTCGCAGCCTGGAATCGCCGCCTGAAGCAGCGTGATGTCATGCAGGGCCTCCCAGGCTTGCGCCTGGGCCACGGGCAGGGTCTGGTGCTGGTTGAGTTGCATATCGGGCTCGGGAGTGGGTGGGGTTCAGGCCGGCGGCCAGCGTTTGCGCCAGGTCCGCCAAGCTGTCGAGGGTGTGGGCGGCGACCATGCGGTCGACGTGCGGCAGCATCGCGCGCACGCCGGCAGCGCGGGGCTCGAAGTGCTCGAAGCGCAGCAGCGGGTTGAGCCACAGCACGCGCTGGCAGCTGCGGCGCAACTGCTGCATCTGCTCGGCCAGGGCGTCGGCGTCGTCATGGGCGAGGCCGTCGGTGATGAGCAGCACGGTGGCATGCGCGGGCAACACGCGGCGCGCCCAACGCCGGTTGAACTCGCGCAGGCAGGCCGCCAGGCGGGTGCCGCCGGACCAATCGTCGACGGCGCGCACCACCTGCTGCACGGCGAGGTCGGGGTCCGCATGGCGCAGCAACCGGCTGATGCGCGACAGGCGGGTGCCGAAGGTGAAGCTCTCGACATGAGCGCCGGCACGCCCGAGCGCATGGGCGAAGTGCAGCAGCATGCGCGAATAGCGGCTCATCGAACCGGAGATGTCGGCCAGCACCACCAGCGGCGCCGGGCGCATGCGCGGCGCTTGCCAGCGCACCGACCACAGCTGCCCGCCCTGGCGTGCCATGGCGCGCAGCGTGGCGCGCCAGTCGGGTCGCCCCGCGTGCGGCGCGGCGCGCATGCGGCGTGTGCGCATCGGCTCGAAGGCCAGCGGCAACTCGGCCAACAGCTTGCGCGCGGCCGCCCATTCGTCGGTGCTCATCGTTTCGAAGTCGACCTTGCGCAACTGCTCGCGGTCGCTCCAGGTCAAGCGGGCGTCCAGCTCCAGCGGCACGCGCTCGGGAGGCGGTGGTGTCGTGGGAGCCGGCATGTGGGGAAACAGCGCCACGCCCAGACGGCGGTTCTGCGGCGGTGGCGGCCGAGCGCCTTCCTTCACGCGCACCTGGGGCAACAGCAAAGCGTGCAGCCGGGCCATGACCTCGGGGTTGCGCCAGAACAGCTCGAACGCCTGGTCGAACAGCAGCCGATGCTCGATGCGGTCGATCAGGCAGGCGACGAGCACGTCATGCAGGTCGGTGCGGCTCTCGAGCCCGGTCACGCGCAGCGCCTGCAGCGCCAGCTCGATGCGGTCGGTGCCCACCGGCAGGCCGGCAGTGCGCAGCACGCGGGCGAAGTGCACGACGTTGGCGGCCAGGCGTCCGGGGCTGGTGAGCGGTGCGTGCATCGGTAGAAAGCGGCAGCGGGGTGCGTGTCAACCGATCGGGTCGACCGACCTTCAGCGCGCCGTGCCGAGCTCGCGTTGCACCTGCTCGAGCAGCCGCGCCGCCTCGCTGCCTTGCATGCGTGCGATGTCGTCCTGGTACTTCAGCAGCACGCCCAGCGTGTGCTGCACCACCTGCGGGTCGAGCACCAGGGCGTCGAGCTCGAGCAGCGCGCGCGCCCAGTCGATAGTCTCGGCGACTCCTGGCAGCTTGTACAGCTCGATGCCACGCAGTCGCTGCACGAATGCCACCACCTGATGCGCCAGCTCGGCGCCGATGCCGGGCACGCGCCGCTGCACGATGTCGAGCTCGCGCACGGCATCGGGAAAGTCGACCCAGTGGTACAGACAGCGGCGCTTGACCGCATCGTGGATCTCGCGCGTGCGGTTGGATGTGATGACCACGATCGGCGGTTGCGTCGCGCGGATGGTGCCCAGCTCGGGGATGGTGATCTGGAACTCCGACAGCACCTCGAGCAGGAAGGCCTCGAAGGGCTCGTCGGCGCGGTCGAGCTCGTCGATCAGCAGCACCGGCGGCTGGGCGCGCTGTGGGTCGATCGCCTGCAGCAGCGCACGCGGAATCAGGAAGCGCGGCGAGAACAGCTCGGCGGCCAGGCGTTCGCGGTCGTGGGCACCGCCCTCGGCCAGCCGGATCTCGAGCATCTGGCGGCCATAGTTCCATTCGTACGCGGCGCCGGCCAGGTCGAGCCCCTCGTAGCACTGCAGCCGGATGAGCGGGCGCTGCAGCATCTGCGACAAGGTGCGCGCGATCTCGGTCTTGCCGGTGCCCGGCTCGCCTTCCAGGAACAGCGGCCGGCCCAGGCGCAGCGCCAGGTGCACGACGGTGGCCAGGGCCCGCTCGGCCACGTAGTCGTGGTCGAGCAGGCGCGCCTGGGTCTCGTCGATGCTCCCCGGCAGCGGCGGCGTCATGGGCATGCGGCCACGGCGCGCTGTGCGAGCACCGGGATCAGCGCGGCGCGGTACTCGGCCGAACCGTGCAGGTCGCTGTTCAGCCCATCTGCCGCGACGCTGGCACCGGCCAACGCCGCCGCCGACCAACTGGAGGCCAGCCGAGACTCCAGCGCGCTGGCGCGGAAGACGCAGGGCCCGGCACCGGTGACGGCCACGCACACGCCTTGCGGCCCGCGGCTGACGAAGACGCCGACGATCGAGAACCGCGAGGCCGGCTGGCGGAATTTCTGCCAGGCCGCCTTCTCGGGCACCGGGAAGCTCACCGCGGTGATGACCTCGCCAGGCTGCAGGGCGGTTTCATATAGGCCGCGGAAGAAGGTGTCGGCGCCTATGCTGCGGCGATCGGTGTGGACCGTTGCCCCCAGGCCCAGAACCGCGGCCGGATAGCACGCGGCCGGGTCGTTGTTGGCCAGGCTGCCGCCCAGGGTGCCGCGGTTGCGCACCTGGCGGTCGCCGATCTGGCTGGCCAGCGCCGCCAGCGCCGGGATGGCGCGGGCGACCTCGGCACTGGCGGCGACCTCGGCGTGGGGGGTCATGGCGCCGATGCGCACGGCGCCGTCGGCCACGCGGATGCCGCGCAGTTCGGGCAAGGCGCCCAGGTCGATCACGGCCTGGGGCGCGGCCAGGCCCAGCTTCATGGCCGCCAGCAAGGACTGGCCGCCGGCCATCAGCTTGGCATCGTCGGCAGCGGCGCGCGCGGCGGCGTCGGCCAGTGTGGCCGCACGGGTATAGGCGAAGGCTTGCATCCTGTGTGCTCCTGGCTCAACGGGTGGTCAGACGCTCGGCTTGGCGGGCGGCCTGCCAGACGGTGTAGGGGGTGGCGGGCATGGGCAGGTCCTTGATGCCCAAGGCATCGCAGATCGCGTTGATGACCGCCGGTGTGGAGCCGATCGCGCCGGCTTCGCCGCAGCCCTTGACGCCCAGCGGGTTGTGCGTGCACGGCGTGCCAGCCACGGTGTGCACCGAGAAGCTGGGCACGTCGTCGGCGCGCGGCATGGCGTAGTCCATGTAGCTACCGGTGAGCAGCTGGCCGCTCTCGGGGTCGTAGACGCCATGCTCGAGCAGCGCCTGGCCGATGCCCTGCGCCAGGCCGCCGTGCACCTGGCCCTCGACGATCATCGGGTTGACCACGTTGCCGAAGTCGTCGCAGGCGGTGAAGCGGTCGACCCGGACCGCGCCGGTGGCGGGGTCCACCTCGACCTCGCAGACGTAGCTGCCGGCCGGGAAGGTGAAGTTGCTCGGGTCGTAGAAAGCGTTCTCGTTCAGGCCCGGCTCGAGCTTGTCGTGCGGGAAGTTGTGCGGCACGTAGGCGGTGAGCGCCACCTGCGCGAAGGGCACCGCCTTGTCGGTGCCGACGACCTTGAACTGCCCGCCCTCGAACTCGACGTCGGCATCGGCGGCCTCCATCAGGTGCGCGGCGATCTTGCGGCCCTTGGCGATGACCTTGTCCACCGCCTTGACGATGGCGGTGCCGCCTACGGCCAGCGAGCGGCTGCCGTAGGTGCCCATGCCGAACAGCACCTTGCCGGTGTCGCCATGCTCGATGCTGATGTCCTCCAGCGGCAGGCCCAGGCGGTCGGCCACCACCTGTGCGAACGTGGTCTCGTGCCCTTGGCCGTGGCTGTGGGCGCCGGTGAAGATGGTCACCTTGCCGGTGGGATGGACGCGTACTTCGCCAGCTTCGAACAGGCCCGCACGCGCGCCCAGGGCGCCGGCCACCGACGACGGCGCGATGCCGCAGGCTTCGATGTAGGCCGAGTAGCCGATGCCGCGACGCAGCCCGCGCGCCTCGCTGGCGCTGCGCCGCGCCGCGTATCCGCCGACATCGGCCTCCTCGAGCACGCGGCGCATGGTGGCGTCGTAGTCGCCGATGTCGTAGGTCAGCCCCACCGGGCTGGCGTAGGGGAAGGTGGTGATGAAGTTGCGGCGGCGGATCTCCACCGGGTCGATGCCCATCTCGCGGGCGGCGGTCTCGACGATGCGCTCGAGCAGGTAGGTGGCCTCGGGCCGCCCGGCGCCGCGGTAGGCATCCACAGGCGCGGTATTGGTGAACACCGCGGTGACCTCGCACCAGATGCGCGGCGTGCGGTACTGCCCGGCCAGCAGCGTGGCGTGCAGGATGGTGGGCACGCTGCTGGCGAAGGTCGACAGGTAGGCGCCGAGGTTGGCCGTGGTGTCGGCGCGCAGCGCCAGGAAATGGCCGTCCTTGTCCAGTGCCAGTCGCGCGGTGGTGACGTGGTCGCGGCCGTGGGCATCGGACAGGAAGGACTCGCTGCGCTCGCAGGTCCACTTCACCGGCCGGCGCAGTTGCCGCGTGGCGTAGACCAGTGCGGTCTCCTCGCCGTAAAGGAAGATCTTCGAGCCGAAGCCGCCGCCGACATCGGGGGCGACCACGCGCATCTTGTGCTCGGGGATGCCCAGCACGAACGCGCACATCAGCAGGCGCTCGACGTGCGGATTCTGGTTCGACACGTACAGCGTGTAGCTGTCGGCATTGGGGTCGTAGGTGGCGTTGGCCGCGCGCGGCTCCATCGCGTTGGGAATGAGCCGGTTGTTGCGGAACGACAGCGTCGTCACATGCGCAGCATCTCGGAAGGCCGCGTCGGTGCCATCCTTGTCGCCGATGCCCCAGTGGTAGACGCGGTTGTCCGCGGCCTCGTCGTGCACTGCGGCGGGGGCGCCCACGGCGCGTGCCGGATCAACCACGGGCGGCAGCTCGTCGTAGTCGACCTCGACCAACAGGGCGGCGTCCTTCGCCTGCTGCAGCGTCTCGGCCACCACCAGCGCAACCCGGTCGCCGACGTAGCGCACCTTGCCGTCGGCCAGGATCGGGTGCTTGGGTTCCTTCATCGGACTGCCGTCCAGGCTGTGGATCAGCCAGCCGCAGGGCAGCCCGCCCACGGCCTTGAAGTGCTCTCCGGTGTAGATGCCCAGCACGCCCGGCGCCGCCGCGGCGGCGATGGTCGACAGCGTGCGGATGCGGGCGTGCGCATAGGGCGAGCGCACGAAGTACGCGTAGGCCTGCCCTGGCAGCGTGATGTCGTCGGTGTACTGCCCGCGACCGGTGAGAAAGCGTGCGTCCTCGCGGCGCTCGACCGAGCGGCCGATGAATCCCTGGGGTGCGTTCATGGTCAGGCTCCCTTCATGGCCGCCGCGCCTTGCTGCACGGCCTTGACGATGTTGTGGTAGCCCGTGCAGCGGCACAGGTTGCCTTCGAGCGCCTCGCGCACCTGCGCCTCGTTGTGGACGCCGTGGTGCTGAACCAGGTCGACGGCGCTCATCACCATGCCCGGCGTGCAAAAGCCGCACTGCAGACCGTGGCAGGCGCGGAATGCGGCCTGCATGGGGTGCAGCGTGCCGTCGGCGGCGGCCAGGCCCTCGATGGTGGTGACCTTGCGGCCCTGCGCGTGCACCGCCAGCATGTTGCAGCTCTTGACCGCATGGCCGTCGAGGTGGACCGTGCAGGCCCCGCACTGGGCGGTGTCGCACCCGACGTGGGTGCCGGTCAGGCGCAGCGTTTCGCGGATGAACTCCACCAGCAGCGTGTGCGGTTCGCAGTCGCGGGTCACGGTCTGGCCGTTGACCTCCAGAGTCAGAGGGATCCCCATGCCGTTGTCTCCTTTGTCGTGGGTTCGGGTCGCCTATCGACTGCACCGTTCATGCCGAGACCTGCGCTGGCTGTGAAGTGGTCGTGCGAGCCACCAATGCATGCTAGGCGGGGCGCTCGCTTGCCGCATCGAGGTGTGATCCCCTATGAATCGACGACCATAGGGGTCGGGCTATGGGCTGACTCAACCTGGCGGCACGTGCGGGACGGTATAACCCCCGGGTCGGAGATCGGCGCGGATGCGCGTTAAGGTGCTGCCATGGACAACATCGACCTCAACATCCTGCGCCAGGTGGCGCAGTGGCGGGCGCAGGGCCACGGCGTGGTTTTGGGCACGATTACCCGCACCTGGGGTTCGGCGCCGCGTCCACCGGGCTCGATGGTGGCGGTGCGCGACGACGGCTTGATCGCTGGCTCGGCGTCCGGCGGCTGCATCGAGGACGACCTGATCGACAAGGCGCGCCAGGGCGTGCTCGCGCAAGGCGTGCCCACGGTCTTGCGCTACGGCATCGAGGCCGAGTCGGCGCAACGCTTCGGCCTGCCGTGCGGCGGCCTGATCGAAATGGTGCTCGAGCCGGTGCAGGCACACACGCTGCTCGACGAGTTGCTGCAGCGCCTGGAGCGCGGCGAACGCGTGCGGCGCGTGCTCACGCTGGCCGACGGCACCGTGCAGCTGGGCGCGGCCACCGGCACCGACGAGCTGGTGCTCGACGACACGACGTTGGTCACGCACCTGGGGCCGAACTGGCGCATGCTGGTGATCGGCGCGGGCCAGATGACGCAGTACCTCGCCGCCATGGCCACCATGCTGGGCTACCAGGTCACGGTGTGCGATCCGCGTGACGAATATGCCAGCACCTTCGAGGTGCCCGGCGCCGCGCTGGTGCGCACCATGCCTGACGACACGGTTCAGGCGCTCAAACCCGACGGTCACATGGCGGTGGTGGCTCTGACCCATGACCCCAAGCTCGACGACCTGGCGCTGATGGAGGCGCTGCGCAGCGACGCCTTCTACGTCGGGGCGATCGGCTCGCGCCTCAACCAGACGCGCCGCAAGGAGCGCCTGGCCGAGCACTTCGGGCTGCAGCCGGCCGAGCTCGAGCGGCTGCACGGGCCGGTGGGGCTGAAGAACGGTGCGCGCACGCCACCTGAGATCGCGGTCAGCATCCTGGCTGAGATCACCGCGGTGCGCTACGGCTTCCGCGTGCCCGAGCCGGTGGTGGTGCGCCCCGGCCTGGCCGCAGGGGCCGGCTGCGTGCGCTGAGCGCCCAAGCGGCAGCGCGGCGCCCGCCCACTCGGGCCGACGCCGCGCCGGTACTGGTGCGAGGATCGATCAGTTGGGCAGCACCACCGAGTCGATGACGTGGATCACGCCGTTGCTGGCCACGATGTCAGTGGCGGTGACGCGGGCCTTGTCGACCATCACGCCGCCGGTGGTCGACACCGTGAGCGCCGAGCCCTGAACGGTCTTGACCTGACCCGGCGCCACATCCTTGGCCATCACCTTGCCGGGCACCACATGGTAGGTGAGGACGGCGGTCAGCTTGGCCTTGTCCTTGAGCAGCGCCTCGAGGTCGGCCTTCGGGATCTTGGCAAAGGCCTCGTCGGTGGGGGCGAACACCGTGAACGGGCCGGGGCCCTTCAGCGTTTCGACCAGGCCTGCGGCCTGCAGGGCAGTGGCCAGGGTCTTGAACTGGCCGGCCGAGACGGCGGTGTCGACGATGTCCTTGGCCTGGGCCGCCAGGGCAGCCAGAGACAGGACGGCAACGGTAGCGAGCTTCTTCATGGTGAACTCCGAAGTGGTGTGGGAACAGGTGACCCCGCAGGGCCGGGACTCGAGAAAACCGGGGCGGGTTGCGCCCCGATGGGATGAACGGGGCGCCGATTCAGGGCGCCGAAGGCAGGATGACCTTGTCGATCACGTGAATCACGCCATTGCTGGCGACCACGTCGGTGGCGACCAGCGTCGCTGTGCGACCCAGCGCTTCTTTTAGGCCCAGGTCGGCGCCCACCGAGAAGCTGCCGCCCTGGACCGTGGTCACGGCAGCCGGCTTGGGCAGTGCAACGACGTTCGCTGCGCGGACGTTGCCGGCGACCACGTGGTAGGTGAGGATGGCAGCGAGGTCAGGACTGGCCAGCAATTGCGGCTTCGTCAAGCCCAGCTCGGCCAGCGCAGCACCGAAGGCGGTATCGGTCGGCGCGAACACTGTGAACGGACCCGCACCGGAGAGCGTTCCGGCCAGCTTTGCGGTCACCACGGCTTCCACCAGAACGGAGAACGTCGGGTTCACCTGCGCCATCTGCGCGACGTTGAGCACGCCTGGGGGCACCAGCACCTTGTCGACGGCGTGAATCACGCCGTTGTCGGTCTGCACGTCCGCGGCCGTGACCGTGGCCTGAGTCAGCGCCGCGTCGGTGATCTTGACCCCGCCAGTGGTGCTCAGCTTCAGGCTGGCGGCCTTGCCCTCAAAGCTGTAGAGCGTGCCCTCACTTCCGCTGCCGCTGGCCAGGGTGGCGGCGGGCTTACGCGCTGGCAGTACGTGGTACTGCAGGATCTTGGCCAATGTGGCGCTGTCGAGCGCCTGCACCATCGCGTTGGCGTCCGCAAACCCGAGCGAGCGTGCCAGATTGCCAAACGCCGCATCGGTGGGTGCAAACACCGTCAGTGAGGCCGCCGGATCATCCAACGCAGATGTCAGTCCTGCCTTGCCGGCCGCCGCGACCAGCGCATTGAATCCGCGCGCGCTGGCCTCGTCAGCCACGGTGTTGGGGGGGGGATCGTCGCTGCCGCCGCAGGCGGCCAAAACAGCGGTGGCACCCAGTGCCGCCAGCCAACGCGTCCATCGAATCATCGGATGCCTCCATCGGAAGTTGGGAACTCGTGTCGGTCGGTTTCGAACTCGGCGGAGCGCATTTTGTACTTTTCAGTATTCCTCACATACCGTATGGTCAATAAAATGACCTGAGTAGTTCACGTATGACCGAATCAGTCTTGATCGGATACACTTGGTCTCCATGAGTGCCATCCCAAACCCCAGGCCGCGCTTTCGCGAGCAGTTGCTGCGTGTGCGCGAGGACGCCATCGTCAGCTCTGTGAACCGCCTGCTCGCCGAGCGCGGCTACGACCAGATGACGGTCGACCAAGTGGCCGCCGATGTCGGCATCGCGAAGGCGAGTCTGTACAAGCACTTTGCATCCAAGGAAGCGCTGGCCGCCGCGGCCATGGTGCGTGTGCTCGATGAGGCTCTGGCCGAAGCGGCACACCTGGCCGAGCGGCAGCCCGAGGTGGCCCCGCTGCAGGCGCTGCGCGCGATCACCGGCTGGGCCATGCGGCAACAGCTTGATGGTCGCATGCCTTCGCTGCCGGCCCAGAACAGTGCGTTGCGCACTGCCTTGCTCGGTCACAAGGGCTATGTCGATCGTGTGATGACGCTCAGCGATCGACTGGGCGCGTGGATCACCGCGGCGCAGGCCGACGGCAGCCTCGATCCGGATCTGCCCCCGGAACTGGTGCTGTACACGCTGTATGCGCGCGCCTGCGATCCGGTGCTCGGCCTGCTGCGCGCCGGGGGTAGCTATACCGCCGACGAGTCGGTGCAGTGGGTGCTGCGCACCTGCTTTGAAGGACTGCAGGCGCAGCCCGCAACGCAGTCGCGCTCAGCGCGGGAGCAGATGGTCGCCGCCGGCTGAGCGTTGCGCCGCCGGCATTTGCCGCGCCGTTGGCCAGGCGTCACGACCCGGCCAACGCCGGGCGGGCCGCTGGCAGCGGCTCGGAGGGCAGCAGCAGCCACAGCAGCAGGTAGACCAGCAGCCCGGTGCCGGCGCAGACGACCGCCAGCACGAAGGCCAGGCGCCAGAACCACGATGCCACGCCAGTGAGCTGGCTCAGGCCGCCGCACACGCCGCCGATCCAGCGGTCGCCCAGGCTGCGCCGCCAGCCGTTGATGGCAGTCACCGGCGCCGCAGGTGCGGCAGCGGGCTCACCCATCACCCGCGCCTTCGCGCGTGCGAACTCGTCATCGGACAGCACACCGCGCTGGTGCAGCTCGGCCAGTCGTTCCAACTCGTCGGGCAGGGCCATGTCGATCTCCTTGGTCAGGCACCACAAGATTAGTCCGAGCAGTTGCTGGTGCACACCGGCGTGCGACGAACTGGCCCGCGCGGCAGATGAAGGGCCCTGCGGCCCGACAATCGGCCACCCATGTCCGGCAGCCCCGACGACCAGACCTTCATCCCGCCGTCGTTCGACGAGCTCTATCGCGACCCCCGCGGGCGCCTGCGCATCGGCCGCGACGAGTACCGGGCGCGCTACGAGCTGTGTGAGGACATGGCCCAGATGCTCGTGGAGCGGGCCCAGGCCTGGCACCACGACCTGGGGCTGAGCGAGGACGTCGTGATCGGGCGCACCGTGGCCGGTCTGCGAGGGGCGGACTCTGGCTTCAGCCCCGACGAATCCCGCTGGGTGGTGCGTCGCCTGGCGGAACTCCTGGGCTGGCCCGACCCGGGGCCCGACCGATAGCCCGCTGGCATAGATCAGCGCTTGACCAGCGTACCCAGGGTGATGCTGCCGTCGGCCTGCCGCTCGGCGATCGCCAGTCGCAAGGGCGCACGCGCATCGGCCGGTGCACTGCGTTGCAGCGGGTCGCGTATGACGAGCCGGGCCAGATAGCGGCCAGCAGGCAGCTGGTTGTTCAACGCGATGGACGTGCGCGTGCCCAGGCTGGCGTTGTCCGCACCGACGCTTGCCAGGGCAATGGGCAGCACCGCGCTCTGGCGATCGCGCGCTTGCTGACGTCGGTGATCGGCCCGATGCCGCCGGCTGCGGCACGACCTCCTGGCCGCGCCAGCGGTGGTAGCCACGCAGCGGATTCACGGTGTCGTCGGCGTCCGCTGCCAGCGCAGTGAAGCCCAGAGCCTGGCTTTGCGGTGCCCAGCGAACGCCTTGCCGAGGGGACAGCAGTGCGGTCGGCTACCCTGCTGCGTCAGCGGCCGCCCAAGCGGTGGATGCCACAGCGGACAGCGCCAGACCGACCAGTACAACGGTCGACACCGCGGACCGCCTGCCCGCCAGCCCCGGCAACGTGGCGCCGTGTCGGGAGCGAGGACCGGGCCTGCACACCGCCTGGACATCGGACGAAGACAGAGGATTGCACGACTTCATGGCGGGATCATGCCCAACGGCGCGACCCATGGAGGGCGCCCGGTCGGCCCGATGCGCACAAACCCCCAATGCGAATCGTGAACGTCCGCACGAACCGCCTTGCCGCTACCACAGGTTACCGCTCGTGGCACGCAGCGCAGCCGGGGCATGTCCGGCGTCGGCGCTATCAGCCGCCGCCGCGCTGCATATACAGGTCGAAGTGCCGCATGAATGCATGGCGAGCGCCGTCGTCGACCTGCTCAAAGCTGTAGTGCACGCGCATACGCGGCATGCGCATCAGGGCGATCTGGCGCGGCGGCAGCACTTCCCAGCGTAGCCACAGCATGCCCGGGCTCAGGTGGACCTGAGCCTGACCGGGTGCGCCGAGCGCCAGCCCAGCCGGTGCGCAGGCGCCGGGCAGCCACCCCAGCCATTCGGCCTCGGTGCAGCCGTGTTCGCGGGTGAACGCAGGGGGATAGGCCGGCTGCATTCACCCACCGGCAATCGGGGGCCAGATCGCGAGGGTGTCGCCCTCGGCGAGCGTGCGGCTCGCCCTCTCCGCGGGTGGCACGAACACGCCGTTGACCAGCACCAGGTGCACCAGCTTGGGCGGCATGCCGAAGGGCTCGATGATGCGCGCGATGGGCGCGTCGGCCGAGACATCCAGGGGCATCTGGTTGCCGCGGCGGGCGTCGGCGGGCAGGTAGTCGGTGAGGCTGGCGTAGAGCTTGAAGGTGATCTTCATCGCGCCGGTGCGGCGCGCGCGGCATCCTGTGCGCACGCCAGATAGGCCGGTACCAGCTGCGTGGGGTCGACCAGCAGGCGCTGCTTCCATTCGTCGGTGAGCCTGACCTGGCCTTCGACCAGCCCGCGCATCACCCCCACGTGCTCGGTCCAGCCCACCGCGTTGCAGCCCACCAGGCGCGAGCCGCTGAACTGCAGGCTGAGGTGGCGGCAGGCGTCGGTGTCGGTCAGTTCCACGTGCTCGCCGCCCGGCACGCCCTGCCACAGCCCGAAGCTGGCTGAAATCAGGCCCAGGGTATCGAGCACGTTGATCTGTGTGACGCCGCGAAGCTCGGCGCGCTGCCCCACCATGTTCAGCGCCGCCACGCGCGCCTGTTCGGCGGCGTTGGGCTGGATCGCGCTGACGATGGTGCTGCCGCTGACCTTGTCGAACGCCTCGGCGCAGTCACCTGCGGCATAGACGCCCGCGACGTTGGTCTGCAGGTGCTCGTCGGTCAGCACGCCCACCAGGCAGCGGATGCCCGAACTCTCGAGGAACCCGATGTTCGGGCGCACGCCCGTGGCGTTGATCACCAGGTCGGCCTCGAGATGCGCACCCGTGGACAACCGCACGCGCAGCGGTGCATGCGCCTCGATGGCCTCGACCCGGGCGGCGGTGTGCACCTGCACGCCCTTGGCCTCGCACCAGCGGCGGATCATCGTGCCGGCGGCCGGCCCCATCATGCGCGGCACCATGCGGTCGCCCATCTCCACCACGCTGAGCTGGACCCCGCGCGATGCCAGCGCCTCCATGATGATGCAGCCGATGAAGCCGGCGCCCATCTGCAGCACGCGCGCACCCGGCTGCGCCAGGGCCAGGATGGCCCGCGCATCCGCGAGCGTCCAGCAGGTGTGCACGCCGGAAGTGTGAATGCCCGGTACGGGCGGCATCACCGGCGAGGAGCCGGTCGCCACCAGCAGCCGGTCATAGGGCAGCCTGTGGCCGTCGTCCAGACGTACCGTGCGCCCGCCGGTGTCGACCTCCAGCGCGCGACCGCGCCGCAGCTCGATGCGCAGGCCCGCATAGTGGTCGGCGCCGTGGCGCAGGTGCGTGCCGGCCTCTCCCACCTTGCCCATCAGCAGGTAGGGGATGGCCATGCGCGAGTACGGCACCTCGGGTTCATCGCCGACGATGACGATCTCGTCACCGGGGGCGTGCTTGCGGATCGTCTCGGCCGCGATCACGCCGGCCGGACCGGCGCCCAGGATCACATGCTTCATGGTGGTCTAAAGGCCCAGGCGGGTGCGGGTCTCGGGCTTCAGACGGCCCTCGGTGTCCCAACCGCGCACGGTGTAGTACTTGGGCAGCATCTCCGGCAGCTTGTTCACCAGGCCCTTGGCCGGGCCGGTCTTGGCCGGCTCGTTGAGCAGGCGCGGTGGCAAGGTGTCGTCGGCGGCCGTGAAGCCGGCGCGGTTGTTGAAGTCGCGCTCCATGTTCCAGATGCGCTCGCCGATCACCTGCAGGTTCTCGAGCGTGAACTCGGGCCCGCAAGCGGCGGCCAACTGCGGCTGGAGGTCGGCCAGACCCCAGGCGAAGGTGGTGAACACGCACACGCCGGCCGAATCGAAGGTTGCCGTGGCGTCCTGGAAGGCCATCACCAGCTCGGGCTTGCCTTCGGCCGTCAGCGGATCGGTCTTCACCGGGATGCCCATCACCTCCGAGGCCACGGTGTAGCTGCGCAGGTGGCAGGCACCGCGATTGCTGGTGGCATAGGTCAGCCCCATGCCCTGGATGCCGCGGCTGTCGTAGGCCGGAAACTCCTGGCCCTTGACGCTCATGCTGAGCTCGGGGTGCCCGTACTTGGCGCACATGCGCTTGGAGCCCAGGCCGATGTCCTTGCCGAAGCCGATGCCGCGCGCGGTCATGTCGGCCAGCTCGCACAGCGCCTTGGCGGAGCCGAACGGCGCCTGCAGGCCCAACTGCTCCTGGGTGAGCACACCCATCTCGTAGAGCTCCATGGCCGCGCCCACGGTCGCGCCGAAGGAGATCGGGTCCATGCCGTGCTCGTTGCAGATCAGGTTGGCGTACTGCAGCGCCTCGAGGTCATTGACGCCGTTGGCGGCGCCCAGCGCCCAGGCTGCCTCGTACTCCAGGCCGCCCGAGGCGCCCCAGTACTGCGGCTTGTTCTGTACCGAGAAATGGGTCTGGTCGATCTTGCTGATGCGCCCGCAGGCGATGGTGCAGCCGAAGCAGGCCTGGTTGGTGACCAGGTGCTTCTTGCCATCGGTGGCACGCGGCGTGGCCATGGCCTCGGCTGAGATGTCCTTGGCGCCCTCGAACTGCACGTCGCGGTGGTTGCGGGTGGGCAGCGCACCGATCTCGTTGATCACGTTCATCAGCACCTGGGTGCCGTAGGCCGGAAGGCCTTGACCGGTGACGCCGTTGTCCGCGAGGATCTTCTTCTTCTCGGCGGTGACCTTCATGAAGGCCTCGGGGTCGGCGATGTTGCCCACTCCCAGGGTGCCGCGCACGGCGATGGCCTTCAGGTTCTTGCTGCCCATCACGGCGCCCACGCCCGAGCGGCCGGCGGCGCGGTGCAGGT
>Ga0073899_10002065_pt1 | contig 18172 bp, 14 predicted proteins | sample KloWWTmetaKNB5Ph_FD_88975 | JGI IMG/M metagenome (GOLD analysis project Ga0073899, IMG submission 88975) | Active sludge microbial communities from Klosterneuburg, Austria, studying microevolution and ecology of nitrifiers - Klosterneuburg... | ecosystem: Engineered > WWTP > Aerobic digester >... | reverse complement strand
TAGAGGGGGAGCTGGAGGTCGTCCCAGACGCGGCCGGAGGAGCGGGCGGCCTTGTGGGTGCGGTCGGGGGTCTTGCCGGCCTCGCTCGTCTTGTAGTCGATGATCATCCACGAGCCGTCGCGCTCGGACTGGTCGATGCGGTCGATCTTCCCCTTGATGCGCATGGGCGGCTGGTCGGGGATCTCGAGGTGGGTGTGCTCCGGGAGTTCGAACTCGCAGTGGCGGATGACCCAGCCCTCGGCGGAGCGGCGGGCCTGGTGGCGGGCGAACACTCGCAGGCGCTCGCGCAGGCGGGCGAGCTGGATGCGGATCGCGGGGAGGGGCTGCGCGCCGAAGGTGTCGCGGGCGTGGCTGACGAGCAGATCTTCGAGGTAGCCGGCGATGCGCTTGGGGTCGCTGCTGCGGGCGTGCTCGGCGTCCTCGCCGAAGCCCTGCAGGACCTCATGGGTGAGGTTGCCGAACTGGAGGGCGTCGAGCTCGACGGCGCTGTCGTCGATCTCGCGCAGGCGGCGGACGTACTTGAGGTAGTAGCGGAACGGGCAGCGCAGGTACCAGCCGAACTCGGTGACGGTCATCGCCTCGGGGCCGAGCGGGTTGGCGAGGGCGTCGGGGATGCGGAAGCCCGAGACGCCGCCGGCTGGTGGGGCGCCGTAGGGGAGGTTGCGGCGCAGGGCGTGTTGCGGGTCGCAGAGGCGGAGCACGCGGGCGGGGAGCATGGCCTGTTCGCCGGCGAGGAGGAGGCGGCTGGGGGTGAGTGGTTCGCCGTCGGCGGCCTGGCGTCCGGCGATGAATGTGCAGCGCTCGCGGCTGTGGCGGATGGCCTCGAGGAGGTAGAGGTCGCGGGCGTAGCGGCGGCCGTTGCTGAGGATGCCGAGGTGTTCGCGGAGGCCGTCCGGGAGGAAGGCGTCGGCGCTGACGGCCTGGGGGATCGCGCCGTCGTTGAAGCCGGCGAGGATCAAGATCGGCGCGGGGTCGTGATGGAGGTCGAGCCAGCCGAGCATCTCTACCTGGCCGGCGCGCGGGTCCTCGGGGACGCGCAGGCCGGCGATCTGGGCGAGCACGAGGCGGAGCGCGGTGGGGCCGTCGACGCGGGGCTGAAGATCTGCGGCGGCGCCGGTGAGGCCGCCGAGGGTGCGGGCGATCTCGAGGCAGGTGGCGGCGACGCGGGCCTCCGAGAGCTGCGGGGTGCCGACATCGATGTGGCCGTAGGCGTGGCGCAGGACCTCGAGCACGGGCTCGAACCATTCGGTGAGCGGGCGGCGCTCGCCCATCAGCGGGGCGAACAGGCGGCCGACGATCTCGTCGAGCATCGTGATGTGCTTGACGGTGCGGTCGTCGCCGAGCCAGCCGCCGCGGGTGTCCTGCAGGTGGGCCGTGTAGTAGCGGTCGAGCACGGTGAGCCACTCGAACGGGATGTCCTCCTGGACAGGTTGTGGCGGGGGCTCGGTGGTGGTGGTCTCGGTGGGTGCGTCGGTGGGTTGGGTGGGTGCGTCAGTGGTCGGTGGTTTGCGCGGGCCGAGGCAGCGGCGGACCCAGGCCTCGACGTCGGGGTGGCGCATGAGCGAGGCGAAGGCGGCGAAGCGGGGCTCGCGGGCCCACTCGAGGCCGGCCTCGAGCAGGCGGAAGGGGCGGCTGCGGAGGACGGGTTGGCCGCGGGGGTCGTGGACGGTGAGGTCGGCCCACTCGCCGGCCTGGGCCATGGTGGGGCTGAGTTTGTCGTCGCCGATGCCGATCGAGATCTGCTCCGGGCGGTAGCGGCCGCCGAGCTCGGCGAGGCACTCGACGACGGCCTGGGCCTGATCGGCGGGGCGGTCGGCGATGATGAGCTGGCTGTCGGGGATGTGGACGCTGCGAGCTGTCCAAAAGGACCGGTCGAGGCAGCCGTCGGCGTCGAAGCCGGGGGCGAGCTGCTCGGGGGCGTGGATGAGGGCGGTGGCTCGTTCGCCGTAGGCGCGGACGACGGCTCGCTGGACGCGGGCGAGGTCGACGACGCCGATGAGCACGAGTTGATAGCCGGGGTCGACGGGGGTGTCGGCGTCGACGAGGGCGGCGACGGCCTCGCGGCGGCGCTCGTGCGGGTCGACGCGGTCGCAGCGGCGCAGGCGTTCGCGGTAGCGGTCGGCGAGGCGCTCGAGGGTGGACCAGCGCAGGGCTTCGCGGTCCATGTCCATGCGGTTGGCGACCTGGGAGACGTCGCGGAGGCTGAGCAGCTCGCCGGACAGCTCCTCGACGATGCCGCCGATCTGTGCGGCGAGCTCGTGCCAGGCGGGCCAGTCCTGGGAGTCGGGGCGGCTGGGGAGGAGCGCGGCGATCTGCGAGACCTCGGCTTCGCGGAGGGCGTGCATCCAGCCGAGGGTGCACTCGAGGGCCGAGGCGGTGCCGGGTGTCGGTGGGACCAGCTGGTCGACCATCTTGCCCGGGGTCAGCACCTGCGGCGGGACCAGGCGCAGGCCGAGCGCGGCGCACTGGGCGAGCAAGCTGTGCAGCAGCAAGCGGCCGGCGCGGCTGCCCGGGAGGACGCAGCGGACCTGCCGCAGATCACAGCGCTTGCCATCGCTGTGCTGGCCGATGAGCCAGGCAGCCGCCGCGGGCAGCAGGGGTTGCTGCCAGTCCAACCATTGCCGGTGCATGACCAAGATTCCCGCACGTGTCGCGAGGCGACACGTGCCTTGCACGCTAGGCAATCCGAGTGCCCGGTGCAAGGCCTGGAAGGCAGAATTTCCGGGTCTGCGGCCCTGTTCACGGGAGATCGCAGCTGGATCAAACGGGGGTCGGGAGATGCTCCGCAGCTGGCCTGGGAAATGGCTCGCGAGGGGCTTCGAGAAACGCTGAAAATTTGACAGCGGCGATCGGCGTGGGCGGGCTATTCCCGGTGAGGTGGGCGGTGGATGTGAGGTTGACCTTGTGCCGGACGCGTTGCCGGCCGCGGCAAGGGTCGGCCGATCGCGGCGAGGTGGGGTCTGCGAGGCCCAGCGCTTGCTGGGGCCGTGTTACCGTGGTCCGCCGTGTTCACGACGCTGTTCGCCGTCGGCGCCATGCTGCTGACGCTGGCCCTCCCGACCTTCCCGGACGGGCTGACGATCCCCATCGTCGGCTTTCTTGGGTTGGTCGGGCTGGCCGGGGTCGGGGGCTTCTTGCGGAGCGGGGCGGCGCGGGCCGAGCTGGCCCTGCTGGCCCCGTGGTTGCTGGCGCTGGGGCTCGGGCTGGCGGTGGGGACGCTGCGGGGCAACCCGCTGGGTCAGGCCCTCGAGGATGCGCTGCCCTACCTGCTGTTCGCGCTGGGGCTGTGCGCCGGGCGCGGGGCGTCGCGGCCGGAGTGGGTGCTGGGGGCCATCCTCGCGGTCTGTCTGGCCGATGCGACGATCTCCCTGGTGCGCATGCCGACTCTGGATTTGGGACGGGTGCGCTCGACCTTCTATCACTTCAAGGTGATCGCCGGGCACCCGCTGGTGGGGGTCTACTGCGCGGCCTTCCTGTACCGCCGGGCGCGGGGTCGGGTGCTGCGAACGGGGCTGGGGCTGGCGATCGCGGTGCTGGTGTTCGCGGTGGTCGCGACGGTGAGCCGCGGCATGGTGCTCGGGCTGTGCCTGGGGTTGTTGCTGGCGCTGTACCTGCGCAGACCTGCGCGTGGCTTGCTGGTGGGGGCGGTGGCGGGGCTGCTGGTGGTGGTGTTCACGGCCAGCGTGTTCGACCTGGGGGCGCAGTACCTGCGACTCGGGAACCAGGCGACGGTGGACGGGCGGGTCAGGGAGATCGGCCTGTGCCTCGAGTACTTCATCCGCATGCCGGTGTTCGGGGCCGGACTGGGGGCGGAGTTCGAGGTCGACGGTTTCGTGGTGTCGTACGTGCACAACATGCTGGCGTACCACCTGTGGAAGTTCGGGCTGGTGGGCTCGGCGCTGTTCGCGATGCCGCTGTGGGGGCTGACGCGGCAGGCGCTGCGGGTGGCGATGCCGCTGCGCGCGACGATCCTCGGGGGTGCGGTCAGCGTGCTCGTGTATCTGGTCACCGCGGCGGCCTACAAGAGCTACTTCCTGGTGCCGATGGTCGGGATGACGGTGGGCGCCAGCCTGCGCCTGGTGCTGCCGTTGCCGGCCACGGTGCCAGCCACGTTGTCTGTGGGGGGGAAACCTCCTAGCGTGGCGGTGGCATGAGTGATGCGCGGGCACCCTTCGCGGTGGTGATGCTGACGTACAACGAGGAGCTGAACCTCCCCAAGGCGCTGGCGTCGATCGGCGGGCGGGCGCCGGTCGTGATCGTGGACTCGGAGTCTGGCGACGCGACGGCGGAGATAGCGAGGGCGCACGGGGCGGAGTTCGTCGTGCATCCCTTCAGCGACTACGCGAGCCAGCGAAACTTCGCGCTCGCGCAGGTGGAGCGGCGCTTCCGCTGGATCTTCTTCCTCGACGCCGATGAGGAGCTGACGCCGGCGCTGTGGGACGAGATCACGAGGATCTGCGCGGAGGACCAGGTGGACGGCGGGTACGTGCGCCTCGACGTGCGCATCCTCGGGCACCGGCTCACGCACGGCGAGTTCGGCGGGTCGATGGTGCTGCGCCTGATGCGGCCGGAGAAGGCCCGCTTCGGTCGCGGCATCAACGAGCGGGTCGACGACCGGGCGCTGAAGATCGCGGTGCTCAAGGCCCGGCTGGTGCACCGCGACGCGCGGCCGCTGACCCACCTGTTCACCAAGCACGTCGGCTACGCGCGCAAGGAGGCGCTGGCCTACCTCGACGGGGTCGACCGTCAGCGCGGGCTCGCGGGCTTCGGGCTGCGCACCAAGGCGGCGCGGATGGTGGGGGTGCGCTGGGTGTACAACCACCTGCCGCTGTTCCTGCGGCCGTTCGCGCTCGGGCTGCGCGTGGTGGTGGTGCAGGGGGCCTGGCGCGACGGGTTGCCGGGGCTGATGCACGCGGGGATGCACGCGCTGTGGTACCCGATGCTGATCGACCTGCTGATCTACGAGGAGAAGCTGCGCCGACGCGGGGTGCTGGCCCGCGAGTTCGCGCCGCGGCCGACGGAGTGACCCGATGCAGCGCGTGTTCAAGACCTGGTTGACGCGGATCGGCGCGCACGTGTCGGCGCGGGCGATCCACCGCGTGAACGCGGCGCTCAACTACCTCGAGGTCGGGCGCTGGATGGCGGCCCAGGGCTTCGATACCTCGCGCAGGGTGATCGACCGGCACGAGATCTATGCGCAGATCGCGAGCGAGCTCGGCGAGCAGCGCGTGCTCTACCTCGAGTTCGGGGTCCACCGCGGCGAGTCGATGCGGATGTGGTCGCAGCTGCTGCGCCACCCGGACAGCCAGCTGCACGGCTTCGACAGCTTCGAGGGGCTGCCCGAGGACTGGACCGTGATCGACGGCAAGGGGACCTTCTCGACCGGCGGGGCGGAGCCTGTCCTTTCAGACAGGCGGGTGCGCTTCTTCCGGGGCTGGTTCGCCGACACGCTGCCGGGCTACACGCCGCCGGCGCACGAGCGCCTGGTGCTGCACCTCGACGCGGACCTGTACTCGTCGACGAAGACGGTGCTGGACGCGCTGGAGCGGGAGATCGTGCCGGGGAGCTTCGTGCTCTTCGACGAGTTCTCGGACCGCCTGCACGAGCTGCGGGCCTTCGACGAGTTCCTGCGCGCGCACCCGCAGTGGTGCTTTCGCCTGGTGGCGGCGGACCAGATCCTCGCGCGGGTGGCCTTCGAGCGGGTCTCGTGAGCCGCACCCGCCAGACCTTGCTGTGGATGGCGGGGCTCTCGCTGGTGACGCTGTGCCTGGGGGTGCTGCGCGAGTTCTGGATCGCCCGCGAGCTGCGGGCGAGCGGGGCGGCGGACCTGTTCTTTCGCGGGCTGGTGGTGGTCGGGGCGGCGCGGGCCTTCGGGACCTCGCTGTTTCGTTCGCGCTGGATCCCCGTGCCGCTGACGGTGCCGGCGCGGGCGCTGCTGCGGGTCGAGGCGGGCACCTGCGCGGCGATCTCGGGGGCGGGGCTGGTCGCGCTGGTGCTGATCGCGGGGGTGCCGGCGCTGGCGGAGCCGAGCTTGTGGGTGTTCGCCGCGGCCGTGCCGCTGGCGACGATCGGCAGCGCGGTGCGGGCGCTGGCCGAGCGCGCGGGGCTCGAGCGCCGCGGCTTCGTGCTCGAGTGGGCGCTGCCGGTCGGGGCGATCGCGGGGGCGCTGCTGCTGCCGGGCGGGGCGCTCGGGCCGGCGGCGGGGATCCTCGCGGGGCTGGTGCTCGGGGTGCTGGCGCTGTTACCACCGGCGCTTTCGGACAGGTCGCAAGGGTCAGGTCCCGAAGGACAGGTAGGAGCGAGCGCGAGCGACGCGGGGCGGACGCGGGTGCTGCTGCTCGACGCGCTGGTCTACGCCAACCTCGGGCTGCTCGACGCGGCGCTGTCGCACGTGTTCGTGGCGGGGGGCTTCGCGCTGCTGAACTACGCGTACCTGTTCGTCAACGCGGCGCTGATGGTGCCGTCGGCGGCGGCGACGGTGGTGGGGCTGCGGGTGTCGGCGGGCGGAGATCCGGCGGCGCAGGGGCAGCTGCGACGCTGGGCGGTGCTGGCCGGGCTGGCCTGCGCGGGGCTGGCGGCGGCGGTCGGGCTGTTGCTGGGCCAGGCGTGGGTGGCGGCGCGGGTCGACGCGGCGGTGGGGTGGTCGCTGGCCGCGGGGATCGCCGAGCTTGTGCTGTGGAGCGCGCCGTTCGCCGGGCTGCGCCTGGCCAACACGATCGGCCGGCAGTTCGTGATAGCGACCGAGCCGCGGCGGGTGCTGGTGTGGGACCTCGCGGGCCTCGGGGGGCGGGCGCTGATCCTCGGGCTCGGGGCTGCGCTGTTCGGGCTGAAGGCGTCGCCGATCGGGCTGGCGTTCGCGGAGCTCGTGCAAGTCGGCGCGTGGTGGCGGGTCTCGCGATCCCGGTGATCGCGATCAGGTGAGGCGCGGGCTCGGGAGCTTCTTCGGGCCGGTGCTGGCGAGGTTGCCTTGCTCGTCGGCGAGCTTGCGCTCCATGCTGCGGATCTTGGCGGTGAGGAAGGCTTCGGCGCCGGCGTAGAGGCAGACGAAGGTCCACACCGGGGAGAGGTGGGTGATCCACGCGAGGCTCCACACCGCGAAGACCAGCGAGGCGCGGCCGATGTCGCCGTTGAGCAGCTGACCGGTGCCGGGGAGGAACAGGCTCAGGAGGCCAGCGGTGGCCGGGAGGCGCGGCTCCTCGTCCTCGAAGGGGGCGAGCGCTGTCTCGGTGGAGAGGCGGGCGAGCATCGCGTGCTCGCCGAGCTCGGCGGCGGCGTTGCGGAACTCGGCCTCGAGCTCAGCTTTGTACTCGGGGGTGACGCCGTAGCGAGTGACCGCGCCGCCGCCGAGCGCCAGCACGATACCGGCCTGGCGCATCGCCTCGAGGGTGGTCTCGATGTCCTGGCGCGGGTGGCCGAGGGCGTCGGAGGCGGAGCTGACGGTGAGGAAGTCGATGCGCGGGTCGGAGAGCAGGGCGAGGATGCGGGCGGCGAGCGGCGACTCGGCCTCGCCGGCGCTGCGGTAGCCGGGCGCTGGTTCGGGGCTGACGGAGTGGTCCCAGCCGACGGCGCCGCGGCGCACGGCGGGGAGGTTGCGGGTCTCGACCTCGGGGCGCGGGCTGAAGTCGCGACTGGGCTCATCGGCCCCGCGCTCGTCGAAGCGGAGGCGGCGTGGATTCCCGGCGGGGCGTCGCCCCTTTGTCGGCCGCAGACGGTTCATCGACTCCCCAGGATAGTTGCCGGCGCCCGGTTGTCACGGCCAAGGCGTCGTCCGCGTTCCAGCCTACACGATCTGCTGGTGGTCCGAGGGGGGCGGGTGAGTCGTTGCAGGCGCGCCGGATGCGCCCGAAATACGGCGCAACTGCGCCTGTACAGGCACCTGGAGGCGTTTGGGCTGTGAGGTCACACGGGGACGTCGAAGTCGCGCAGGGCCTGGTTCAAGCTGGTGCGCTGGTCGGTGCTGTCTTTGCGTCGGCCGATGATCAGGGCGCAGGCGATCTGGAAATTGCCGGCGGGGAATTCCTTGGTGCGGGTGCCGGGGACGACGACGGAGCGGGCGGGGACGCGGCCGCGGTGGGTGATCGGCTCGGGCCCGGTGACGTCGATGATCGGGGTCGACGCGGTGAGCGTGACGTTGGCCCCGAGGACGACCTCACGCTCGAGGTGGACGCCCTCGACGACGATCGCCCGCGAGCCGAGGAAGCAGCCGTCCTCGACGATGACCGGGGCTGCGCCCGGGGGCTCGAGCACGCCGCCGATGCCGACGCCGCCCGAGAGGTGCACGTGACGGCCGATCTGGGCGCAGCTCCCGACGGTGGCCCAGGTGTCGACCATCGTGCCGCCGCCGACCCAGGCGCCGATGTTGACGTAGCTCGGCATGAGCACGGCGCCGGACTCGATGAAGCTGCCGTAGCGGGCGGTGGCCGGGGGGACCACGCGCACGCCCGCGGCCGCCCAGTCGCGCTTCAGGGCGATCTTGTCGTGGAACTCGAAGGGGCCGAGCTCCGTGGTGCGCAGCTCCTGGGTGGCGAAGAACAGCAGGATCGCCTGCTTGACCCACGCGTGCACGGTCCACGCTTCGCCGGTCGCGTTCGGGGTGGCCACACGCAGCGCGCCGCGGTCGAGCAGGGCGACCGTGTGGAGCACGGCCTCGCGGTGGTCGGGGTCGGCGAGCAGGCCGCGGTCGGCGAAGCAGGCGCTGACGCGGGCCTGCAGCGCCGCGCTCGAGGGCGAGAGGTCAGACATGGCGAGGGCATCGCACAGGCGAGCGCGCTCGCGCAAGCGCGCTGAGGTGTGGCGTCCGGGGTCAGGGCTGGGCTATCGTCGCCGCCGAGGTCTCATGCTCCTGCTTCGCGCCCCTCGCATGCTCGTACCTGTGCTTCTTGTCGGTCTGGCTTTTGGGACAGCTCATGCGGGTGAGCCGCAGGTCGCCGCGACCGACGAGGGGGTCTTCCAGGAGGCGCGGACCACCGCGCAGGCGGCCAAGGACAGGACCACCAACCCAGGGCCGGTGCAGTTCGAGCGCGACGGTTGCCTGAGCGACCCGAAGAAGTGCAAGTGTCAGGACAAGGACCCGGCGAAGAGCGCGTTGTGCTCCGGCATCCTCGGCCACTTCTGTCCCGACAGCACGCTGCGTTATTTGGCAGCGGCGTGCATGGACCTGTTCGGCGGGGCGACGCTGTGTCAGTGCGCGGCGACCCAGCAGATCGAGTCGTACATCAAGGCCGAGGACGCGGCGAAGGCGAAGGCGGAGAAGAAGGAAAAGGCGAAGGCCAAGAAGGTGAAGTAGTCGGTCGTCAGCGGTCGAACAGCGACATCAGCTCGGCGTGGTGACGGGCGGCGTCGGCGTAGCCGAGGTCGATGAGGCGCTGGACGTAGTCGCGGTCGAACAGGAGGTAGCTGGCGAGGTCGCTCTCCTGGCGGGCGCCGTCGGCCTGGACGGCCCAGCGGATCCATCGCGCGATGACGCCGGAGTAGCGAGACAGGCCCGTGCGCTGGACCGTCTCGAAGGCGACGCGGCCGAGGTCCTGGCTCGGGCGGATGAGCACGGTGTGGACCTGCGAGTAGGGGGTGGACTTGTCCTTGTGCATCGCGCCGGCGAGGCGGGTGGCGAAGTCGGGGCCGAACTCCTCCGAGCCCGCGGCGAGGATCTGGTTCATGCGCTGGATCCGCTCGAGGTCGTTCTCTACCTTCTCGAGCAGCAGCACGTTGAGCACCTTGCCGAGCATGAACATCGCGCTCGGGAAGGCGGACTCGGCCTCCTCGCGGATCTGGCGGAACTCGCCGGCGTCGGGCTTGTGGCGCAGGCCGATGATCAGCAGGCGGGTCGCGCCGAGGCGCATCGCCGGGCGCAGCGGCGTGTTCTGGCGCAGGCCGCCGTCGGCGAACAGCTGGTCGCCGACCCGGACCGCCGGGAACAGCACCGGGATCGCCCCCGAGGCGAGGGTGTGGGCCGCGTTGATCGGGGTGAGCACGACGCTCTGGCGCAGGGCTGAGGGCCAGTGCGGCGGCAGGGTGCCGCTCGCGGTCTGCACGAAGATCGTGACGTTGCCCGTGGCGACCTCGGTGGCGGTGCAGGAGATCGCCGAGATGTGGCCGCGGTGGAGGTTCTCGGTGATGCCCGCCCAGGGCAGGCGCGTGCGCACCAGGGCCTCCATCGCGCGGGGGTCGACCAGGCCGCCGAGCTGGGCGCCGTGGGAGCTCTGGTTGCGGATCTTGCCGAATAGCACCTGCGGCAGGGCTCGCATCTGCGACCAGCCGAACTTGCAGACCTCGTCGAGGTTGAGCTCGGACCACACGCGGGCGAGCAGGCGGCCCTGGGCCCTGGGGCGGTCGGCGGTCGCGGCGATGTAGGCGCCGTTGACCGCGCCGATGCTGCTGCCGGTGATGATGTCGATGCGGTTGTCGCCCTTGAGGCGCTCGCGGATGTAGCGGAGGACGCCGACCTCATAGGCCCCGCGCGCGCCGCCGCCGGACAGCACGAGGCCGATCTTCGGGCGAGCGCCGCGGGGGGGTTCTGCGGCTTCGAGCTCGGGCTCCTCGGGGTCGCTCAGAAGCCGATCTCCCGGCAGTCGCACTTGCTCTCGTCGCTGCAGTCGGCGGGGGCGGCCGGGTTGGCGCCGTCCATCGAGACCGAGAACACCCGCTCCTGGGACTGCGGGTACTGCTTGATGAGTCTCCAAACGGCGTCGACGCTGGCGCCGTCGCGGATCTCCGCGGCGTCGTCGTTGCTGAGGAAGGGGATCTCGACCGACGCGTTGCCGCGGATCTTGTCGCCGTTGATGATGAAGGGCCCGGCGCTGGCGTTGATGTCTTCCTTGTAGAAGCACTGGGCCTTGTCGAACTTGCCGAAGGCATCCGCGGCGCAGCCCGAGCCGGCGGCCTTGCTGTACATCTGGATCACTGCGGCCTCGCAGTAGGAGCCCTTGCAGGTGTACTGCTTCTTGAAGGTGAAGCCGCCCGCGTTGCCCTGGGGGTCCATGAGGCAGGGGTTGAGGCAGGGCGAGAACTTCACCGGGATCGTGTCACCCGGCTGGATCCGCGTCGGCATACAGACCTTGCCGCGGAAGAAGGGCAGGGCGACGTCGGTGAAGCTCGTCGGGGCTGGTTTGTCGCTCGTCGAGTCGACGTCCAGGTCCTCTGCGACGCACTGAAACAGCACCATGTCGCAGACCTCGCCGCGGTTGGGACAGGGAGCGGTGGCCGAGCAGTCGCCCGAGTCCTCGGTGGGCGCACACGCGACGATGCCGACCCCGAGCAAGAAGCCCCCTGCGATGAACATGTTCAGCTTGCCTAGCGCCATCGTGATTTTCCTCGTCTGTTGCCATCGTACCGCAGGGGCAAGGCGATGTTCGGACTTCCCGGCGGGCCTGTGTGCGGGAGGTCTCCTCCCCACTTCAGAGAGAAATTGGTCATGGGCGAACAGCGACAGGTATGTAGCTTTTGCCGTCCCGATTTCCCCGTTTCGGGAGCGCGCAGGCGAGCTAGCCCACAACGATTTCCACTGGAGTAACCCTGACGATGCGAACCATTACGTCTCTCATGACCATCTTCGCCCTTGCGCTCGGCCAGGCCGGGTGTGGCGACGACAAGAACGAAACGACGACCAGCGAGACCACGCCGGCGACGAGCAGCGCCACCGAGCCGGCCGGCTCGACGTCGACGGACCCGACCAACGGCTCAACGACGGACACGCCGACGACGACGGCGTCGTCGACGGACCCGACGAACGGAACGACGACGACGGACCCGACGAACGGAACGACGACGACGGACCCGACCAATGGCTCGACGACGGACCCGACCAACGGTTCGACGACCGCGCCGGACAGCACCGGCGGGGTGGAGCCGGACACCAAGTGGCCGCCGCCGGATGTCGACATGCCGAACATGCCGTGCCCGGAGGGCTACGTGGCGGCGAGCTTCGTGGAGGGCGGCCTCGTGTGCGCCCCGAAGTGCAGCGGCCCGGGCAAGATCTGCCCGAGCGGCGACACTGGCTCCGCCAAGGGCCAGTGCGTGTTCAACCCGGACTCCTCGGGCGACATGTGCAAGGAGGGCGAGATGTGCATGGACATGACCGAGATGTGCCAGCCGGCGGGCGGCGGCGGCTTCGCCTGCCTGGCGCCGTCGAGCCACTGCGCGCTGCTGTGCAACGGCGGCGAGTCGTGCCCGGCGGGCATGGAGTGCATGGGCAAGCTGGTCTGCCAGTACCCGGCTCCGTGAGCTGGCGGCGGGTCCGCGGCTGCACCTGGCAGCGCGGACCTGCGGCTTTCAGGACGCGACGCTGGCGGCGGCCTTGAGCTTGTCCGCGAGCTCGCCGCTGGCGTCCATCTCGCGGACGATGTCGCAGCCGCCGATGAACTCGCCGTTGATGTAGAGCTGGGGGATCGTGGGCCAGTTGGAGAACTGCTTGATGCCGTCGCGCACGCCTGCGTCCTGCAGCACGTTGATGGTCTCGAAGGGGACGCCGTGGCGCTTGAGCACCTCGACGACCGCCGCCGAGAAGCCGCACTGCGGGAAGCTCTTGTTGCCCTTCATGAACAGCAGGACCTTGTGGTTGGCGACGAGGTTGGCGAGGTACTTCTGGACGTCGAGCTCGGTCATGGTGCTAGCTGGTGGTGATACACGCGCGGCCATGCGAAAACCAGTGCGCGGCGGAACAAGTTTGGGCACATTCACGTCGGCCAGCCCATGGACTACCCGACGTTGACCCCGCACCTGACGCGCCGTCGCCTCCTGCGTGCGAGCGCGGCGGTCCTCGCCGCGTTCGCGCTCCCGCGCGCGAGCCGAGCCGACGAGCCCGTCGCCGATGCCCCGACTGATCCGAGCGCACGCAAGAAGATCCTCATCGTCGGTGACAGCATGATCGCCGGCGGCCTCGGCCTCTTCCTCGAGAACGGCCTGCGCAAGATCCACGGGCACGAGGTGCGGCGCAAGGGCAAGAGCAGCACCGGCCTGGCGCGCCCGGACTTCTTCTCGTGGCCCAAGGAGGCGCAGGCGCAGCTCGCGTCGTTCACGCCCGACGCCGTGGTCGCGATGTTCGGCGGCAACGACGTGCAGGGGCTCTACATGGGCAAGGGCGCGTGGGTCACCTGGCCCGAGCCGGAGTGGCCCGTCGAGTACGCCCGCCGCGTCAACGCCTTCGCGGACCTCGTCGCCCCCGATGGCCGCCCGCTGTTCTGGATCGGCATGCCGGTGATGCGCCCCGAGAAGTTTCACGTGCGCGTGCAACGGGTCAACACGATCTACCGCGCCGAGATGGCGATCCGCCCGGGTGCGCGCTTCATCGACATCTGGCGCCTGTTGGCCGACGCCGACGGCAACTACAGCGATCGCATCGACATCGACGGTCTGCCCGGCGGCAAGACGGAGCGTGTGCGGGCCGGCGACGGCATCCACCTCAGCGTGGCCGGCGCTCATCGCGTCGAGGCCCACGTGCGAGCGATCGTCCAGGAGACGCTCGTCCCAAGCTTGCCCTGCGCGGCCCGCCCTGCGCTCGCCGAGGTCGAGCGAACTGCCGCCGTAGACGGCGCCTGAGTGGGCGTGGGCGGGAATAAGGCCCGCCGGGCGCATCGCTCGCCGGGAGCGTCGTTCATCCGGGTAGCCTGGTCTCGCGTGCGCGCTTCGGGCAAGATGGCCGCGCCTTGCCGCTGGCCGACCCAACCCGCCTGCGCGACCGCTGGATCGCGTGGGTCCTGCGCTTCCACCGGCTGGTGCTCATCCTCGCGGTCGTCGTCACGGCGCTCGCCGGCTGGATCGCCTCACGTCTGCACGTCGACAGCGATCTGCGCTCTCTGCTGCCCTCGGGTGACCCCGTGCTGGTCAGCCTTGATCGCATCGAATCGTCGTTCGGCGCGCTCGGCAGCGTCAACATCGTGGTCAAGGGCGGCAGCGTCGAGCAGCGCCACGCCTTCGCCGACGCGCTGGCGGAGCGGGCCTCGCACAGCGAGCTGGTGCGCGACGTCGAGTATCGCCTGCGCAGCGACTTCTTCGCCGACCACGCCCTCTACTACCTCGCCGACGCCGAGATGGAGCAGCTCGAGGAGCGCGTCGCCACCTACACTCACTACGAGCTGTGCAAGGCCGAGCCCGACGTCTGCCTCGAGCCGCCCGACGCCGCCGCCCCGGAGGCCCTCCGCAGCTTCGTGCGCAGCAAGCAGGACGCCGCGCTCGGGCGTACCAGCTTCCGCGACTACTTCGAGCGTGATGGCATCGACGCGCTGGTGTTGCTCGTCCACCCGACGCAGGCCTCGAGCGACCTCACTTTTTCGCAGCGGGTGACCGCCGAGATGCGGGGCCTGGTCGCCGAGGTGCACGCCAGCGCGGGCGCGCCATGGGCGGGTTCATCGCTGACGTGGAACATCGTTGGTCCGTACCAGGTCAAGGCCGACGAGCGGGCGATGTTCAGCCGCGACATGCTCACCAGCGGCAGCTTCGGCTTCCTCGGCGTGGTGCTGATCCTCTACCTGTTGCTGCGCTCGGGCCGGGCGGTGCTCACCCTGATGGCGCCGCTGGTGTGTGGCGTGGTCTGGTCGATGGCCTTCACCCAGCTGGTGCTCGGCCACCTCAACACCCTCACCAGCCTGATCTCGACCGTCGTCATGGGCATGGGCATCGACGCCGGTATCCACTTCCTCCTGCGCGTGCGCGAGGAGCAGGCCGGTGTGTCCGACAGCGAGGCGATCGCCCGCGCCTTCGGGGGTCTCATCGCGCCGCTGCTGGTCGCCGCCGGCACCACGCTCGGCGCCTTCGCCGTGATGGCCAGCTCCGCGTTCCCGGCGTTCATGGAATTCGGCCTCATCGCCGGCTCGGGCGTCGGCCTCTGCTTGCTGGCGATGGTCACGGTCTACCCGGCCGCGCTGCGTCTCAGCGGCGTCAAGCGAGTGCGTCGCGCCGACCGCGGTGCCGCCACGGGCGAGGGCTTGCTCAGCTTCGCGGTGCTGCGCCGGCCGGGCCTGGTGCTCGCGTTGGTCGTGCTGGTCACCGGCCTTGCCGGCTATGGCGCGCGCAAGGTGCAGTTCGAGAACAACGGCCGCGAGCTGCAATCCAACCACACGCGCGCGCAGGTCGAGGCCGACATCTTCCTCATCAGCGAGATCTTCGGCAAGGATATCCACGCCGGCATCCTCGTCGTCGACACCCTCGACCAGGCGCGCTCCGTGCTGGCGAAGGGCCGCGCCGATCGTGCGCGGCGCCTCGCCGACGGCGAGCCGAGCACGGTCGCCGATCTGTTCGCCGCGCCCGATCTCCTGCCCGACCCGAAGATCGACCCGGTCAAGCGCAGCGAGGCCATCGTGGCGCTCACCGAGGACATCCCCGAGGATCTGTGGGCCCGCCTCGATCAGCACGCCGAGGACACCAGCGGCAAGCACGACAGCCTCAGCCCGGAGGACGCCCGTCGGCTCAAGCGCATGCTCAAGGCCCAGCCGGTCCACATCGACCAGCTCCCGCCCGCCGTGCGCGAGCGCGTGGTCAGCAAGGACGGTCGCTACGCGGTCTACGCCTACCCGAACTTCGACGCCGCCGACATCAGCAAGGGCGCGCAATTCATGGCCGAGACGGCCCGCTACAGCGAGGACCTGCCGCCGCAGAGCGACGCTTGCGAGCCGGTGTTCGTCGGCGAGACGACCGTCTACGCGCTGATGTACCGCATGATGCTGAGCGAGGCCCCGTACGTGCTTGGCGCCTCGGCGACCCTGATCGCTCTGATGGTGCTCGTGCAGCTGCGCTCGCTGACTCAGACCCTGCGCACCTTGCTGCCGCTCGCGCTCGGCATGCTGTGGCTCGTCGGCCTGATGGGCCTGCTCGACGTCCGCTTCACCCTGTTCAACATCCCGATCTTGCCGGTGATCCTCGGCATCGGGGTCGACAACGGCGTCTACCTGACCGACCGCATCCGTCGTCTTCACGGCGAGCCAGGCGGCCTCGCCAGCGCGCTCGGAGGCACCGGCGCGGCGATCCTCGCCGCCACCGCCACCACCGTGATGGGCTTCGCCGCCTTCATGGTGGCTGACAACGGCGGCCTGCGTGGCATCGGCGAGCTCGCCGTCATGGGCATCTCGATCGCGGCGATCACGGCGATCCTCGTGTTGCCAGCGCTCGCCGCCATCGGCAGCCGCCGCCGCTAGACAGCCGCGGCCCGCTGGACTCACAGGGTCGAGTAGACCGCGTGGCGTCCGACGCCGATGCGCTCGAGCTTGCCCTGCTTCACCAGCGCCGCGAGGTGATGGCGCAGCACCTTGCGGTCGATGCGGGTGTACTCGGCGATGTCCTCGACGGTCACGTCGCCGTTGCCCTCGACGAAGGGCAGCACCTGGCGGGCCACCTCGTCGGTCGACAGCCCGCCGTCCTCGGGCGGGGCCTCGCGCGCGGTCGGCGAGACCTCGACCTCGGCCAGCTCGTCCTCGAGGATGCGCTGCTTCTTCTTCTTGGCCGGACGCGCCTCGTCGTTGGCCGGCGGTTCGGGCGGCGGGGCGCCGAAGCCGTCACGCAGGTCGGCGAGGGTGATCTTGCCGAACTGCGCCCACAGCCCGCGCGACTCGAGGTAGCGCACCAGATCGCCGAGCGTCACGGCGTCGCGGTTCTTGAGGCCCTTGAGCGTCTCGAGCGCGCTCAGTCGCTCGAGCGCGCCGTTCTCGGCCCGGAAAATTGCGTTGGCATCACGTGTCATCGAAACAGCTCTCGTATGGCGGATCGCCGCGATCCCGGCAAGCCACGCGGGCGCTTCACCGCGAGTCGGGGGGGAACTTCCGGGCCGACTTTGTGCGGGTTCGGACGATCAATTGAGCCTCGCTGGAGAGATCTCCCGCGACCCTGTGCGTCGCGGTTCGCGCCTGGTTCGGCTTCGCCCCGTGTATCCATGCCGCGTTCGAGTTTGTCCCCATCCCACGCTTGTGGCGCTGCACAGAAGCGAGTCTGCGGGTTTGCCGCAGCCGCTTCGCTGGGCAATCTCAGAGACCCGACCAAACGGCATTCCAGCGACCCGTCAGGAATCATCGGACAGGTGGAGAAGCTGGGGAAAACTCGCGGTATCGATCCCGGCCGGATGGCCGGCGGGGACCGCGAACGCGCGCTTCGCTAACTTGCGCGACCCCAACATCTTGTGGTTTATAGGTCGCCCGACGCCAACATGTGGGGTCGGTGCCGTGCAAGAGGCACGGCAACTACCTTCGCCGCGGTGCGCGTGTCCACGCCTTCTGCGGCTCTCTTATCTCCTCGACAGCCCTGCGATCCGCCCCGGGTCAGCCCTCTCCCCCTACTGGTCATCGGTGTGGGGTCGGCGGGCGTGGCTCGGTTTGCCGTCGTTCGGCTCGTCTTCCAGATTGGCGCAAAATCGCGCATTTCTCCTTCCTCGCTCGTTCGCCTCGCACCCGCCCCGGAGTCTCCCCATGAAGCTGTCCCGGCTGTTCACTCAGACCAACGGTCGCCCCTACGACGGTCTCGAATTCGAGCGCCGTAGCTCGCGCATCACCAACACCAACGGGACGGTGGTCTTCGAGGCCGCCGACATCGAGGTGCCGCAGGGCTGGTCGCAGGTCGCGGTCGACATCATGGCGCAGAAGTACTTCCGCAAGGCCGGCGTGCCCGCCCGCCTGCGTCGCGTCGCCGAGGAGGGCGTGCCCGAGTGGTTGTGGCGCAGCGAGGCCGACGAGCTCGAGCTCGCCAGGCTGCCGCCGGAGCAGCGCAGCGTCGGCGAGGACGACAGCCGCCAGCTGTTCCACCGCCTCGCCGGCTGCTGGACCTACCACGGCTGGAAGCACGGCTACTTCACTGATGAGAGCTCGGCCCGGGTCTTCTACGACGAGCTCACCACCATGCTCGCCGGTCAGATGGTCGCGCCGAACAGCCCGCAGTGGTTCAACACCGGCCTGCACTGGGCCTACGGCATCACCGGTCCGGCCCAGGGTCACAGCTACTGCGACGAGAAGACCGGCGAGCTCAAGTGGGCGAGCAGCGCCTACGAGCGGCCGCAGCCGCACGCCTGCTTCATCCAGTCGGTGAGCGACGACCTCGTCGGCGAGGGCGGCATCATGGACCTGTGGGTCCGCGAGGCGCGGCTGTTCAAGTACGGCTCGGGCACCGGCACCAACTTCTCGCAGCTGCGCGGCGAGGGCGAGCCGCTGTCGGGCGGCGGGCGCTCGAGCGGCCTGATGAGCTTCCTGCGCATCGGTGACCG
>Ga0073899_10002063_pt1 | contig 18174 bp, 15 predicted proteins | sample KloWWTmetaKNB5Ph_FD_88975 | JGI IMG/M metagenome (GOLD analysis project Ga0073899, IMG submission 88975) | Active sludge microbial communities from Klosterneuburg, Austria, studying microevolution and ecology of nitrifiers - Klosterneuburg... | ecosystem: Engineered > WWTP > Aerobic digester >... | reverse complement strand
GGTGGGAAAAACCTTTCCAGCAACGAATACTGGTTCAGCTTTGGAATACGGCACCACGAACTTTCTCATCAAATCGTCTTTCGTCAGGTCGGTGAGGAGGCACTCCTCCTCTTTGCCTATTCCCACAATGACATGAAAGTACGACATGCCCACCCCTGTGGCGCGCCCAAAAATCTGGTTTCTTCCATCACATCATCGATCTGCGAAAAGCAGTCTACGCTGCTCAGCAAGCGAATTCAGGCCCGCGATCCATCATTTACGAAGCGTTCTGACGTACGCTTCGAATGAAGTTCTGCGTGACGTTGTAGACCAGAGCATGATCGACCCCACCATCGTAGTGTTGCTGATCCATCAATCCTTGCTCTGCCCAATTTCCAATCAATGCATCGACGAGCAACGGCGAGATACTTGCATGCTCGGCCAAGTCCGCAAAGCGGTGACCGTCACCATCGCACAATGTAGCGGCGATATCGTTCATGGCTGATTGCAGGCGATCCGGCTCGATAGCACTCCAGGCGAGCAGAACGCCGGTGTGCACCGAAGAGATACTGAACTTTTCTCCGATGTACGCATGACACTGAAGCAATCCGCGTTCGTCGAGAAATTCGACGCTTGATCGCAGGGCTGCCAAGGTGACACCGAGACGTCTGGCCATCTCCTCATCATCGACAATCTCATGCTTGCCAGATTCGACGTCGCGAAAAATCGCTTCCAGGATCTGGCGGTCGAGCGTTGCCAGTGATTGCCACATGTTTTGGCTGGTGGAACCAGCGACGAGTTGATGAATTTCGTTGAGCTTGGACTCGATACGGCCAAGTTGCTCGGCACTCGAGGCTTTCATTGATATGAGGGTTTCCAAGCTGCTATCAGCGCGAGACAACAACTCTGGAAAAGCCACGCGTTCCATCCAGTCACGAAACTCGTGAGCGCTGACCCGCTCTGGGCGTCCTTCGCGTTCCTTGAGGAATTCTGCGCCGAGCGCCACGGCTGTCGAAACCAACTCTAGCATTCCGGCTCTCCTTCGCTGTCGTGATCACACTGTCCGGTTCGTCGCGGCGCAACTCATCGGCGCACTGGTTAGCATCGCGATGGAATGGGTTCTCGAGGGTGCGCCAGCCTCAGCGACTGGCGACGCGTAGAACTACAAGTTGTTGAGCAACCAGTCAGAACACTGTTTGTCGAAACCAATCCAAGCGCCTTCACCGGTCAGTTTGACGACAAGCAATTCGTCGTTACTGTCGATATAAGGTGAGAGCGCATCGCGAATTGATACTGATGGACCATCGTGCTTAATGATCCATGTCGAATCGAGGCAATGCCACCAGTTCTTCGCAATTTTCTTGATTGCTTCGATGAGTGCTGCGTAGTCTTTTCCCGACTTGTTCAAGTCGTAGCCGATCAAGTATGTAGCCATGATTCCCTCTATGAATCGCGGACTGTATGTCGGTAACTCCCCAGACGAGGTTGTCAGTTCTTACCGGGGGAGAACCAGTACTGCACTGGACGCTCAAGAAATAGATAGCTCCCACGTTGAAGACAGAATCGGAAAGTCTTTCATCGGTCGCCACGCCCAGTTCTTCCACATTGCTTTGCCGTCGGTGACCTTCCATTTTGACGAGAGTCGATCGTAAACATCCTTGGTGATCCACGTGGGAGTGTCCGGGCTAAGCGTGGTGAGCTTGGCCGCATAGTTTGCCGCCCTGCCAACCCACACCAAGTCGTTGTCCCCGCGTACTCCAGTACGCACGGCGTGTAGATCGGAGATATCTATCCCTGTCGTGTAGCGTGCAGCAAAGTCGGTTGCTGGATAGCGCGCTTTGATCGCCGGATTGATGATTTTCAGGGTTGCCCATCGAATCTTCAGCGCAGCCCTCACAGCTGAATCGCAGTTGTTGGACTCGATGAAGATCGCCATGAGGCGATCACCGTCATATGCGGTGATGACCCCGTTCTCGCTCTTCACAATTTTCGCAACCGCATTCAAGAACGACTTGTAGATTTCGGCGCTAAACCACCATTTCTTAGTGTCCACCATTGAGGTGGAGCCATCGAGGTCTGCGTAAAGCACTGCAGCGGAAGCCAGCTTTTTCGCGGAGGAACCGAGTGAAATGTCAGTCGGAGCCGGAACAACGCGCGCATCCACTACCGACCAACCGCCGGCGTGGATCGTCGCGCAATCTTTGATCAACTCATCCTTCAAGCCCATGATCTTTACCAATCCTTCTTCGGGCCCTTTCGGGTGATGTAGTCCCTTAACTCGTTGCACGCCGGCGCTATCTGTGCAGCTGTATTGGGGCTGCCTTTATCGAAGCGATAGGTGATCGTCGTCACGCCAGCAAGGTCGCTCGGCAACCGGACTTTGTTGTTGCGAGGTTCGAGAAGAATGGCGCGGTCGGTCCCCAGGCGCCCCATGAACAGTCCCAACTCGAAGATCACGTTGTCACGCGGGGTCGGCCAATCGGTGTCTTTGTACTCAATGATGTCATCCGCATGCGCGATCGCAATTGCGAAATCCGCCTTGTCGACTTCGTCTTCTAATGTCTTGAGGGTGTAGCTCGTCGCCTTGAAAACACCTTCTTGCCAAGGAATGACGTCGAAGTCGTCGTACGAGAAGGCATTGTGGACGGCACGTGCGATCGGAAGCGCCTCGACAGAGCTGATCAGGAATACTCTGGTCTTCAAGTGAATTGGCCGGACGAGCCGATTCCGCTGCTCGAGCTTCTTCGCCATCAGCACAGCCAGGTGTCGGAATACTTCCGGGTATGAAACCCCGAGTTCGGACAATTTCGGCTCGGGTAGCGTTGCGACGACGGTTTCCCCGGTCGCTACGACTTGGGCCGTGCGGCGCATGGTTGGATCGACCGCGGCCATCTCACCTACGACTTCGTTCGCAGTCCGCTCAGCAACCTTCACACCCTTGACCAGCACATCGAGCGACCCACTGAGCACCAAGTAGAGGTCGTTGTCAGCAGCACCCTCGACAATCAAGGTCTCGCCGGACGCAAGTTGCCGCAACGCGACGAATTCGGATAGCGCCTCCGCCAAGGCCCTGTTGCCACCAACCATCCGCTGGTGACTCAGTGTTTCCACCAGCAAGCGCTTGCCTGGTTCACCCTCGAATCGCTCGATCATTTTCACTTCTACTACCCCTAATGATGGGGACCGCGCGATCAAACCTTCAACCGCGCGTCTCTTGCCTTGATGTGTGGTGATTCACCGGTCTATTCGTCGCCAGGCGGAAGGTTGACTGGATTGTCGCCCGTGCCCGTCGGTTGATACCCGCCCAGTGGCGACGGGTCGCGAGGCTCAGCAGGCACGACAGGCTGCCATCCTTTCTCCTGATGATTGCTGTCATTGGGGGGTTGCGTCGGTCGCGTCATGGGCCTTCTCCTGTGAATTTCTGAACTCGATATGGGATATCTGCTTCGAGAGCACGAGTACTCCCGCCGTTCCATTTTTTGGTCGAACGAAACCACCTTTTTCCCCGATCACCCAGGCTTCTTCCAGGTAGATCTGATCCTCGCAGGGGGCGCTAGTCGCAAACGACGCAGTCGAGTACCTCCCAGCGATCACCGTGCCATTCTCCAGCGTGATCTTCGCCCACAGGATTCTTCGTTGTTCAAAGAAGAAATCCCAGGCTTTTCCCGTTGGATGCGGCAGCATTCGCGTGACAAATGGCCGGGTTCGGAGCCATTTGAACATTGCGACCCACGAGACCGGCGCCACGACGAACAGGAGGAGATAGAACGCGTAGTAGGCAATCGGCGACTGGGTTGGGATGGAACTCGCTTCCACCCAGCCCATGGGTACCCACAGAATCGCAAAATTGATGCAGCTGTAGGCGACAGCATCAATCAATTGATCTCCCGAATTGCGCACCGGACCCGGCACCAACAGCGCATATGTCTTCAGACTGATGAAGCCTGGAATAACGAACACCAGGAATAGAACCAATTTGTCGACTTCCCAGATATCCATTCAATTTCTCCCGAGACTTCTGAATCGCTAGCGACCATTGCACAAGTCGTTCTCATGCCATGAGATTGTCGATGTGCCAGGTTGTACGCCTGCGTGGCTGTTGTCGGACGCTAGTGGATGGTGCTGTTGAGTCGATCCTCTTATTGCGTCGCCGCAGGCGCCCTCATCGCGATGAAGAGCGCGATCGTCCAAGGCACGGCTGCCGCGATCATCAACTTGTAGGCTTGCTCCAAGCCATCGAATTTCCTCTGCAGGATCTTGGAATTGCGCCAAGTCTGCTCCAACAGGTCGTCGATCAACTCCGTGTGGGATCGGCCGCGGCAAGCGTTCAAGAACTCGCTTTCCGAAAGCTGCGCGATCGTTCCGAAGAAGATCAACGAGTTCGTCCCGCCTTTGCGGTCTGGAACGGTGCACCGATACAGATGAAAGCAACTCACCACCACTAGCGCGAGGCAAGCGAACAACAGCAACCAGATCCAGGCGGGGCCATCGCTGAGGACCCTCTCCATACGTGCCGAAAGCACGGCGATCATGCCGAGGTTAAGACCCAGCACGACCGCTGCCTTGGTGTCGATTCGGGAATAGAACTCCAGCACCAAGTTCAACTGGCTCCATGCCGCAGCCACATGCTGGTCGTCGTCCATGGTGCTCGATCTGCTGTGTTCTGACGTGTTCATCAATGCACTCTGCTCAACTGGCGATGGCGGCGATTCTGCTGACGAGGTGGAAGGTTTCGGAGTTCGCAGTAGTCGAGGGTGTCGCAACACGGAATGCCTGCGTCTCGTATGCACCTCACCATGGCCGCGTCTTTTTGGTGCCATTGCTGGATTGCATTCGCGAGTCGAGGAATCTGATAGCGATGGTCGGTGCATCGGCTGATCGGCGTTCGAGCGGCACGCCCGCTGTCGCACAGGCAGATGGCTTCGGGATTGATCAGGAAGCCGGAAACGCGATGAACCCTGGCGACGAGTATTTCTGCGCGATACAGGTCGAGCGTCGCAGTGGCACCTTTCCCCGATTCACGCGTGCGAAACACTCCCTCGAAGAGGTCACCGTGAGCCTGCGAACCAAACGCTCGCGCGATGTGCTCGGCGATGGCCTGCGGCGCAGCGGCGTCTCCATGCGCCCTGGCGTAGCGCGCTCCGGGCCATCGGCGGATGGATTGCGCTGTCAGCTGCAGTTCCAGGAACTGACTCAACCACGACCAGAACAGCCGCGCGGTGCGGAGATCGGTGACATGGCCAGGATCTCCGGGATCCCAGTTTAGGCAAAATGAGCCGTCCGCATTGATATGTCGCTCGACACAAACTGCCGGAAGCTGTCGCGGCTCTCGCTCGCACACCACGGGCACCGGCTTGCTGCCGGGAAATCGCACCTGCAGCTTGAATTCGTGAAGCGCTCCGCTCGGGCGCACGATCGTTAGGTCGACGTCCAGGGAATCCCGAACATGCCCGACGATCGCCGCCCGAAATTCCGCCGCCGTATCGGCGAGCATTCGCTGCGAAAGATTCACGGCTTTCGGAAGTACGGTCGCAGCGGAGGCGTCTGCACCACCGTGGGAACGGCAGCCACTCGGGCGAGCGACTCAACCAGCTTCGCTTCCTTGTCCTCGCCGGCGGCAAGCCCACTCACGGCAGCGTCATAGTTCAAGTTCTCGACAACCTGGTCCTTGCCGAACAAGTCTCGAATTGCCGTGTTCGCCTCTTTGTACGCCACATCGCCAATCGCGGTTTCGATCCCGCTACACACCTTCTGACGCTCCTCAGAAGCGAGAACGCAGCGACCCGTGGCGCACCGAACGCGATCTTGCCGCATGCCTAGGCTTGCTACTGCCTCGGGCCCATACTCAAACCCGATCGCCAGCCCCAGCGTCGATGCAGGAACGCCTTTCTGTTCCAAGATGGCCTGCGCGGTCTCGAATCCGCTACGCAAAGCGCCTGCACACATCACGGCATTGCTTAGAGTGCTCTCGATGTCGGTCGTGTGCGCCGTGCCCTCGAGGATCAGGCCGTGAATACAATCACCGATGAACCGGACGCGGCTCGCCTCATAGTCGCTCGACAGGACGGCGTCGAGTTCTGAACGCAGGACGTGCAGCGCGCGGACGACATTCTTCGGATTCCGCTCGATGTGGTCGACGACGTACTGACTGAATCCGTCGATGTCTGCATACAGAGACACACCCTCGAATCGCTTGGCATTCGCCAAGGTCAGCGCGTCGATATCCATGTGCTTCAGCGGGGGCGTGGGGCGCGAGAACGAAATCGAGCCGATCGGCATATCCTTCTGTTCTTGCTGCCACGCTTTGACGATGCTGTCCTTCGTCACGTCGAGGTCAGCCTCATCACGGCAAGATTCGATCTCTTCGGCAGTCAACGGCGTCTCTCGGTCCTTGCCGTCCTTGACCGCCTTCAAGCCGATTGCAGCGCGCGCGTTATTGGTGAGGAAAATGCCTGCCTGATCGCCAGAAGCAAGCTTCGCTGCCTGATTGGCAGGGTGTCCGAGGAACAAAGGCTCACGACCGCCGCGGCGACCGTTGTTCACGACCAAAGCCTTGCCGGTGTCGATGCCGACGCGAACTTGTGCGTTGGGAACCTGCTCGTCGGCATCTCCGGTTTCGGTCAAGACCTGTTGGATCAGGTCTGCGATCGCCACCGCCCGCACGACGCGCTCACGTTCACTGTCAGCGCCATAAGGCTTCGCGACAACACTGTGGAGCCGCTGATTGTGGAAGTCGACCCGAATCACGTCGGTCTCTTTCAAGATCCGATCGACAGCTCGGTAGTGCAGGTTCAGAAATCGTAGCGCCCGCTTGTGGCAGGTTTCGCCTTCGATGTTGGTCGTTGCCAGCATCTCGTCGAAGTTGACCAGGTCGAGATACAGGTGCACGCCGTCGAGCAGGTAGGCCAAATTGACCGGAATGTCCTGCAGGGAGGTGTCCCGCTTGTAGTCCTTGATCTCGACCGTGTCGACTTCGTCGTAGCGTGAAGAGCTTCGGTCTTGTGACCGTTTTAGTGTCCAGTTGTGCGCCATGATGTTTCTCCGAGCGTCGCAGTCATAGTTAGGTGTCCGCGCGCGTTTCCCCGTAGCGCAACTGCACCCCAAAGCGCCCCCGGCGGAGTCGCCTTTGAGCCGCATGTGTAGGCGGCGTCATGGAAGTTCAAGGGCCGCCTACCAGATATTGTGATTTTTGTCTGTCTGCCGCCTAGCGGTTGTGATAAGCCGTGTTCGACAGGAGCGGAATCGATGTCCGGCGGCCAGCTGTACCTACTTGTGGGGTTCTCGACCCAATCACGTGGGTATGGCGTGATAACTCCACATTATCCCGTCTTAGATAGCTGCTGGCGTCGGCGTCCACGGGGGACTTGAGTGGTATGTATATACATGGTATGTAATACATTACGTTAAACGAGAATCATCTATGGCGCGCGGCGGGCTCTATCGAACCGATGTTGAGAAGGCGCGGTCGGCGCTGATTGCCCAAGGCAAGCACCCCTCGGTGGATGCAGTTCGTGTGGCATTGGGGAACACCGGGTCGAAAACCACCATCCATCGTTACCTAAAAGAGATCGATGCCGAGGAAGGCAGCGACCGCAAGGTCGCCGTGAGCGATGCCTTGCTGGATCTCGTGGCACGTCTCGCAGCTCAGTTGCACGCTGAGGCCGACGCCCTGATCGCCGCCGAGAAGGCCACTTGTAGCGCTGCAGTTGCAGCAGCGCAGCAGATCGCCCAACAGCGAACCCAAGAAGCCGGCCAGGTGCGCGATGAGCTCCAACGCACGGAGACCGTGCTGGCCCAGGAGCGACACGATCACGGTGTGAGCCGGCAACAGTTGGTTGACGCATCGGTGCGACTGTCGCAATTCGAAGAACGAGCGGCAGGACTGGCTCAGCAGGTGGAATCAGCGAACGCGCACGCGCTGTCGCTGGAGAAGAAGCACGAGCACGCCCGCGAGGCCTTGGAACACTATCGCGTCAGCGTCAAAGAACAGCGTGACCAGGAACAGCGCAGACACGAACACCAAGTTCAGGAACTGCAGCTGGAGTTGCGTAAGGCCAACGAATCCATCAACGAAAAGAACCATCAGGTATTGCAGCTCAATCGCGACAACGCACGCCTGACCGAACTCGTCTCTCAGCGTGACAAGGAGATCGTTGATTTCAAGTCGAAAGCCCGTGATCACCAGCGCGAGCTCAACGAATTGCGCCCGTTCGCTACCGCGCATCAAGTTTTGGAGGCGAAATTCGCGGCAGAACACCAAGCCGCCGCAGCGCTCCGAGGCGAACTGGAAACGGCCCGGCTCGAAACCCGGCAAGCGCACCAGGATCGACATCAGAGCGACCACGAAGTCATCCGACTCACGGCCCGGCTGGCCGCGGTGGAAGAGTCCTTGGCCCGCAACGCCCCGAAGGGCGCCGATGCATTGACGACACCCGCGACGGCGGCGCCATGAGTTCTCCTTCCGATCGCGTCGACTTTTATCTGGCGGCCGCACACCGGCCGAACACCCAGCGGAGCTATGAGTCGGCGCTTCAGCATTTCGAAGTCACTTGGGGCGGCCTGTTGCCAGCGACCGGGGACAGTGTGGCGCGCTACCTAGCCGACTATGCCGGCGTCTTGGCAGTCAGCACGTTGAAGCACCGCCTGGCCGCGATTGCGAAGTGGCATGCCCAGCAGGGGTTCGTTGATCCCACGCGTGCGCCGCGCGTGCGCCAGGTGCTCAAAGGAATCAAAGCGCACCATGGCAATCAGGAAAAACAGGCCGTCCCCCTGCAGCTCACCCAGTTGGGGCAGGTAGCCGATGCTCTCGATGCGTCGGCGTCCCAGGCTCGGGCAGAGCGGGACGTCGCAGATGAACGACGCGCGCTTCGCGACCGCGCGTTCGTGCTGCTCGGGTTCTGGCGCGGCTTTCGGGGCGACGATCTCATCAGTCTGCAAGTGGAGCACCTGACATTCCATCCGGGCCAAGGAATGTCGTGCTATCTGGCCGACAGCAAGGGCGACCGAAACAATGCGGGCGCGACATTCAAGGTACCGCTGCTCTCCCGGTGGTGTCCGGTGGATGCCGTGCAGCAGTGGCTCCACGCGAGTGAGCTGAAGGACGGACCGCTGTTCCGGGCGATCAACCGATGGGGTGGCGTGTCGCAAGAACCGTTGCACGCGAACAGCCTCATCAAGTTGCTGAGAAGGACATTCGACTCCGCTGGGCTGCGCGAAGCCGAGTCGTATAGCGGCCATTCGTTGCGTCGCGGTTTCGCCGGCTGGGCCAGCGCCAACGGCTGGGACGTGAAAACCCTGATGGAGTACGTTGGATGGAAAGATCCGCAGTCAGCCATGCGATACATCGATGCGCGGGATGCATTCGGTCAGAAGCGGATCGAACTCGCGCTCCCGAAGACGGAAGCAAGCGAGCGTGATCTCTTGGGCGAGAGTTAGATGCGGATCAGACAGGTGTCGCGTTTCTAGCCGGGTACCGCGGCGAGGAAATTTGGGCTATGTACTTGGACTGCCTAAAGTTTTCGAGCTCTATGATCGGTTTTTGCACGTATCTCGGCTGAACCCCAAGAAAAGCGGTCGATACCCCGGAAAACGAGAAGTCCATCCGTCTTTCAGTTCCACGCGTCCTTCGTCGTAAATGCAGTAGTGTGCGAGGCATACCTCCCCCGCCAATGCTCTGCCAGATTCGTCCTGACGCTTCTGAGTGCCTGGTGTCGGGGTCGCCGGCCAGTGCTTTGATGGGGAGTGCGGCGTCGGGCGCCGCACTCCGAAGACTCGCGCCCTTACTCGAACCCGTTGGCGAACAGCGCATCCGGCAGCGGCTCCAGAATCACGGTTTCGCACGCCGAATACTCGGACGTGTCGCCGCCTGCGCTGGTGGCGGTGGTGGTGACCACATCGCCGGGGACCAAGTCGATTTCGGGGACGAACAGCGAGAATGCGGCGGTACAGTTGCCGTCTGCACAGGCGAGGCAGACGCCCCCGGGGGGGGCGCAGTAGGGCTCATTGGGGATGGTCAGGGAGACCGTGCCCAGCAAGGTGTGACCCTCGCCATGGCCGTTGCTCTCGCAGGACTGCCCGCCATAAATCTCGATTTGATAGGGGCCGCCAACGACCGAGCGCAGCGTGCCTTTGATCTGCACTGGGCGATCCAGGGGGATGATCCCGGTGCGCCGTCGCTCGGCAGAACTCAGAATCGGGAAATTCTGGCCGCGATTGGCAGCGCAGCCTTCCGGTTGAACGCAGAGCTGCGGGTCGAGATCATTGTCGCTGACACCGTTGTCGCCGATGTCGATGCCGAGCGCATCGTTGCGCAGGATTCGATTGCCGCTGATGCGGTTACCGCCGAACGCGGTGGTGAAAATGCGCACGCCGTCGTCGCCATTGCGGCCGATGATGTTGTTCGGGCCGATTTGATTGTCGTGCGCATTGCTCTGCACCATGACCCCCATCCGGCCATTGCCAGCGGTGAAGGATACCGACCCCACGCCGCCGCCGATGTAGTTGTTCTCGATCCGGTTACCGACGGCGTTTTCACCGCTGATCAGGATGCCGTCGACGGAGTTGCCGCTGATGCGATTGTCGCGTACCAGGTTGTCGCCACCGTTGATGCGAATTCCGGTGCCATTCGGCAGCGCGGTGCCGCCGTTCTTGTCCAACCCGATCAGGTTGTTGGTGACCTCATTGCCGGACCCGCCAAGCCCGAGGAAGGTGGTGATCAGCACGCCCACATCGGTCGAGCCGGAAATCATGTTGCGCGACGCATCGGTGAAGCCACCGATCTTGCTGCGTCCGCCGCCGACCAGGCCGATAGCCTGTTCATTGCCCGAGAGCACCACGTTGGTCGATCCGACCCGGCCACCGAACTGGTTGCCGGTGATCTGATGAGCTTCGCCGAAAGCCAGGGCGATGGCCAGCCCGAATCCTTCGAAGGCAAGCCCGCGAACGGTGATGTAGTCCTCGCCGATGTTCGACATGGTTTCGATGCCGATGCCACCGTTGCCGCGCAGCACCACGCAAGGGACGCCATTCCAGCCGATATCGTCGGTGTTGCTGACCGAGCCTGGCTGCGAACGGCCATCGAAAGCCATCGACTCGCGCACTTGCAGCGATGCGCCGAGGGTGATGATGCGCGGGCATCCGCCGGAAATATTGAAGCGCACCGTGTTGAAGCCCGGATCATCGTTGGCCAGCCCGAGCGCCCAGGGCAGCGATCCCGTCCCCGAGGCATTGGTGTTGGTGACCGTGTAAAGGCCGCTGCCATCGATCAGCGACTCGCGCGCGCCACGGTCCACCTGGGTGCCGATCACGCGATCCCCGCCGGCCTGGTCGAGCGTGCCCAAACCGCCGGGAATGTCGCCGGAGCCCGAATGCAACATGGCCGAGCCGACTTCCGGACGGAAATCGACATCCAGATTCGCCGCTGCCGAGAGGTTGTTGCCGGAGTCCGGCAGAAGTGCGCCGCCATTGCTGAAGCTGATGCCGTCGTAGCGATTGAAGCGCGCGAGCGTCTGCGTCTCGTCGATGAACAGCTCGCTGCCGCTGCGCTCGAAGATGTTGTTGTACAGCGTGGCCCAGCCGATGAAGTCGCAGCAGGCATTGATGTTCACCCGGCCATTGAGCACGGTGCTGCTGAGGATCTCCACCTTGCCGATGCGCTCGTCCTCATAGTCGGTCATGTCGATGTGGATGGCCGACCCGGCCGGGCTGCTCGTGCCCGGCACCGAGACCGCATTGGTCAGCAGCGTGTTGTCGACCAGCACGTCGTGACATTGCGAGCTGAACGCAATGCCGCCCTGATCGACGCGCAATCGGCGCACGTTGAAGCTCGGACGATTCACGCAGTAAGAGAGCGTGCGCGAGCTCAGGATCACGTGCGCGGCGTTGAGGGTAAGGCCCACCAAGGTCACATCGCCCGTCTGGGTGACGAACTCCAGCGTCGGGTTGTTGCTGCCGTTGATCGTGGTGGCGCCGCTGCTGTTGCTGTAGCTCGAGCAATCGCTGTTGTGGCCGCCGCGCAGCGTGAGCTTTCCGGCCGGCAGAAAGGACTCGAGGACGGGTTCGTAGCGGGCGTTGCTTGCCAGCGTATAGGTGCCCGAGCGCAGTTGAATGACGCTATCGGTGCCATCGGTTTCGGCCGCATCGAGCGCGTCGCGCAATCGCTGCGTAGTGCCCACGCAGTAGTCAGCAGCGAGCGCGTCGCCGGTGACCCAGCTCAGCGAAATTACGACTATCCAACCCAACATCGAACGCATGAGGCTCTCCTGACGTCATTGGCACTTGGTCCATACGCGAATGCGCAACAAACAGGGCCATGGCGGGGTGACAAAGCGATGCGAGTCACGTTATTGGGTGTTCAGGGCGTCCCAAGTCCCGAATCAAGCTATCGTTGCCGTCGGGACCGGGAACCAGTCAGGGCTGCCATGGGCGAAGTGACCGCGCTGATCGCGCTGGCGCATGCGGGAGATCGGGTGGCGAGCGCCAAGCTGTTCACCGATGTCTATGGCGAACTCAAGCGCATCGCGGAACGCCAGATCCGGCGCATCCACGGCGCACCGCTGCACACCACCGCGTTGGTCCATGAGGCCTATTTCCGGCTGGCCAAACCGGAATCCTTGACCATGCGCGATCGCGCGCATTTTTTTGCAGTGGCCGGGCGTGCCATGCGCCAGTTGCTGCTCGACGAAGTGCGCGCCCGCCACAGCGTCAAGCGCAGCGAGCACCGTGCGGTGTCGCTCGATGCCGAGATCCTGGAGCAGGGTGACGTCGATGCGCTGCTCAGCGGCGATGCTGCAGACGTCTACGCGCTGGAGCAGGCGCTCACGCAGTTGGCGGCTGCTGACCCGGCGCTTGGCAAGCTGGTGGAAATGCGTTTCTACGCGGGGCTGGACCTGGCCGAAATCGCCGGACTCACCGAGCGCAGCGAGCGCTCGCTCAAGCGTGACTGGCGCAAGGCCCGCGCCTTCCTGCATGCACAGCTGGCGCATGCGCCAGCGCCGGATCGCGGCGCGGACGAGTAGGCTGTCGCTTCGTTGGCCCCGATTCCGGGATTCGTGCGTAACCCCGGTTTGAGTAGTTTCCGTCGCCAGCGTGGAGCGATCCGATCGTGAGCACCGCCAGCACCCTGAACTCACATGCCCTGAACCTGTTCGACGATCTGGTCGACCTGCCGGCCGGGGAGCGTGCGATCCGCCTGGCCGCATTGCAGGCCAGCGAACCGGCGCTCGCCGCGGCGGTCATCGAGCTGCTGCGTGCCGATGCGGAAGTCTCGGGTCTGCTCGATCGCGGCGTGGAAGCCATCGTTGCCCACGTTGTCGACGCCGGCACCGCGCCCGCCGAGCCCGCACAGATCGGCGATTTCGAGCTGCTGCGCAGCATCGGTCGCGGCGGTATGGGCGAAGTCTGGCTGGCGCAGCGTGGTGACGGCGCCTACGTGCAGCAGGTGGCGCTGAAACTGCTCAAACGCGGCATGGACAGCGACGCCGTCGCCGCGCGCTTCGTGCAGGAACGGCGCATCCTGGCCGAGCTCAATCATCCACACATCGCCCGCTTCATCGACGGCGGCGTCAGCGACGACGGCCGGCTGTACTTTGCGATGGAATACGTCGCCGGCGTCGATCTGATCACCTACACCGTGCAGCAGCGCCTCGACGTGCGGGCGCGCGTGGGCTTGCTGGTGGAGGTCTGCGATGCTGTGGCGCACGCGCAGACGCACCTGGTGGTGCATCGCGATCTGAAGCCGTCGAACATCCTCGTCGATGCCAATGGCCAGCCGCGCGTGCTCGATTTCGGTATCGCCAAGCTGCTTGGCGCCAACGCTCCCGGCGAAACGCTGACACAGACCGGCGTGCTGGCAATGTCGCCCTCCTATGCCGCCCCCGAGCAGGTGCTGGGCGAGTCGATCAGCACCGCCACCGATGTCTATGCGCTCGGCACACTGCTGTTCGAGATGCTGACCGGGCAGTTGCCGCAGCAGCGCCAGGCGTTGTCGCTCGAAGCGCTGGTCGCTTCGGCGCGCAGCGAACAGGTTGTCGCACCGAGTCATGTGCTGCGCCGTGGCGCCAGCACCCACGGCGGCGATACGGCGCGCGTGCGTCGCCTAATCGCGGGCGACCTCGACACCATCGTGCTGACCGCCTTGCAGCGCGAGCCAGCACGCCGCTATGCCAATGCGGCGGCGCTTGCCGACGATCTGCGCCGCTGGCTGGACGCGCGTCCGATCGCGGCGCAGCCGGACACGCGCAGCTATCGCATGCGCAAATTCGTCGCCCGCAACCGGATCGCCGTGGGTAGCGCCAGTGGCGTGCTGCTGGCGCTGCTGGCCGGGTTCGCGCTGGCCCTGTGGCAGGCCAGCGTCGCCCGACAGCAAGCGGCGCGCGCGGAGGAATCCTATCGTCAGGCGCAGCGCGTCAACGCTTTCTTCAGCATGCGCATCCTCGAAGGCAACATCACCAAGCAGGCCGCCGGAGCCAACTTGACCTTCAAGGACTGGCTGCTCGCATCGGTGCCCCGGCTGGATAGCGACCTGGCCGATGCGCCCAGCGGACGCGCCAACCTGCGTCGCGAGTTTTCCCTGTCTCTGCGCGAACTGGGTGAACTGGACGCTGCGGTAAAACAGGGCGACATCGCGATCGCTGAGGCCCGCGAGATTTTCGGCAACAGTCTGGAACTGGCGCTGGCGCTGCAAACGCAGGGCGCCACCCTCAACGAAAAAGGCGAATTCGACCGCGCGCAGCAGTTGCTCGAAGAGTGCCTGGCGATCTACGACAGCCTGCAGCCCAGCCAGGACGTGCGCCTGCACCGAGTGATGGCACGCACCACGCTGCTGCGCATTGCCAACGCGAACGGCGACTACGCCGGCGCACGGGTGATCGCGCAGCTCAATATCGACGAACGCGGCGCCCTGTATGGTGCCGACGACTATCGACTCGCCGTCGACTACAACAACCTGAGCGCGATCTACACGCGCCTCGGCCGCTTGACCGAGGCCGAGCAGGCTGTCAGCCGGGCGCGCGAACTGCTCGACAAGGACCCCAGCCGTCCGCAGGCGCGCGTGGCCTTCCTCGATCATGCCCTGTGTTCCTTGCGAATCCTGCGCGGCGCCAGCGCTGCGGCGGTCGAGATCTGCCAGCGGGCGATTGCGACGTCGACGCAAGTGGTCGGCGCCGGGCACCCGCAGACACTCGCGCAACGCATCACGCTGGTCTCCGCATGGATCAATGCCGGGGCCACCGATGAGGCAGAGCGCGAACTGGTGACCCTGCTGCCAAGCGCCCGTGCGCAGAATCTGCGCGAACTGGACGAAGCCTTGACCATCGCCGCACGGATTGCGATGCAGCGGCAGCGCTGGCCTGAGGCGCTGCAACTGGCGGCGGAGGCGGCCGATCTGCACGATGCCCGCGACGTCGAGACCGGCGTGCTGTTCGATCGGGCGCGACTGCTGCGGGCGCTGGCACAGCACGCATTGGACCCGACCTCGGCGTCGCTGGCGGCACTTGATGCACTTTCTCAGCCCGTCATCGCCAATGAAAGCACCGCCGCACTGTTACGCGCCTTCACGGCATGGTGCGTCCACCAGGGTCTGCTGCTCAGCCACGAGGACGCCGCGGCGCGATCGATGGCTGAAACGGCGCTGGGCCTGCTGCGCAAAGACATGGATGCGGCGACCGCCGAGCGGCAATGGGCGAACTGGAGCGGCGCGAGCGCCGGCTGATGCGGCGGCGGATGTCACCGATCCTGGTGCCGTCGGCGCGACCGGCGCCGCAATCGCCTCCCCTGCCCTTGCCGCCACCTGCGCACGCAACGCGGCGTCGGCAGAACGGCCCAAAGCCCTTGCCGGTGATCAGGCGCTGGTCACAATCGTAGCCGCAACGCGCTCGCCGTAAGGGCGCAGAAGTCGCAACTTCATTCGTCGCCCGCATCGTGCGAGCATCCAGCGAATCAGATGAAGCAAGCGGAGCCCGCCATGTCGAAGCCAAAACTGCTTGCGTTGATCCTGACGCTGCCGTTCCTCGGTGGCTGCAGTAGCCCGAGCTCGGTCTTCGACTGCAGCGGCGATGGCGAAGCGCGCGGCAAGTTCAGTGAAGGCAACTCTGGCGCACTGACGTTCAAGGATGGCATCGTCCTGTGGGGTGACGCCGAACAGGGCTATCGCGTCGTGCTCACCGATGACACTGTGTTCGCCGACGCCATGCGCGCCAGCCCGGACCCGGCGCGGGAAGCACCGATGGCGGCGCAGCTGCTGCAGATCCTGGTGATCGGCTATGACTTCGAACCGAACGGGAACTATCGCCAGCGCTTCACTGAGGGCACCATAACGTCGTCTGGTCGCAGCAGCCTGGACAGCGGCAGAATCCAAGTGGATGGCGAGGGCTGCGCGCGCGGCGACGTGAAGCTGCAATACGAAGGCAGCGGCTTTTTTGCGCTGCCCGTGAAGCGCGCGGCAACGACACAGGATGTTGAGGTCGGCGGCTCGGCTGATATGGCTCAAAGTGCGGGGACGGATGATCCACTTCAGCGCTACGCCGCCACCCACGCGCGCCTTAGCAACCGTCATCCGGTGATTCCCTTCGAAGCCCTCGGCTATTCGAGTGCGGTCGCGACCATTCTGGGCAACGACAAGCGCGCCCAGGCGGCGCTTGCGAGACTCATCTCGCAATGCCCGAATCCTTTGAGGACCAGTCTCAACGAATATGCCGAAGTCGTCGGCACGGCAGAGCCGTCTCCCGGCATGGTGCTCAGCGGCAAGGCGTACTCGTCGCAACAAGCCGGCGGCGCCGTGCTCGACAACTGCTACGTCATGCAGCGCAATGGCGAACACATCGACCAATGCTGGCCCTTGACGACCGATTGCACCAAGACGCCGCTGTACAAGGCCGACTGATGACAAGGACTTGCGCGGCATCTGGATCCCCGCTTTCGCGGGGATGGCGACTTCTTCAGCGTTTTCCTGCTTGCTGACTTGTGCCAGCGCGGGTGCAGTGCCGACGCGGTGGTGGAATGAAGCACGCCAGCCAGTCGAGTAGCTCAATCGGCGTCGGGGTGAGTTGCCAACTACCGTCCGGGCGCGGCTTGTCGAAGGTGTGGCCCCTGTTTCGGCGTTTCGCCGTACTCAGGAGCAGGGACCCACGACATTCAACAGATTTCCCGAGGGATCGTCCATGGCAATCAATGTTGCTGAAGCGTGGGCAATACCGTCGCCGGAAGGGCGCCTTGATCCGCAACCTGACAAGAGGCAATCCATCATGGCAATGCGCACGTTCCCGTTGCCGGGCTTACATCAGGTGTTCTGCTGGATCGGTTTTCTGCTGTTGCTCTGCGGCTCGACTGTGCCGGCGGCAGCGGACGCAACGCCAGATTCCTCGTGGCTGGCGCAAGCCCAGCGCGAGCTGGCACTGAGCGAGTATCGCGCCAGCACCACCGAGGTCGGCCTGCAGGCGCCGAATCGGTCGCAGGGGTTTCGCACCTACTTCAATGGCCACGGCATCCAGCTGGTCGCGCGCAGCGCAGGCAGCGAGCCGCTGGCCTCAGTTGCACTGGCGGGCGTTGGTCGTGAACGCGGTGGCCGAGTGCAGGACTTCCGTGCGCTGGGCCTGGCCGAGATCGTGCCTGACAACTCGCGCGTCATTCTGCTCTGGCCGGGCATTCGTGCCGACTACGACAACCGCTCGGACGGCCTGCACCAGACGATCACGCTCAAGCGGCGTCCGTCCGGATCGGGGCACCTCTCCGTGGCGCTCGACGTCACCGACGCGCAGTTGCAGGTGCGCGCCAACGTCGCGCTGCTGCACAGCGCGGATACCACGCTGCGGCTCGGCGCGCTCGCGGCGCTGGACGCACGCGGTCGTGCGCTGCCGGTGGCGTTCGCGGCCAAGACCGAGAACGACCGCCTCCTGCTCGCCATCGACGACCAACACGCCGTGTATCCGATCACCCTCAAGACACTGCTCAACGGCAGCGACGATGCCCGGCTCGAATCCAACCAGGCGGGTGCGCAGCTGGGCTACAGCGTGGCCGGCGCCGGCGATGTCAATGGTGATGGCTTCGCCGACGTGATCGTCGGGGCGCCCTTCTACGACAATGGCGAAGTCGATGAAGGCGTCGCCTTCGTCTATTTCGGCGGCGCCGGGGCGTTCAATACCACCGCCGATGCCCTGCTCGAGTCGAACCAGGCGAGTGCGCAGTTCGGCACCAGCGTAG
>Ga0073899_10002062_pt1 | contig 18174 bp, 10 predicted proteins | sample KloWWTmetaKNB5Ph_FD_88975 | JGI IMG/M metagenome (GOLD analysis project Ga0073899, IMG submission 88975) | Active sludge microbial communities from Klosterneuburg, Austria, studying microevolution and ecology of nitrifiers - Klosterneuburg... | ecosystem: Engineered > WWTP > Aerobic digester >... | reverse complement strand
TGCGCTCGACCCTGCTCGGGCGCGCATCGAACAGCGCGGTCGCGATCGCTCTATGTCTGGTGCTGCTGCACATCGAATTGGCCGTCTGGATGTCGGTGTTCATGCTTGCTCTGATGTTCGTGCCGTATGACTTCCTTAGCGAGTCGTTGCAGGTGATGTTCGAAACCCTGCTCGATGATCCGCCGCATTGGGCGCAGATGCTGGTGAACTTGGTGTCGTTCTTCGCGATGAGTGTGGTTGAGCCGTTCTTCGTCGGCGCCGGTTTCGCGCTGTATCTGAATCGGCGGACCCAACTCGAAGCCTGGGACATTGAACTGTCGTTCCGGCGCATTGCGCGCCGAATCGGCGCATTGGCGTTCATGCTGGTGGCGCTGCCAGGCATCGCCCTCATCACTGCACCGACGGCGCTGGCGACGGCGGCAAATAACGCAGTGGTCGAACCGGCTGCAGCCATCGCAACGGATGATGATGCGACCGTGGAAGCAGCCGACGACGAGGAGTGGACCGCCGAAGTGATCGAGTCGCGCGCACTTGCCGACGTCTTCGCTGACCATCGTCGCGATGCTGGCTTCGCACGCGATGTCACGAAGACGCTGCAAGCGCCCGAGTTCGGTGAAAAGAAAACACTGCAACGCTGGGAACGCATCCATCCACTGACTGACAGCGCGTCAACCAAGGACTTGTGGCCATTCCTGCGTGGAATTGGCGCGATCATCGCGTTCTTCGCCAAGTTTGGACTGTGGATCTTGCTTGCGTTACTGATCGCAGCAGTATTGATCCATGCCGCGAAGTGGCGTCTGCCGATGATCGAGCGGCTGCTTCGGCGCAACCTGCCTGGCGCAATTGAAATTGAAGCGGATCGGCCGCCCGAATCGCTGCCGAGTGATCTCATCGCTGCGGCACGCACGTTGTTTGCGCAAGGCGCGCCGCGCGCTGCGATGGCGCTGCTGTATCGCGGCACCTGTGCGGCGTTGCCATTGCATGCCGACGGCATGCTCACCCCGGGCGCAACAGAATCCGACGTGCTTCGGCTTGCCCGCGGCATCGACGATGTTGAGGCACGCACAGCGGTCATCGACGTCGTGCAGCAATGGCAGCGCAGCGCCTATGCCGACGACCCGCCAGATGCACATCGCTTCGAGGCGTTGATTGCACGTTACGAGCACGCTAGGCGGGTGGCGCAATGACGCTTCGCACCCGCAACTTATTGATTGCTGCACTCGGTCTGGTTCTGGTCGCCGGCGTCGCGTATTGGTTTATCGCAAACTTCCATCAAGTGCCATTCGAGCTGCGAACCCCGCCCAGCGCGGCGGCGCGGCGCAATCGCCTGCTCGCCTTGGAAGAAACCTTGCGCACGCAAGGTCACACGGTATTCAACCGTCTGCGCTTCAGCGACGACGACTTCGCCGACCCCGGGAACAGCGCCATCGTGCTCGATCTGGATCCGCGCCACTTGCGTGCGAGCGAGGTCGATCACTTGCTCGATTTCGTCGCGCGCGGCGCCTTGTTGCTGCTGCGCATGCCGGCTTCGGCCGAAGGTCGTGCCGGGCCGCTGCTGGACAAACTCGGGGTCGAGGCCTTGGCGTCGAATCCAAGTTGTTTTGACCTTACGCTGGCGAACGAACAGAGCTACACCCTGTGTGGTGGCACTCGCCTTGGTGGCGACATCGAGACGCGGTACACGCAACTCGCCAGCTACGACGACAAGACCTATGGCTACTGGTACGGCCACACTCAGTATTCGGATGGCCGCATTTTTTTGGTCAGCGAATTGGACATGTTGCATAACAAGGCGCTCGATGATGCCGACGCCGTGGAGCTCAGCGAAGCCCTGCTGGCACCCTTGCTGGCGCGCCACCGCATCCACCTGTTTCGCGGCGTCGATATCGAGCCGTTTCTTGTGTTGATCGTGCGTGTTGGTTGGCCATTTCTATTGCCGGCGCTGGCGGCGTTGTTGCTGTGGCTGTGGATGCGCAGCCAGCGTTTTGGCCCGGTGCTGCCCGACGCTGCAGCGCCGCGCCGCGCATTGCTCGAACATGTCCGCGCCAGCGGCGAATTCTTGTTCCGCCGCGGTCAGCCGGTGGCGATGCATCGCGCCTTGCTCGCCCGCGTGCTCAAGCGCATTAGTGATCGTGAACCAGCGATCGCCGCCCTGCCGGAGGACGCACGCGTCGTCGCCCTTTGCGAACGCGTACGCATGCCAGAAGCGGCATTACGCATCGCTCTCAATCCGGTCGGTCTCGGTCATGCCGATACCTTCTTTTCCGCTATTTCCACCTTGCTGCAACTGGAACGCCGTCTATGAACACAACCATCTCTTCGCCCACCTTGCCAGCCAGCGTTCTGGTCGAACGTGTCGCCGCGATCCGTACCCAGATCAGCGCTGCCTTCATCGGGCAGGCTGATGTGCTCGACCAGTTGCTCATCGCACTTCTGGCCGGCGGTCATGTCTTGATCGAAGGCGTGCCCGGCCTCGGTAAAACCTTGCTCGTGCGCGCGCTTGCGGCATCAATGCAAGGCAGCTTCTCACGGGTGCAATTCACCCCCGACCTGATGCCGAGCGATGTCAGCGGCCACGCCTTCTACGATCCGAAAACCGAGAGCTTCAAGATCCGCCGTGGTCCGGTATTTGCGAATCTTCTGCTCGCCGACGAGATCAATCGCGCGCCGGCGAAGACGCAATCAGCCTTGCTCGAAGCGATGCAGGAAAGCCAAGTCACGATCGAGTCACGCAGCTTCCCACTGGAGCCGCCCTTCCTGACCATCGCGACGCAAAATCCGGTCGAACAGGAGGGCACTTATCCGCTGCCGGAAGCCCAACTGGATCGTTTCCTGCTCAAGATCCTGATTGATTATCCGGCGCTCGAAGACGAGTTGCGTATGGTGCAATCGGTCAGTGCTGGCCGCGCCACGCAGTTCGATCTCGCTCGCGTGCGTGCTGTCGTACAGCCGGCCGATATCGTTGCCATGCAGGCTGCGACCGCGGCGATCGCGATCGATCCGGTGGTACTCGACTATGCCGTGCGTATCGTGCGTGCCACACGTCAGTGGCCCGGTATCGCCATGGGCGCTGGCCCGCGCGGCAGCCTCGCGCTGGTGCGGGCGGCGCGCGCGCAAGCGGTGATGGATGGCCGTGATTTCGTGACACCCGACGATGTTGTACGTATCGCGCGCCCGGCCTTGCGCCATCGCATCGCACTGGCACCGGAGATGCAGATCGAAGGTCGGCGCGTCGACCACGTGTTGGATGCGCTGCTGCTGAAGGTCGAGGCGCCGCGCCGATGAGACCGGCGCCGGCGCTGATCGCGGGCGTGCTGCTACTGGCTGCGATCGGCCTAGCGGTGGCATTCGGTCTGTGGTCACGCTCGGCGTTGATGCTCGCGTCGCTGCTGCTGCTGGCACTGGCGATCGGCGACGTGCTGGCCCTGCGTCACCTGCGTACGCCGCTGGCGACGCGCGAATTGGCGCATATTCTGCCGCTCGGTATGCGCCAAGAAATCGGCTTGCGGCTACATCCAAGCGATGCGTGGACACAGCGGGTCGATGTGCACGATGGTCATCCGTCGGCATTCAGCGTCGACGGTCTGCCGCGTCGCCTCACACTGCGAGCGCGGGCCAGTACCCGGTTTGACTATTCAGTGACTGCGCACGAGCGCGGCAGCTATGCGTTTACACCGATTCAGTTGCGGCTGCATTCACCGTTGCGGCTGTGGACACAGAAGCGCTTGGTCGATGCGCCCGCCGTGGTCAAGGTCTACCCGGATTTCGCGCCACTCAAACGGCTGGCGTTGTTCGGTGCCGACCAAGCCAGCCGAGTGCTTGGCGCGCATTTACGCCGGCGGCGGGGCGATGGCACCGAGTTCCACCAACTGCGTGAGTATCGTCAAGGCGACAGCCTGCGCCAAATCGACTGGAAGGCGAGCCAACGCGCACGCAAGATGATTTCGCGCGACTACCGCGAGGAACGGAACCAGCAGATCATGCTGTTGCTCGATACCGGCCGGCGCATGCTCGCACGCGACGGCGCGCATTCGCATTTCGACCACGCGCTTAACGCCAGCCTGCTGCTCGCGTGGATCGCACTGCGCCAAGGTGACGCGGTCGGTCTGCTCGCACACGGCGGCGCATCGCGCTTCATCAAGCCGCAACGCGGCATCGGTGCGCTCGATCCAATGCTCGGCGCGATCTATGACTTGCAGCCGCAGCCAATCGCGACCGACTATCTCGCCGCTGCCACCGAACTGAGTCTGCGGCAGCCACGGCGTGCGCTGGTGGTGATGATCACCAATGTCCGCGATGAGGATGCTGAGGACTTGCTCAGTGCAGTGCGGCAACTCCGCCGCCGCCATGTCGTGATCGTCGCCAGCCTGCGCGAGAAGGCGCTTGATCAGGCGCGTGAACTGGTGCCGAGGCATTTTGACGACGCGCTGCTGGTTGGCGCTACCGCGCTGTATCTGGAGGATCGGCGGCGGGCACACGATGCCTTGCGCGCGCATGGCGCCAGTGTGCTCGACGTCGACAGCGACACCCTGCCAGCGGCGCTCGTTGAGCGGTATCTTGCAATCAAGCGTGAAGGTGTCTTGTAAACCGATGAGCATCACTCCCACCCGACTCAGCGACTACCGCCCACCCGCTTGGCGAGTGCGTGAGGTTGCGCTGCGCTTCGAACTTGGCTTCGCCGAGACGCGCGTATTCGCGACGCTGCAGCTCGAACGCCACCCGAAACGCATCGACGGTGAGGCACTGCGACTGCATGGCGCCGACCTTCAGCTGTGTGCCGTGCGCCTTGATGGCCGTGTATTGGCGGCATGCGACTACGACGTCGATGCAGAATCACTGACGATCGCGGATGCGCCGTCGCCGTGCACGCTCGAGACCGAGGCATGCATCCGTCCGCAGAAGAACACGCGGCTCGAAGGCCTTTACCGCTCTGGTGACTTTCTGACCACGCAATGTGAGGCCGAGGGCTTCCGTCGCATCACCTGGTTCATTGATCGGCCGGATGTGATGGCGACTTATCGCGTGCGTCTCGAAGCAGACCGCGAACATTTCCCGGTGTTGCTGGCCAATGGCAATCCCGGCCAACACGGGCGCTTGCCGGATGGTCGGCACTTCGCCGAGTGGATCGATCCGTGGCCGAAGCCGAGCTATCTGTTCGCGATCGTGGCCGGGCGTCTCGATTACATCGAAGATCATTTCCACACCATGGAAGGCCGCGACGTGCGCCTTCGCATCTACGCGGAAGCCCAGGCCATCGGCCGCTGTGCACATGCGATGGATAGCCTCAAACGGGCGATGATCTGGGACGAGGAGCAATTTGGCCGTGCCTATGACCTCGACGTGTTCAACATCGTCGCGACCTATGACTTCAACATGGGCGCAATGGAGAACAAGGGTCTCAATATCTTCAATGCCAAGGCCATCGTCGCTGATCCCGAAACCGCGACTGACAGCGACCTCGACTACGTCGAAGCGGTCGTCGCGCATGAGTATTTCCATAATTGGACCGGCAATCGCGTCACCTGCCGCGATTGGTTTCAGTTGTCGCTCAAGGAAGGCCTGACCGTCTATCGCGATCAGGAGTTCTGCGCCGACCAAGGCTCACGCGCGCTCAAGCGCATCGACGATGTCCGGCAGTTGCGGGCGCTGCAGTTTCCCGAAGACGCCGGACCGTTCGCGCACCCAGTGCGCCCGAGTAGTTACAGCGAGATTAATAACTTCTACACCGCGACGGTCTACGACAAGGGCGCCGAGGTCGTGCGCCTGTATCGCAGCTTGCTCGGCGGTGACGGTTTCCGCCGCGGCATGGACTTGTATTTCCAGCGCCACGATGGCGAAGCCGTCACCTGTGACGATTTTCTGCGGGCGATGGCCGATGCCAACGGCACCGATCTCAATGCATTGGCGCGCTGGTATGAACAAGCCGGCACCCCGGTACTGCGCGCCGAACTTGACCACGACGCCGACCGCCGTTGCGTCACCCTGCATCTGTCCCAGCACACGCCACCGACGCCCGGACAAACCAGCAAACTGCCGCTGCCGATCCCGGTGCGGATGATGCTCTACGCAGCGGACGGTCAGCCGTATCCACTGCGATTGGCTGGCACCAGCACGGATGCCGTCACCCAATGTGTGCTGGTCCTGACCAGTGCTTCGTCGGACTACGTGTTCGAGGACATCGACCAGCGCCCGGTGGCGTCGCTGCTGCAGGATTTTTCGGCACCAGTGCGGCTCGAATTTGCGGTCAGCGACGACGAATTGGCATTTCGCATCGCGCATGAGCACGACGACTTCAATCGTTTCGATGCCGCGCAGAAGTTGGGCGAGCGCATCCTGCTGGTGGCATACCGGCAGGGCGAGCTCGATGCCTCGCCATCACTGCAGGTACTGCTGGACGCACTCGCCAAATTGCTCGCGGATCCGCAGGTCGATCCGGCGTTGCTTGCGGAGTGTCTTGAACCGCCCGACGAAATCAGTCTCGGTGAGCGCATCGACGCGCGTGATCCGACGCGGCTGCACGCTATTCGTGAAGCACTACGTGCGGCGATTGGTCGGCATCTGGCCGCAGAGCTGATTGCGCGGCGCACAGCCCTTGAGGATGCTGCGCACGGCGGCTACGCGGCACCGGCAGTTGCGGCGCGACGTTTTCGTCAGCGCGCGCTGCACCTGTTGATCGCCGCCGATGCCAAGGTGTACGCGCTACACGCCCAACAGCAATATGCCGAGGCGACCTCGATGGGCGAGCGCCTGTCGGCACTCGCGGCACTGATGCACCATGCCGTACCTGGCGCGCAGGGATTGGCCGAGGCGTTCTACGGCCGCCATGCGGACGACCAGTTGCTGATCGATAAGTGGCTGATGTTGCAGGCGACCAACCCACAACCAGGCACGCTGGAACGCGTGCACACACTGCTCGACCACGCCGCGTTCAGTCTGCGTAACCCGAACAAGGTGCGGTCGCTGCTCGGCGGCTTCGCACGCCAGAACCCGGCACGGTTTCACGACCCCAGCGGCGCTGGCTATCGCCTGATCGGTGGGCAGCTCGCGGTATTGGACGCGATCAATCCGCAGATTGCGGCGCGCCTTGCCGCCGTATTCAACGGCTGGCGCCGCCTCGAACCCAGCCGCAGCGTGATGATGCGTAGCGAACTCGAACGCCTCGCGGCGGTGCACGGCTTGTCGCGCGACACCAGCGAGATCGTGTCGCGGGCATTGGCCGGTTGAGGGCGCATATACTGCGCGGCATGACTGCTACCACGCGCGTGTCCTCGGTGATTGCTGATCTACGCTTTCTCGTTCCAGGCATCGTCCTGATTCTCGCGGGCGGCTACCTGCCGCCGTGGGCGGCGACCCTGTTGATCGTCGCCGCGCAACCCGCGCTGGCCGCAGGCGCAGCGTGCGCGCTCGGCTATGAGCTCGACGATGACTTCCTCGGGCTGTGGTTTCGTCGCGGCTTCGTCGCTTTGTCTGGGCTACTGCTGTATGCCGCAATCGTGCTGATGCTGATCGGCTGGCCACTGCAGCAGGTGTTGCACACGCGCACGCCGATGTTGGCGCTGGCGCTGTCCGCTGGTTTTCTGGTGGCGATCGGCGCCGCATTGCGGTTGTGGCCGGCCCCGGGCCTCGCTCTGGTCTGGGACGACGCCTATGAGGGCGGTGGCCTGCTGCGGGCGCTTGATCGCAGTACGGTATTCGCGCTGCATCTGACGGGTCAGCAAGGCGATCGTCACTTCGGTGCCGGCGTGCTCGTTGCGCTCGGCTGGATCGCGCTGGTGCTGGGCGCAGCGGCCTTGTCGGGATTCGCCAGCGCATTGCCACCGACTTGGTACCGCCCGGGCTGGGTCGCATATGCGGTGGTGTTGGCGCCGCTGGTGCACCTGTTGACGCTGTGGCGCACCGCGGCGCTGTTGATCGTCGTCGAGGACGACATCAGTCCGAGCGCATCGACCACGATGACGGCGCCGATTTTCGTCGGCGCGCATGAACCTGCCACTGAGCCCGCTGCCGATGTAGTGCCAGAGCCGACGCCAGTCGACCGTAGCCTGGCGCTGCTGAATGCGGCGGCGGCTGGACAGATCGCGCAGGCTCTGGCCCTGCTCGAAGCGGGCGCCGATGCCAACGCCGCACCCGGCCCGAACGATCGCGACCAGCGCAGCGCGTTGAGTATCGCCGCGACTTTGTCCGACCTTGGTCTGTTGCGCGCACTGATCGCACGCGGCGCCGACCCGAGTCTCGCCGTCAACGGCATCTCGGCCTTGCACGCAGCGACGCGTGATTCACTGCACGGTCGCCCGGATGCGGTGATGACCCTGCTTGCCAACGGTGCCCGTCCAGACCGCATCGACCACGACGGCAACACGCCCTTGCATCACGCCGCACTGAGCGAAGACCCGACGATCAGCGCGATGCTGCTCGATGCTGGAGCACCGCCGGATCAGGTCAACCGTGAAGGCTTGACCGCGCTCGCCATCGCCGCACGTGCCGGCAATGAACCGGTGCTGCGTCTGCTGCTCGAACGTGGCGCGAAGACCGAGGTGACGCGCGGTACGCCGGCACTGATCGCCGCCGCCAGCGGACACGAAGACCGCGCCGCGATCTTGAGGCGGCTACTCAAAGCCAAGGCCGATATTGCCGCCACCGACAAGCTTGGCCGCAGCGCCTTGCATGCCGCTGCCCTGCATGGTCATGGCGACTGCGCCGATGTGTTGGTCGCTGCCGGTGCCGATGCGAATGCACGCGATAGCCACGGTGTCACCCCGTTGATGGAGGCGGCCCGCGCTGGTGCCAATCGCGTGCTCGCGCGCCTGGTGTTCCGCAAGCCTGATCCGTCGGCGACGGATGCCCAAGGCCGCAATGCACTGCACCTCGCCTGCGCCTCGAAACAGGCGAACCTGGAGACAGTGAAAACCTTGCTCGCGCTCGGAATCGACCGCAGCCTGCTGATGCGCGATGGCCGCAGCGCGGTCGACATCGCCGCTGCCGGCGGGCGCTGGGACTTGGTCGCCGCGATCGACCCGCAGGTGCCTTGCCCGGCAACGATGGCGAACCCGGACGAGTCCGCTGAACTGCCGCCCGATCACGCCGAGCGCGAACGTCTGCTGCTCGACGCGTTGCAACAAGGCCATGTCCACATCGGCGCCGAATTGCTGGCACTGGAGCCGCCGCTGCCAATCGAGACGCTGTTGCGCGCGTTCCGCATCGCGCTGGAACGCGACGATGTCGCGATCCTGCAGATGCTGCTGGCACAAGGTTTCGATCCGACGGCGGCCCCGCTCGACGATAGCGAGGCGTTGCAGATGGCGGCGCGACTGCGGCCGATACCGGTGCACTGTATGCGCGCCCTGCTCGATGCGGGCGCGTCTGCCGCCGGTGCCGGGGTGTTGCTGCCCTTGCTCGCGAACGCTGCGGACGACGACGCAGCACACCACGAACTTGATGCATTCGCGCAATCGTTGATCGAGCGTGGCGCCGACGGCCATGCTCGCATCAGCGGCGGCGCCTCGGCCCTGCATCTGGCCCTGCGCGCGGGCTTGCCGGGCATTGCGCGACTACTGCTGGCGCGTGGTTTCGATCCGAATGCAGCCGATCACAGCGGGCAGACGCCGCTGCACCTGCTGATGCGCTTGCCCGGTGCCGGGCGCGACGTCGTGCTGACGGCACTGTTACGCGCCGGCGCCGATCCCGAGCGCCGCAGCAATGACGGCGAAACGCCGCTCGGACGGGCAACGCTGGCACGTCATGATCAGGCGTTGCGCCTGTTGCGGTGGCCGAACTGGAAGCTGCCGCGGCGTGCCCTGCTTGAGTCTGACCTGCCCGCCGCCGCACAGGCGGGCGATCGCGAGGCCGTTGCGAAATTGTGCGAGCTTGGACTGCCGATTGATGCACGCGACGCGCAAGGCTGCACAGCGTTGTTGCGCGCAGCGGGCGGCGGTTTCGAAGGCATCGTCTCCGACCTGCTCGCCGCCGGTGCCGATGCGAGCGTGCCGGCGCATACCGGCGTGACGCCGCTCAGTGCAGCGGTGAGTCGCAGCTTCGAGCGCGTGGTGACGATGCTGGTCGCGCATGGCGTCGACATCGATCAAGCCCTGCCCGGTGGGGCGACCCCGCTGATGGTCGCCTGCGCACTCGGCAACGACCCTCTGGTTCAAGTTTTGCTCGTGCGTGGCGCGTCGGCGTTGGCGCAGGATGAAATCGGCAATACCGCATTACACGTCGCCGCGCAGTATGCGTTTGCCGCCGACGATGCGGTTGTGCCGGGGCGCATGTTCGACCGTCTGCTTGATGCCGGCGCACCGATCGACGCGCCGAACCGTGATGCACAGACGCCACTGCTGCTGCTGCTCGGTACCCGTGCCGAATCGGGGACGCGGTCGCCCAACCGTGAACTTGGTGAACTGGTGACGCGGTTAGTGAATCGCGGGGCCGACCTCGATATCCAAGATCGTCGCGGCATCTCGGTGCTACACGCTGCCGCGATGCACGGCATGCGCGAAATCGCCGAACGATTGCTCAAAGCCGGCGCCAACCCGCGCTGCCGCGACGGACTGAGGCGCACGCCACACGACGTCGCCGTGCTACTGGGTTACGTCGATCTGGCGGCGATGCTCAAGCGCGACTGAGCACGTGGTGCCACAGAAATGAAAAAGGCAGCCGAAGCTGCCCTTTTCTCGGTTCGGTCCGCGCTGCTCAGCGGAACTTGAACAGCCCGACACCCGAGGCACTGCTGTAACCGTCGCGGTCGCGGCGGCGGCGCATGCGGTCCTGCAGTTCCTGGCGACGATCTTCCATCCAGTCGGCACGGTCCAAGGTCGCCGGGTCGAGCCCGCGTGATTCCGCCTCGTGCTGCCGGAACGAACAGAAGTCGCCGTATGCCTCGACCTCGTGCTTCAGTTCGCGCACACAGAGTTCGATCATGATGGCGTCATCGAGATAGCCGACCACCGGCACATTGTCCGGGATCACGTCTTTCGGATCAGCGAAATAAGTCAGCGCAGTCAGTACCCGGGTGCGGTCTTCGTCCGGCATACCCCAAGCGGTATCGTGCACCATGCTGATCAGGGCATCGAGTTTGGCCAGGCGTTCAGTGATGAATTCCGGCGCATGGCTGGCATGGGCATCCACCAGCAGCGCAGTGGCGGCATCAGTGATTTCCTTCGACGACTTGCTGCCGGCGGTCTCGTGCGCACGCTTCAGTATTTCCTGGAAATGATCCAGATCGTTGTCCGACAGTTCGATATTGATCGACAAACCCATGGCAAGCCCTCGCGAAGAATCAGCGGCAGACTAGCCAGCAGTCACGGCAGCGTCAATGCAGGACGTATGGGCTACAGGATTGGTGACAGCCCAACGCCGAACGCGGTCATGATGCGCGTGTAAATGCCCTTGGCGGCGAGGTCGACTTCCGGAAAGTCACCGACCCGGACGTAACACGTCAGAAAATCCGGGTCCGAGGGCGGCAACGGAGCGCATTCCGGACGCAGTTCATAACTGGTGGCGTAGCGCCATGGCCACAGATCGAAGACCGGTAGCTTCTCAGAGACCGACTCGATCGCCTGATTGATCGGTGTGAGTAAGCCGCGGTCCGGCTTTTTCGCGACCACCCAACTCTGGTCGGGGCCGATATCGCCGCTAATCGCACGCTTCAGTTCGGCCGCGAACCCAGCATCACGCACGATCACACCGTTTTCGCTATTTGGTCCTTCCGACCGCGGATCGAAGTTGTGCGACCCGATCAGGCTGATGCGGTCGTCAATCACGATGGCCTTGGCGTGCAGGCCGCGACGCACCGTATCGCGGCGCAGTGGTACCGCCTTGCGGGTGCGAATTTTGAGCGCCGAGCGCAGCATCCCCGGCGGCTTCGGTGCGTCGATCGCAGCCTCGCTGCGGCCGGGATAGGGCTTGAATTCGTGGATCTCGAAGCCGAGCGATTCGAGGTAATAGCGACGTCGCTTGTGCGAGATCGCGTAGACCGGAAAAGCATCGGTCGCGGCCAGGCTGTTGGTCGACACCAGCACACGCAACGCCGGATGTTCGCGGCGCAGGGTCAGAAATGCCTTGCGTGCCGGTCGCGACAACACCAGATATGGCGTCTGCAGCACGATGTCGTGCTCAGCTGCGGTGATGATGCGGGCGATTGTCGCGGTGAGGTCACCGTGCTCGCTGCGTTCGGAGACATTTGGCTTGTCGGGTGGATCAGAGAAGTATTCGACAGCAGCCACACTGAGGGCGTGATCGAGCAGCGCGCGCTGCAGGTAATTACGATCTTCGGCCAGCGCCTGTACCCGCGTCACGCGCGCGGCATGGTCGAGTCGCGGCGCCGCCAACGGCGCTGGATTGCGGCCGGCCTCGACAATGCGCTTCGCGACATCCTTGAGTTGCGCCAACGGCACCGTCTTCGGATGCGCCCAGAAGCGCTCGAACGAGGCCTGCATCGCCGCACCAACCGTGCCATACACGAGCAAGTCGCGGTCGTAGTAGTTGTATTCCTCGCTGAAGTCGAAGTAGCGGTCGTCCATGTTGCGCCCACCGACAATACCGAAGCGCCCGTCGACCAGTAGCAGCTTGTTATGGCTGCGCTGGTTGAAGCGGAAGAAGCAGCACAGGATGCCGGCTGCAAACTCCAGTGGTGCGGTGCGTGCCTCGTTGAAGGTCGGGTTGTACAGACGAAACTCGAAGTTCACATGCTCAAGTGCCAGACGCGCGAGGAAGCGTCGGTTCTCGATCGAAAACATCTGGTCGCTGAGCACCCGTACCCGCACACCGCGCCGCGCCGCTGCCAACAGTTCGCCGAGGATCAGCAAACCAACATCGTCGTCAGAAAATATGAAGGTTTGCAGCTCGATCGATTCGCGTGCTGCGCGGATCAAATGCACTCGCGCGACCAAGGCAGCCTCTGCGTCGCTGAGCAGGATCGCGCCATGATCGCCATCGGCGTTACGGGTCAGCGCATCGGCGAACAAGGGTGAATCGATTGCGCAGTGATGCATTCGATGGCAAGTGGTATCGATTGGGCGCGTTTCATCGACCAATGCTTCGGCGTCACGAATCAACCGCCGCTGATCGACACAACCACACACCAACATCACCAGCAGGAGCGAGCCCCGGGTCGCGAGCTTGACCCACCGCACGCTAGCCACCGCCTTCACCTTGTCGTGTGCAGTCACTGCGGTGGCACCAATTGCAGATCAAGATCAATGAGGATGCGGTCGCTGAGGGTGTAGCGGCGTGTGCGCATGCCGAAGGCACGCCGCGACAGTTCGCCACTGGCCTGCACTCGGCAACGCACCGTGGCTTCGGCACAGTCGCCCGCGGCCAAGGTGAAGCGTGCCTTGCGCGTCTGTCCGCGTACCTGCAATTCGCCACTGATCTCGCCGCCGGCACGCAACAGCGCTAACGGTATCGCCTCGGCACGAAAACCGATCTGCGGATGCGCAGTGGCTGAAAAGAACTCCGGCGACAACGCCCACTCTCGATAGCCATCACGGTTCATCTGCAACGACGTGAGCGGGACAACGACGTCGATCACTGCCAAGCCATCGCGGATCGACACCGAGCCCTCGGCGCGGGCGTCGCCGCGCACCGGCCACCAGCCGAGTGCACGTAGTTCGAAATACACCTTCGATGCCGCAGGATCGAGGACATGGCGGCGATCGCCATCGGCCAGCACCGGCAGCGCCGCCAGCAGCATCAGCAAGGCTGAAGCCAGAGCACGCATTCGTCCCGGTCAGGGTGCCCAGAATGCGCGAAGCTGACCGCGGCCCGGTTCGACCAAGCCTTCCGGCACGTCGATCACCGCCATACCCGACGTCGGCATGCCTCGGTGTGCTTGCGAGCGACCTTCGACCAGCAGCGCGACGAGTTCCTCAACGCCGGGATTGTGGCCAACCAGCAGGACTGTTTCGGTCGGCCCGGTGGCGTTGAAGACGTCGAGCAATGTGCCCGGCGTACCGTCGTAGATGCGCGCGTTGAAGCCGACGGTATCGCCGAGGCGGTCGGCGACAATCTGCGCAGTCGCCTCGGCGCGAGTTGCCGGCGACGACAAGATGCGCGGCACACGACCGTCGAGCATCTTCGCCAGTGCGTCAGCGGCGCGCCCCGCCTCGACGCGGCCGCGTTCGGAGAGATCGCGCGAGAAATCGGCGCCATCGGCGCTTTGCGCTTCGGCGTGGGCGTGCCGCAAAACAATCCAGTGTCGAATCATGGGGTGCTCGGTGGTGGGGTGACCATCTGGATCGGCAACGCATTGCGCGTCCAGCTACCGCTCAAGGGTGCCGGCAACACGATGGCGGTGTCGAGTGTTCCGGTGGTCTGTGACTGATAGCTGCGCGTGATATTGCCAGCCGGAAGTGGAAAGCTGCCGAAATCCGCGAACACCGGGCAGGACGGACAATGGACGAGGTAGGCATTCAGCGGCATTTGACCGCTGCTGCCGGTTGCTTCGCCCAGCGCCCAACGTGGTTCGTTGGCGTTGTCGAAGATATAGCCGAGGAACCCGGTCGCGCTCTGGCTGTTGACGATATGTTCGTCGATCACCACGCCCCAACCCGACTGCCCGGAATTGAACCAGCCGCCGGAATGGTTCGGATTTGGCACCGCCGTCGGCGAGAACGCGCGCGACAACTTGTCCGCTGCCCAGACGCCGTTGAACTCCCACGTGTTGATGTAGACCGAGTCGTCGTCACCACGCGTGAACTGCGCCGAACCAACACTCGTCACCGCAGTCGTGAACGGTGCCGACGACGTCCGCGTCACCTTGAGGATGCTCGCTGGAGCCTGTGCCAACGCCGGGTTCCATTCGCCATTGACGATGTACCAGACGGGCGTGCGGTCGGATTTTCCGGTGAACCAAGCAGAACTGAGGATATTGCCGTAATTGAACAGGTTCTGGCCATTGCCGCTACGGTTGAAGTTCAGGTACAAGCCACCGGGCTGTGGCAGCGCGCCGATGCTTTGCACCTGAGCCGCACACTGCGTCGCGACTTGGCAATTGCCGGCGCTCGGCATAGCCACATCGAGCACCGAGGTTGGCGCGAAACTGTAGGCGTTATCGCCAACCCCACCGAGATAGCTGACGACCGCGCGCGAACCACATTGTGCGGCGGGATCGACATAGGCTTTCACGGTCACGTTGGCACTGCCCGCGACCGCCAAATCACCGAGTGCACTGGCTGCCGACACCACATGCACCTTGCCTTCGGCCAGCGCCGCCGGCAAGGCCGTCGGATGGAAGAAGCACAGCGCAGTCGCAGATGGTGCGGCATTCGCGCTGTCGCACTTGTAGTCGAAGCGGATGCTTTCGTCCGGGCTCTGCAGACCGATCGAGGCATTGCTGCCGCTGGTCGGATCGGCGGTGACGTATTGGTGCACGATCTCGTAACTTTGGTCGTAAAGAATGGTCTGGAACACGGCACTGCCGGTGGCCGTGCCGCCGCTCGAATAGCGACCCATGTTGCGCCACTCGAACACGGTGCAGCCCTGACTGGTGCTACCGGCATCGGAGGCACGCGGGCAGGTGCCGAAATGCTGGTGCTTGAGGCTGCCGCCGGACTGAATCACCAGATCGTCGTGCAGCACCTGCACCCGGCCATCAATCACACCTTGGTGCGCATCGACGCCGCAAGCCGCAGTGTAATCATCGCCACCATCGGCGGCATTGGTCGACAGGTAGCCATTGGTTGACATCATCAGTTCGGTGATGTCGCGGTCGTAGAACCGGAACGGCGAAGCGCCGCCGACACTGAGTGCGGCGACATAGCCTTCGTCGTTGGCGCCGGCGTTGGTCACATGGGTTCCGACCGATGGCATCAACGCGCTGGCACCGCTCATATCGACCGGCTGGTATCGGCAGGACGAGGACGTGGCACTCGCCAACGCACGATAGCCGTAATTGTCGCTGACCCCGCTGCTACCGCTGCCGCTGACCCCGACTGCGGTACCGCCGGTGAACACGGCATAGCCATCGGTGATCTGGTCGTCACCGGCATTGTTGATGTGCACCGGCAAATTCCAGATTTCCCCGGGTTCGATGTTGGAATCGCCATCGCCACAACTCTCGCTGGCACTGTCATTGCTCGTCACCACAAGTTGCGGGCCACGCAGCGAGAAGGCCTGTGACGCGACGGCACTGCACCCGGTCGCGTCGATGACGTTGACCACGACGGTCGTGCTGCGCCGGCTCGGGTAGGCGGGTTGTACCGAGGTGGTACCGGTGACGCCGGTGGTACGACGATCACTGTTGCCATCGCCATCGATATCCCAATCGACCGAATACGGGCCAGTACCTCCGGAGATCGCGACGCTCATCAGTGCGGTCGTGCCGGCACGGGCGTTTGCGTCAAGAGTCAGCGTCACCGTCGGCTGTAGACACGTCGATTTGCCGTCGATGGCGGTCGCCCCGGTGCTCCCCGGGTCGAGCCAGTCTTTCACCCGCGTCGCCGACGTGCCGCCACCTTCCCAGGCGACGTTGAGGCGCCCATAGTAATCGTCGAAGTTGTAGTCGCAGCTCGCCGCGCCGCCGGACAACACGCCAACCAAGCGTTTCTGCGGGTTCAGCAAGACCGAGCCAGACGACCCTTGCTCGGTGGTGCCAAGGTCCCAACCGGAGACGTGCCAATGCTTTTCGCCGGGCACGCCGCTTGGCGCAACATCGGTGCTGAGCAGCGGCTGATTCTCGAAGCTGATGCGTTTCTCGTGTCCGGACGGATGATGGATACCAACCGCCGACGCGGGCACCGTGTCGCCACGATCCCACCCTAACCAGAACGCATTCGCGCTGGTTGGCACGGCAGTATTCAATTCGACCAGGGTGGTGTCGGCGGGCGGGTAGGTTGCGCGCAAGGTGGCGCCGCCGGCCTGCGCGATCGAGTTCCCTGAAGCGTTGATCGGCATTCCACTCGCGCTGCCGCCTGGCGTTCGGCAGGTCGGATTTTCGTACTTCCAGTAAGCCACCAGCGAATTCGCATCCGACTGGGTGCTGATGCAGTGGTTCGCGGTACTTAAATAGCGCTTGTTGTCCTGCGCCGTGTTGTTCACCAACTGTCCGGTACACAAGCCACCGCCGATCGAATAGCGCGCCACCGCATTGATCTGGTCGCGATAATTGTTGCCTTCCGGACACGCCACATCGACGTTGCAGCTACCCGACTTCGCGAACGGCGAGTCACCACTCTCGATCGAGCGATAGGCCTGTTGCACGCTCAAAATACCGAGTTGCAACTGATCGTGTGCGCGTTTCGGAACCAATACTTCGAGATAGGCGACATCGCCCGGCACATAGGGCGTCCAGAACTCACCGGACTTCGGATTGTCAGCTGCGGTATAGGGCCCGCGCACCAGCGTGCCGGCGGCATCGGTCAACCAGACTTCTGCGCCTTGCGGCAGATGAAAGGGCTTCAGCGCCAGATCGATCGATACCGCACCAGGTGCATCGATGCGTGTGCGCCACAGGTCGAAGTGGCTGTCAACTTCGTCCCATCGTCCAACCGCGAACTTGCTACGGTCGGCCAGACTGACCGCGGCTTTGTGCATGATCGCGTAGCGCAGTGGTGCGCCCTTGTCGGCCAACGCATCTTCGGCCAGCGCCTTCTCGGCGTTCAGCACCGGCGTCTGCACCGGCCGGGCGGCCGGGTCGAGCGCGAGTTGATAACGCTGGCTCGGCAACTCGGTCGCCATGACCAGCACGGGAATACTCAGGGCCGCGAGCCAAAGCCCGCAGGTATATCGCTTCATAAGGGAACTCCCGACAACGGATGGGCCAAGCATACAACTCACGCCTGCCGTCGCCGTGATGCACGGCACCACCATTCAGGTGCAATCGGCCTTCGACAAAAGCGCGCTTTCCGGACACAGTAGCGATCTTCGATCCATCGCCCGCCATGCCCGACCTCGATAATCTCGCCAGCCTGATCCGCGCCGGTCACCCGGTCATCATCATCGACACCGCCGAGGAAACACGCGTCGTCGAGAGCTTTCGCCATGTCATCAGCAAAGTCTGGCGGCCGCTGTACAAGTGGAGCCTGACCGACGGTCTGCAACGCCTCGACATGACCCTCGACGAACCGCTGCTGGCCGCCGCTGAAGCCACCGCGACACTGCAATTCATCAAGGAGCAGAAGGAACGCGCGATCTTTCTGATGTGCGATTTTCATGGCTACCTGCGCTACCCGATGACGATGC
>Ga0073899_10002060_pt1 | contig 18179 bp, 15 predicted proteins | sample KloWWTmetaKNB5Ph_FD_88975 | JGI IMG/M metagenome (GOLD analysis project Ga0073899, IMG submission 88975) | Active sludge microbial communities from Klosterneuburg, Austria, studying microevolution and ecology of nitrifiers - Klosterneuburg... | ecosystem: Engineered > WWTP > Aerobic digester >... | reverse complement strand
TTCGCGCGCGGAAAGATTCCTTTTTCGTCAATCTCCATTGCGTTGGGAGCGATGACATCGGCGATCACTTTTTCTAATGCTTCAAGATAAGATGGAACAGCAGGGTGTGCAGACATGGATACTCCTTTTGAAGTCGTTGATTATCTGACTTGAGCCAGACACGATACAAGAGCCTTCCAGAGTTTGGAAGTCGTTCGGAATGATTCAGTTAACCTACCACACCACGATACAAGTTTCAGTTCGACGGATGCCCACGGCGCCCGCAATGCCTGTGGTTATTCAGTTGCCCAGCGATTGCAGGTCGGGGCTTTCGACAAAAGCGATCATGTCGTAGCGTCCAGTCACCGCATGGACTTGCTTGATGACAGAACCTTCAAGTTCCATGCCCGGCAGTTCTTTCATCAAGTCTTGCACGCGAGTGGGTTCTGCTTCGATTAAGACGTATGCTTGGATCATTGTTTTCTCCTTGAGCTTCACACGGAAGCCGAAATTTTTCTAGCCTCAGGTAAACGTCATCAGCGGCACGCCGCCAGTTTGATACATCGCTTCCAACTGTGCCTTGACGCGCTCCACAGCAGGCGCGAGCGGAAGAAAATTCTTGCTCACTTGCATATCTGCATCGGTGGATAGAGGGTGCCAGAAGATGCCATCCAAATTTACGGTAATTTCGGGAACTAAATTGCCCATCCCCAATTTGATGCCCTCTTTTGAGTAACCGCGTTTCGCCAGCGGGCGGATGAAATGGTCTTCATCGAGAATTCCAACAGAACGATGGAACTCGCATAATTTTTCAAGATGAGCGGAATTCGCGGGTGTTTCCGTTGTGCCGAGCCGAACGCGGAAACCCGATTCTTGCAGAAGTTTGATTCCTTCCACAGTTTTTTCCCATGTGCCAGGTCCGCGATAAGCATCATGGTCTTCGGGTCGTCCGCCATCCAAACTAACTTGAACGATCAGGTTATCGTTAGCGATCGCGCGCAATTTTTCAAGACGCGCGCCGCGCAACAGCATGGCATTGGTCAACACCGTCGTTTTGATGCGCTCCGACGAATACGCCAGCATGTCGTAGATGTCGTTGAGAAGGAACGGCTCGCCGCCTGTGAAGAATACATGCTCGAAGCTGAGCGCAACCGCTTCATCCACCAGCCGTTGCACGTTGTTGACTCCCAACGCGCGACGCGGCACATTGGGACCTGACTTTGCCACGCAATACGAGCATTTGAGGTTGCAATCGTAATTGGTGTACAACCACAACTTCCACAACAACGCGGGTTGCTCGCTGGTGGAAGTCTGCTGGGTCAGTGTCTGCGCATCATTCATTCATCGGCTCTGTAAGGAAGGATGGTCAAATCATAAACTCCAATGCACGCCGCATCCCTTGCATGGAGCGGGCGGCTGGTCGCTGAGCAGGCTTGTGCGCCATGCTTGATAACGTTCATCGTTCCAAATTTCGTCAAAACTTTTCTCGAACAAGTTGCCCATCTTCAGGCTTTGATAATCGTTCGTGGCGAACGGGCTGATACAACACGGCAGACAATTCCCGTTGGCGGTGACGTACGCCGTCGTCCACGGGCGCAGGCATCCCCGCCAGGGTTGGTGATCGCGCAGCATCGCCGCAGACAGACTTCGGCGTGGGTCGGTCGCGCCGGACGCCCGCAGGATGATCCCGTTTTCTTTGGCGATCTCCTCGGCTTCGGCAATACACCGATCGGCGAGTTCGTCGAAATCATCGAACAGCGCATGTCCCGCATCCATCAAACCCGGAGCGTGATCGTGGTCGAGGTAATAGACCATCCGCTGAACATACACTTCTTTAATTCCCATACGGTGAGCCAGCCGAATCAGGTCGGGAAGTTCTTCGATATTCTCCCGCATCCCCGTCATCCAAATGGACGCCTTGGGCTTGGCGGCATTCATCTTTTGTTGAAGCTCGGAAAATTTTGCGAGGTTGCCAACGATCTTATGCAACAACGGCGCGCCGCGGATCTTTGCGTATGTTTCCGTTTTCGCGCCGTCAATCGAACAGCGCATCTCGTCCAGTCCGCTTTCGATCAGTTTGCGTCCCCATTCTTCATTCAATAAAGTCGCGTTCGTATTGAACAATGTGGTCACGCCGCGTTGTTTCAGGTGCGCGATCATTTGCGGCAGGTTCCTGTTGATCAACGGCTCGCCGATGCCGTGTAAGACGGCGCGTTCCATTTTGGGGAACTGCTCCGCGATCCTCAGGAAGTTTTCCCATGAGAGAGTCTGCGGCTCTTCATAACTCGTGAAAGTCCGCGGGCAGGTCTCGCACAACAGGTTGCAGTGATTCGTCACCTCGATGAAGACAACGCGCGGCGATTCGGATGCGATCGATTCGCGCAGTTGCGGATCTAAAAACGCGTATGCCGCTGGCAGCGCCTTGTATGTATCTGGAGGAATGGTGGGGATGCTCTTCGATGGGATCATAAGCCCTCGGCGACGATGCGCGCCCGATAAACCTTATCAACTGACTATAACATGCCAGCGAAATCAAAATCATTATGTAATTCTTAACGCCCGACAATTATCTTGCTCGCTACAAGGTGATCTGTTTAAAAGATTTGGATGTTAGTGGCTTTATCGCGATCATTACAGGCTCTGTAAGATATTGAAATCCAAATAAGTCATACAGATATGAATAAAAAGATTCTCTTATTCATCCTGATCTTGACCGCCTGCCAGCCCGCTACTCCTCAAGCGACGCCATCCGCTTCATCCCCACCCGCGCCTGATTCACCTCAATCAGCCGCTACCTACCTCCCAGCCGAATCACCCCCACGCGGCGCCGAGAACGAATTCACCACCGACTTCAATAAACATTCTGTGCCGTACAGCGAAATCCTTTCGGGAGGTCCGCCCAAAGATGGGATCCCGTCCATAGACCAGCCGCAATTCATCCCTGTGAATGACGCGAGGTTGGCTCGGCGGTTGCGTACTCGCGATCGCTTGATAGTCAAATTCTCGAATTCACTTTCGCCGACGGAAAAATTCTAGATACACAGACAGGCAGTGAATGGAACATCTTCGGCATCGCCATTGCGGGAGAGCTGAATGGCAAGCAACTCGAGCCTATAGTCTCCATCAATCACTTCTGGTTTTCGTGGGCGGCATTCAAGCCTGAAACCAGAGTCTTTCAACCGTAATTTGAAAACATATTGGGATGAATACTGCCGTGAATCAAAAATCCCCGCAATTTTCATCGCGGGGATTTTTTGTCAGACTGATTCAGTCAATTAGCCTAAAACAACTACGTTCGCGGCTTGAGGTCCCTTCGGTCCCTGTTCGACAGTGAACTCGACCTTCTGTCCCTCTTGCAGGTTCTTGAACCCATCGCCTTGAATGGCGGAGAAGTGCACGAAAACATCGGGTCCGCTTTCGCGCTCGATGAATCCGTACCCCTTGGTCCCATTGAACCATTTGACTGTACCGTTGATACGATCCGACATGTTTGCCTCCTATGGCAATAAAAAATTTGGAGGTAACCACGTATTGCATCGGAATCGCCGCAACGGCGAAAAAACAAAGTGGCTCACGGACGATCCGTGAGCCACCTGGTACTTCCAAAGCAAACTACTGGTATCCTACGCCGCTTAAGATAACATGAGTAAGGCGCGATGTCAATGAAATTGACAATTTATTTTGCCTTCACCAACGTCAATTTTTCTTTTCCAAGCCGATAGTTCCCATTATGTGTCAGCACCTGCTCCACCAAATCTTCGGGGACATCAACAAGCGTGAACTTATCCTCGATGCGAATTTTTCCAATGGTGTAGCCCGGAATATTCGCGTGGAAAGCGATCGTGCCAACGATGTCACTCGGGCGAATTCCACTCGACTTGCCTTTGTTCACCTTCAAGCGGACCATCCCCTCCTCATGCGACGTATCGCCGCGCTGACGTTGCGAAGCGCCCCCGTGGGGCTGCCTGCCTCCCCTCCCGGACTCTCCGCGTCCTTCAAACTTCTTTCCTCTTTCCTCTTTCCACTCTCTACCTTCATCTTTCCTTTTGAAATCGGTTTTCACTTCGCCGATTTCATCAATCGGTCTCTGCTTCTCATCCGCGCGCGCAATCTTGATCGCCGCCGCGGCAATATTCAGCGGATCGTGTCCAGCCGTGATCAGTTCCTGTACCATTTCAAGTTCGCGCTTGAAGCGTCCGCGCCCAAGCCAGACTTTCATCGTCTCGATCACCTGGTTTTCACGGTGACGATGAATATCGCCAACGGTAGGAAGTTCCATCTTCGTGACTTGTTGCTTGGTCAACGCTTCCACTTCGCGCATACGGCGCCGCTCGCGCGGCGAAAGCAATGTGATGGCAACGCCCGATTTGCCCGCGCGCCCCGTCCGACCGATGCGGTGGATGTACACTTCGGCATCATCGGGGAGATGAAAATTGAAGACGTGCGAAATATCGTCAATGTCGAGCCCGCGCGCGGCAACGTCTGTTGCGACCAAGACTTTCAATTGATTGGCGCGGAACCGTCCAAGCACGCGTTCACGCGCGCGCTGATCCAAGTCGCCGTGAATCGCCTCGGCTGGGATGCCGCGCACGACGAGTTCGTTCGCCAGGGTCGCGGTCTCTGCGCGTGTGCGCGCAAAGATCAGAGCGCTTTTGATCGGCTCGATCTCGAAGAGACGCGTGAGCGCGTTGGTCTTATCCGATTCGTGGATGAGATAGTAGCGCTGTTCGATTGCAAGGGCGGTGAGAGCGCTTCTTTTAACTGCGACAGTTTGAGGGTCGCGCATGAAGCGGTCTGCCAGTTTGCGAATCCGCTGGGGCATGGTGGCGCTGAAGAGGGCAGTCTGCCGTTCCGCTGGTGTCGTCGCAAGAATTTTTTCCACTTCTTCGACGAATCCCATGTTGAGCATTTCATCCGCTTCATCCAGCACGACGGTTTTGATTCCGCTCAAGTCCAGAACTTTTCTTTCGAGTAAATCATTCAATCGTCCTGGCGTGCCGACGACAATGTCTACGCCGCGCTTGAGACTGCTAATCTGCGGACCGTACGGTTGCCCGCCATACACAGCCAGCGCGCGGACGTGAAGATGCTTGCCATATTCGATCATCGAATTGGCAACTTGCAAGGCAAGTTCGCGCGTGGGCGCAAGAATTAATGCCTGCGGGTTTTTTTGTTTTTGAAAATTATGGAGAATGGGGAGGGCGAACGCGGCGGTCTTGCCTGTGCCCGTCTGGGCTTGACCGACCACATCCGCGCCCGTGAGCATGAGCGGAATCATGCCCGCTTGGATCGGCGTCGGCGTGGAATAGCCGAGTTCGGTAATCGCCTGCATGAGCTCGTCACGCAGGTTTAAAGAAGTAAATTCGGTTGTCATCGTTTTCCTTTTGCATGTCGTTGCGAGGAGCGGAGCGACGAAGCAACCTCCTCGCACTATTTGCCGATTGTCCACAAGGTAGAGGAGATTGCTTCACGCCTTCGGCGTTCGCAACGACATATGATGGAATGTTCCGACGACTCCGTTTCACTTCCTTCTTGCAAATCAAGCTTCTCTTTTCAGATCAGCCCGCCCAACAAAAAAGCCCGACCAGCGTTCATCGGGCGTTCGGAGTGAGTCAAAACAATTCCCAGATTATTACAGCGGCGGGAGTATAACACGGATTGAACGATACAGGCATTTTGAGAAGGCCGCAGGCCGCGTCCGAGAAACCAAAACCTTGCCACAGATTTCACGAATTCGCACTGATTTTTAAATAAATCCGCGATAATCCGTGAAATCCGTGGCTAAGAATCATCACGCATCAAAATCGCAACTGAAATTTATCTCAAACCGTGTAGAATGGGGCAATCAAGAATGAATATGGACACTCTTCAACCTGGGCAGATGCTTGGCTCCTACCGAATTATCAGTCAGGTCGGCAAAGGAGGCATGGCGACCGTCTACAAGGCGTACCAGTCGTCCATGGATCGGAACGTGGCGATCAAAGTCTTGCCGCGCCAACTGGCGGAGAGTCCCGAGTTTGCGGCGCGCTTCCAACAAGAGGCGCGTATCATCGCGCGGCTCGAACATCCGCACATCCTGCCCGTCTTCGATTTCGGCGAAAGCGACGGCGTCACCTATTTCGTGATGCGCTATCTCGAAGCGGGGACGCTCAAAACAAAAATGGAAGCGGGTCCTCTTTCGCTGAGCGAGATTGACCGCCTCTTCACGCAACTCGCCGAAGCGTTGAATTACGCGCACGGGCATGGCATTGTGCATCGCGACCTCAAACCCGCCAACGCACTTATAGATGGAGACGGGAATTTATTCCTCACCGATTTCGGCATCGCTAAACTTTTAGAAAGCGCCTCCCCTCGCCTCACCCAAACCGACGCGATCCTCGGCACGCCCGCCTACATCAGCCCCGAACAAGCAAAAGCCGAAACGGTCAACCAGCGCTCCGACATTTATTCGCTCGGCATCATTCTCTATAAAATGGTCACAGGCAGCGTGCCGTTCGTCGCCGATACGCCGCTCGCCGTCATCCTCAAACACATCAGCGACCCATTGCCTCCGCCGTCCATCCTCAAAAAAGATATTCCCGAATCCATCGAACAGGTCATCCTCAAAGCGCTCGCCAAAGAACCAGATAATCGCTATGCCACTGCATCGGAATTTCTCTCCACATGGAAGCGAGCGCTGGAAGAAAAGGAAACAGCCCCACACACGCCCGAACCGAAATCCACTCCCGCCTCTCCCGCAGGGAGGATTGATTCGGCTCCCCCAGCCGTCCCATCCTCTTCCGGCAGAGGGCGCGCGGGCTGGATCGTTGGCTGTCTTGCCGTTGCATGTCTCATATTTTCCATTGCGGGCGTTGGCATCGTCTATTTCAATTGGCAAACGCCCGCCTTTCTGATTCCCGCCACATCCACTCCATTCCCAACTCAACCTCCGCCGCCCGCAGACACCGCCACGCCGATCAGCAACATCCTCTTGCAAGATGATTTTTCTCAAAACGATCAATGGGGCACGCTCACCGACGCGGATTACTCCATTGAATACGATGGAGAAGCGCTACGGATGAAGGTCTTCCAACAAACAAGTTGGTTCGTATGGAGCACGGCAAACGACGAAGCGTACCAGAATATCCATATCGAAGTCACCGTCACCAACAACGATGGCGAACCATCCACCGCCTTCGGAATTATGTGCCACCTGCAAGACGCGAGCGACTCGTACTACTATCTCGTCATGACCCCCGCCGGGGATTACGCGATCGCCCTCGCAAAAGAAGGCGAGACCGACCTATTCTTAACCAACGACGATCAATGGGATCATTCCGATTTGATCGCGCAAAACAACGCCGCCTATCGCATCGGCGCGGACTGCGGCAACGGCAGGCTCACCCTGTACGTGGATGGTCAACAGATAGACTCCGTCACAGACAGCGCCTTCACCAGCGGCATCGTTGGTCTCTACGCGTGGAGCGGTGAAAATGCGCGCACGGCAGATGTCACCTTTGACGATTTCATTATTACAACGCTTGAATAAATTCGCCTCCGACCGCGTCGCGGTGTTAGCCGCCTTCCTGCTGTTCATCGCCACCGCCGCGTACTACAACATCCCCGAACCTGAATTCCTCAACACTACATTCGGCTGGGAATACGGCAACATCGCCGCATCGCTCGCCCTCGGGCATGGATTCGCCAACGCCTTCACGCCGCAGAGCGGCGCTACCGCATGGATGCCGCCGCTGTTCGTGTTTTTCCTCGCGGGCGTGTTCAAGATATTCGGCGTCAAATCACTGGCTTCGATGTGGCTGGTACTCGTGGTCAAATATGCCGCGCTCGCCGCGTCGCTGTATTTTCTGCTTTCCGTTGCCCGGCAGGCAGGGTACGGGAAATTCAAACACCTTCTGTCGCTGATCTTCATCACGTTGGTCTTTTTCAACCGCGATGCCTTCTTCCGTTCCCTGCATGACGATTGGGTGAATCTGTTTTTTGTGTGCTGGTCATGCTATGCGCTTTCAAAACAGGTTTTTGAATCCTTCGAATCAGCCCGCCTGCATTTATATAGTCTGTCGATACTATTGCCGCTGACCAACCCCGCGCTCACCCTGGCATTTGCCCTCGCGGAGGGGTTCATCCTCCTGTCCCGTCCGCAAGGCAGACCGCTCTCCCACCGTTGGAAACCCGCCGCACTGTTCCTCCTGATCGCCGCCTCCACGCTGGCATGGGCGGCGAGAAATTATCAGGCGTTCGGCGCGCTCATCCCCATCAAATCCAATTTTTGGTACGACTTCTATCAGGCAAACGTCCTCGATACCGACGGGCTGACCACCAACGAAACATTCGCCAAATATTACCTCATCAACAAAAACGAGAACCAACAACGCTATCTGGCGGAAGGGGAAGCCCGGTTTACCGCGTCGTATTACGGCTTATCCACCGCATGGATTCGTGTTCACCCATCGCAATGGCTCGCCAACATCGGCAGGCGCGCCTTCAGCGCGTTCGTCTACTCGCATTATGTGGAAGACATTCCGCACACCACGCCCAACGCGCTGACTGGGGAAGACATCCAAACCTTGCAACATGCCGGACTGATCTACATCGACGAATCAAATGTGCCGTATTGGATTTCCACCTCCCTGTCTCAACGCGAATTCGAGGCGCAGATCGCCCCGCTGAACCTTGGCGACCCCTCCGCGGTGGTTCAAGATTGGTCCCGCCAAACAGCCGCGCTCGAGGCTCACAAACGAAGCTGGAAGATCGTCGTGAAAACCATCTTCCTGTCCATCGTCCCATCGCTCTGCATCGTGATCGGATTGCTCATCCGAAAAATTCGCGCAAACCCGGTCTTCTCGCTCGCCGTCCTGCTCTACCTGACCTATCTGGCTCCGTACATTGTCACATCTTTCTATCGCCGCTATCAGACGCCGCTGATCGGCTTGCAATCCATATTCATTTTTCTAGCCGCCTGCGCGTTGCTTGAACAACTATTGCCAAAAACCTCAGCCACAGATTTCACGGATTCGCACTGATTGGCTTAAAAAATGAAATGCGTCCAAAACACATTGTGTAAGGTAATCAGTCCATTGTTATAATTCCCCTCGTGGATCCAAAAACCCTGCGCGTCCTTGAATACGACAAAATCCGCGAACGGCTCAAAGCCTTTTGCGATTTTTCCGCGTCGATGGAACTGGCGCTTGCGCTCGAGCCAACCGATTCATTCGACCTTGCAATTGCCCGCATTGCCGAAACCAGTGAAGCGCGTTTATTATTTTCCACGAACGACAACATCGGCATCGGCGGCGCGCACGACATTCGCCAAGCCGTCGATCTCGCCGCGCGCGGAGGCGTGCTTGACCCTCAACAAGTTCTGGATATCAAGTCCACGCTCATTTCATGCCGCGAGTTGAAGAAATCGCTCGAACGTAAAACGGACGAAGCCCCGCGTCTTTCGCAACTTGCGGCTGGTTTGCCCGACCCCCATGGAATCGTGGATGCGGTCACGCGCATCCTCTCAGACCGCGGCGAGGTGTTGGATTCCGCCTCGCCAAAACTTGCCGACCTGCGCCGCCAGATCAAAATCGCGCACGGACGGTTGATGTCGCGCTTGCAACGTTATCTCACCGAATCCGCGAACAAATTGCAAGAGCCGATCATCACCCAACGCGACGGACGTTATGTGATTCCTCTGCGCGCCGAGTTCAAAGGAACCATCAAAGCCGTTGTCCACGATCAATCCTCCAGCGGCGCGACGTTGTTCGTGGAACCGCTTCCCGTCGTGGAACTCAATAACGAACTACGCGAACTCGAATTGCAAGCCCGCGACGAGGAGCGAAGAATCCTCGCTGAACTTTCCGCACAAGTCGGCGAACACGCGGAGGAGTTCAAATACGGCGTTGAAAATCTTGCCATGCTTGATCTCATCTTTGCAAAGGCGAAGTATGCGGAGGAGTTGAAGGCGAGTGAGCCAATACTGGGTCAAAGGTCAAAGGTCAAAGGTCAAAAGTTTTCTGAGGCAAGCGACTTGCAACCTTCGACCTTCGACTTTCCACATATAAATCTCACTCACGCTCGCCATCCTCTCCTCGATCCTCAACACGTCGTGCCGATTGACGTCAACCCGAAAGAAGGCACGCGCGCCACCATCATCACAGGTCCCAACACGGGCGGCAAGACTGTCTCGCTCAAAACAGTCGGCTTGCTCGCCCTCATGGCGCAAAGCGGATTGCACATCCCTGCGCAGAGCGGCTCGGAGATTCCATTTTTTCACGCGGTCTATGCCGACATCGGCGACGAGCAATCCATCGAACAGTCGCTCAGCACATTCAGCGGACACATTACGAACATCATCCGCATCCTCAAGCAGATCGACCATCGCTCGCTCGTCATCTTCGACGAACTCGGCGCGGGCACCGATCCGCAAGAGGGCGCGGCATTGGCGCGCGCGATTCTGAGTCACCTGCTCGAAACGGGATGCACAATCCTCGTCGCGACGCACTACCCCGAACTCAAATCCTTCGCGCATTCCACCGAAGGCGTGGTCAACGCGTCGCTTGAATTCGACATCCAGACTCTGCGCCCAACCTACCACCTCACACTCGGACTCCCTGGACGCTCCAACGCCCTGCTCATCGCCCAGCGACTCGGTCTGCCCCAGCCGATCATTGATTCAGCCAAGGAAGAGATTCACCCCGACGATCTCCGCGCCGACAAATTGCTCGACGACATCCGCAAGGAACGCAACCGCGCCTCGCGTGAACGTCAGAAGTTGGAAAAAACGCGCGACAGGCTCGAAACGCAAACGAAAGAAATCGAAAAGAGACTCGAAAAGATAGAAGACGAGCGCCGCGAAGTCCTTGCCAAAGCCCGCGCCGAGGGCGAACTCGAAGTGGCAGTGTTGAGAAGTAATATTGACTCGTTGAAGTCACAACTCAAAAAAGCAAAGCAACCGCTTGAAGCATTGAAGGCAATTGAAGACAAGATCGAACAAGTTGAAACAAAAATCACCGCTCCCGTCGAAAGAAAACCCGACCAATCTCCAATCGCTAATCTCCAGTCTCTAAATCTCGGAGAGCGCGTCACCGTCAGCGCGTTGAATGCTGAAGGCGTGGTAACAGCCATCACCGAGTCGGATGCGGAGGTGCAGGTCGGCAGTCTGCGCGTGAGGGCGAGGCTGGCAGAGTTGGAGAGGAAATCGAATAACGAGTCAAACGTCGAAAGTCAAAAGTCGATTGACCTTCGACCTTTGACCTTTGGCTCAGGGAAATCGCCCGGTCTCGAACTAAACCTGCGCGGCAAATTGGTGGATGAGGGACTCGATGAGTTGGAAAAATATTTGGAGCGCGCCTATTCAGCGGGGCTGTTGTTCGTGCGAATCGTGCACGGCAAAGGGACGGGCAAAATGCGCGACGCGGTTCGCAACGCGTTGAAGTCGAATGAGTATGTTTCTTCTTTTGAAGAGCCAAAGGATAATGAAGGCGGCGCGGGTGTTACGGTGGCGAAGATGGCGAAATAGACGTCCGACGATGGACCATGGTCTAACGTCCATGGTCTGCGGTCAGTAGTCCGATTTGTGCGGGGCAGAAATATGGATATTCAAGTGTTCGTCTACGCTAAAGACGCGCCGCCGTAAAAGGGCAGATAAAGAATCATTCCTTCTCGCCGCTCGCTTTCATCCACGCCTTCTTCATGTTCAGCGCGTCGTCTTCCATGATCGGGCTTTCGCACAAGATGCGCCCCCCACACTCGAACTCCCTCAACACCTGAAACAAAAAATTGATCTTCAGATCAGATTCCGCCAGCGCCAGGTGATGCTTCTCACCCTTGGGACCATATTCGATTCCCGACAGGTGGATGTGCAAATTCTTCAACGCTTCTTTCCCCAGTGCGGCTTGATACGCTTCGAGCAGTTTGGTCCACTCTTGCGCCGTGTTCATCGTTCCATCGCCGGGGCGGGCATGCAGGTGGGCAAAGTCGAGGCAGGGTTGCACATTCTTGATCGCCTTGCTCATCTCCAGCGTATCTTCCAACGATCCCAACATTGCGGATTTGCCCATCGTCTCCGGGCGAAGGATGACCGGATTGCCCTTCTTTTTTAGTTCATCGGCGCAACCCTTCAAACGCGGGACAGACACTTTCAACACCTCCGCAGGCGGGCGCTCAAAATATGAACCGGGATGAAAAATAATATCCGTTGCGCCGGCGAGGTTGCCGTAGTGGGCCGCATCCATCAGGCGCTTGCGCGACTTGGGCCACTCCTCCTCTGTCGCGTTCAAGTTGAAAAAGTACGGCGCATGCACGCTCAACGAAACGCCCTGCTCCAAACCCGTCTGCTTGATCGCCGCGCAAGTCTCCTCCGAGACGCGCACCGACTGCACCCAGCCCAACTCGAACGCGGTCAAGCCGATGGATTTACTGAACTGAATCGACCCCACCGACCCGCCCGGCTTCTTGGGCGCGCCGATCGGCGAACCGACTGTGCCGAATTGGAAAGAAAGTGTCATAACAATCTCCAGTCTCTAGTCTCACATCTCAAGTGATCAGTTACCAGTGAACAGTGATATAAGCCGCGCCCACAACGGCGGCCCCAGGATCAACAACCCGATCAACACGCCCGCCAGCGCGGCGATCAACACCGCGCCCGCGCCCACATCCTTGCCGACCTTCGCCAGCGGGTGTTTCTGCGGGCTTGCCAGGTCCACGACGGCTTCGATGGAGGTATTAATGAACTCGGCAGTGAACACCATGGCAATGGTCAACACAAGCACAGCCCAATCGCGCGGGGGGATCTGCAACCAAAAGCTGAGGAGGATCACCATGGTGGCGGCGAGCGAATGGACCCACGCGTTGTGCTGGGTTTTCAGCACATACATCCAGCCGCGTAAGGCATGACCAAAGGCGGCAATGCGGGAAAGGATAAATGTTTTCATAGTACCTACTGCGTATGGCGTACTACGTAACCCGCAGCACGAAGTACGCGGCAATTACTCCTCTCGAATTTGAATCTTGCCCAAACCCAATGATTCCAAAATCTCGGCTTGCGCCTTCCACATCTTCTTTTTCTCGTTGGCTTTGGCATGGTCGTGACCCAGCAAATGTAACGCGCCATGCACTACAAGCAGTTGCGCTTCTGATTCAAGCGGGTGACCGGCGGCTTTCGCCTGTGCCTTCGCGCGCGGAATCGAAATGAGGATGTCGCCGAGGTAGGGCGAGCCAGTTTCAGGGTCCGATTCGGAAGCGGGGAAGGATAGCACATCCGTCGGCGCGTCGATTCCCAGATAATCCCGATTCAGTTTTTGCAGGCGTTTGTCGTCTGTAAGAACAATGGACAGGTCGGCATCAGCGGATCGCTTTTGATGTATTAACGTCGCGCGCGCCGCGCGTTCAAGAAGCGCTGTAGGAAAGTCAAATTTCGATTCGATATGGATCATTATTTCATGCTCCCGGCGGCGTTCCCGCCGCCGTCCCACGGGGTTGCTTCGCGAAGGATGGCGGCTTAAGCGATTTATTTCCTCGGCGCGGTCAGCACATTCGTCACTGCCGACTCTTCCTTCGGATACGATACGCGCGGATGGTGCGTGCCGCGCAATACATTGACGAACGATTCGGTGATGATGCTCAGGTCGCGCAGGGTGAGTTGGGTGTTGTCGAATTGTCCCTGCTTTTGCGCGGATTCAATGGTGGAGAGCACAACCTTTCGAAGCGCTTCTTCATCCTGTGGGCGTTCGGCCCGGGCGCGGGCTTCGACGCCATCTGCCAGCATGAGCAACGCGGTCTCACGCGAACGCGGGCGCGGACCCGGATAGCGAAAATTTTCCTTATCCACTTTCGACGCGTTTCCGCCAGCGGCTTCGATGGCTTTATTGAATTGGTAGCGCGTGATCATCGTGCCGTGATGTTCGAGGATGAAATCGTCGATGCGGCGCGGCAGGCGATATTGGCGCGCCAGCGCGACCCCATCGGTAACGTGCGCGATGATGGTCGCCGCGGCTTGGGCGGGGTCCATATCGTCGTGCGCGTTCATTTGTCCTTGCGGTTGATTCTCGATGAAGAACATCGGGTTCATCGATTTGCCCACATCATGGAACAACGCGCCGACGCGAGTGAGTAGGGCGTCGGCGCCGATAAGTTCAGCTCCCTGCTCGGCGAGGTTTGCCACCTGCAAACTGTGTTGGTACGTGCCGGGCGCGCTCCGCAAAAAGAATTGCAACAACGGCGAATCGGGGCGCGAGATCTCGATGAGTTGCAATGCGGTGGTGAGACCGACCGTTTGGGCAAGGAAGTATTGCAGTAAAAGGGCGATGCTCGAGGAGGCAAGCCCGCTGACAACGGCGGCTCCGCTGAGTTCGAGCAGACCAGCCCCATCTGTCGGGGTGAACGGGAGGCGGAAGGCGATCAACACGATGATGCCCGCCCAGGCAACGGCAATGCCCGCGCGAAAGAACGTCCACACGCGCCGCGCGGCGCCAAGCACGAGCACGCCGGTCAGCGAGGTGATGAGGTAGTACGGAAGCAGGTCAGGCATGTTCGGCAGGGCGTATGGAGCCAGCAACGCCATGGCCACGGAAAAAACAATCCCCACCTCCACGCCGAACATGGTGGCGATCAACAATCCCATGGCGGGCAGTGGAAAGGCATAGGACACCACCGTCTGATCTGGGATCGTAACCCGCACTGCCACGATGAAGAAGATGAAGATCAAGGCGACAACGAGCAGGTTGCGCGCATCGAGTAGGAACGCCATGCGCCGCCGCGAAAAATATAAACGCACATACATGGCAACCATCAACACCAGCGCGCCCGCGCCGAGATAATCCTGCCAGAGGGTTTCCGTTTTGATCAGGCCAAACTGTTCGAGCGCCTCGAATTGCGGCGCGGTGACGATCTGCCCGCGCAAGACAATGATCTGCCCGATTTTATATTCCACAATGATGGGCGCCACCGCTTCCATCGCGGACTGTTGGGCGGCTTCTGTTAATTCGGCATTCAACGCGCTGTTAGGCTTGACGAAGACCGTGATCAATTCGGCAACCAGCGCAACTTGCTCTTCGCTGAACGACAGGCTGACCAATGAAGGCACGCTGCGCCGCGCCGTATCCACATCCTGCTCGCGGATGCTCCGCCGCATGACTTGTTCGAGCGCGCTCAAGGCTTCTTCCTTGATCGATTCCCAGCGTGTGGGTGTGAGCGCAAGAACTTGTTCGATGGTCTCCGGTTGCAGGTTGAGTTCGCTCATTGAATCGAGAATGGAAAATTTTTGTTCGGCGATGATGGTATCGTTGTCGCGGATGAGGGTGATCTGGGCAAGCGCGGCGCGGAGGCGATCGGTCTGCTGGCGGGCGATGGCAGGATCAGGCGACGCGTACACCGGCGCGACAGATTTCATGGCGGCAAGACGCGCATCATCTGTGCGCACTTTGCTTTCAAATTGCAGGGTGCGCGGGGCTTGATAGTTATTCGGGGAAACATCCCCCACTTGTAAGGTGATGGTGGCAGGGCTGATGATCAACGGCAACACAAGCGCGCCGTAAGAGATGATGCTCGTAAGGACAAGCAATGTAACCTGGAACGCGCGGATGCGCGGAGGCGTTTGCCGTTGCCGCGCGGGAATGATCCCCATATTATTACGAGTACATCAGCCGCAGAACGATAGCGACGCGGAGATTTTTTAACAAAAATTCTCCGCGCCTTTCCGCGCGTTCTGTGGCAATAAAAATCGATGTCATGTTACTTCGGTTGGAGCATTTCCTTCACTGCCGCGCTGACCATGTCGTTTGGCGCGCGCCCCGCCACTTTGGGCATGACGGTTTTCATCACTTTGCCCATGTCGCCGGCGCCCGCCGCGCCGGTCTCCGCGATGGCGGCTTGCACGAGCGCGCGCAGATCTTCGGCAGGCATGGCTTTCGGCAGGAAGACTTCGAGCACTTTGATTTCGGCTTCGTTTTCGGCGATCAAATCGGCGCGGTTCGCCTTCTTCGCCTCTTCGATAGCCTCGCGGCGATTCTTGACCTCCTTTTGGAGCAGGTTGATCACTGCCGTATCGTCGAGTTCAACGCGCTTATCCACTTCCGCTTGCTTCACGGCGGCGAGCGCCATCCGCACCGTGCGCTTGCGAATTTCGTCTCCGCTTTTCATGGCGTCTTTCATGGATTCGTTGAGTTGTGTTTTGATTGTCATGGGAAGGATTATAACTTGAAATGAAGATCACTTCTTCGCGCCAGTGAGCGCAGTGGTGATCCCCAGCCCCACATAGACCAAGCCGGCAAAGTATCGCCCTCCTGTTTGGAATCTCCGGTTGCCGCGCAGTGTGCGCGCAAACGAGCTGATGACAAGCGCGTACAGGCTGTCTGTGACGATTGCCAGCCCCACAAAGATCATACCGAGAAGAAGGTTTTGCGCGACGACGTTTCCCCGCGCGGGGTCGACGAACTGCGGCAGAAATGCAAAAAAGAATAATGCCGTTTTGGGGTTGAGAATATTGATCGCCACTCCCTGCCAGTAGATTTGACGGAGGCTTTCCTGTTTGATCTCGCTTTCCGATCCATTTTCAGGCGAAAGCAGTTTGCGGATTCCCAGAAAGATTAAATACGCCGCGCCGAGATATTTCACCACATCGAACGCCAGCGCGGACGATAACAGAATTGCGGAAAGCCCAAGCCCCGCGGCGACTGCTTGAATAAAATTTGCGGTTTCGATGGCAAGCACAGAGACCAGCCCGGCGGCGCGCCCCTGGCTCGCGCTTCGGGCGGTGATGTAGAGTACTGCCGGTCCCGGCACGAGGAGCAGGGCGAGGGCGGCAAAAATAAATAATGTGAGTTTCGGTGGATCGATCATGACGATGTCTTTCTTTGTTTCTATTTTCAGCGCGATACTTCGCCAGCCTGAAGGACAATTATCCTACCCGCTTGAGAATAATTTGATCAATTCCTTCGGCAAGCCTCTCATCGTCTTTTCGTATTCGATGCGCGTGCGTTTAATGGCGGCTTGCATGGCGTATTCGAATTTGAATCCCTGCGCGGGCGAGTCGAGGTTCATCCACGCGTGCGAATCGCGCGGGATGAGGGGCAGAACGTGAGCGCGAAGCCCCTTGATGAAATATAACAACTCAAGCGGGTTGTACGTTCTGCCGGAGCGCAGGTCGGGGCTGTGGAGCAGGTCGGGGGAAACTGGATCAATTTCACCTGGAGGAGGAGGCGTTTTGCTATCGAAGCGATTCAGCCACAGGGTGACGTAATTCGAATGGGCGTAGAAATCCTGAAACGAGTGAGACATCCGCCCAAACGCCTGCCACGCCGCGACAACATCGTTGTTTTGAAGCGAGGAGAGCGCCAGCGCGCGTTGTTTTTCGATGTAGGCGTCGGTTTTTGCAAACGCGTTATTGTCACAATGGAATTCGTCGTGGCCGAAAAACCCGGTGAAGAATTGGTCTTGTTTGACGTTGGCAGTGGACATCATGCCAAGCGCGCGCGGATGAATCGAATCGCCGAGCGCTTCAAAGATGATTTCGATGTGATATTCGGTGAGCATTCGTCCGATTATAAGCGTGAAAGGATATTCATTGTCAAATCCCTTGCGTAGCCGCAGAGTCCGCAGAGATCTTTGAGAGAATCTTTTTTTATTCTCTCTAGAATTTTGCAAGAGTTCCATCAGGACACGGGTTATAATGCCGCCATGAGATTTTATACCACCAAAGGCGATGACGGCACGACGGGCTTGCTCGGCGAAGGGCGCGTGACAAAATATCACGCGCGCATCGAAGCCGTTGGCACATTGGATGAATCGACTACCGCGTTGGGGCTGGCGCGCGCGCAGTGTTTGGATCCGCGCTCGGGCGGAATCATTTTGGAAGCGCAACGCGATTTGTACAAAATCATGGCGGAGGTGGCGGCGACCCCGGAGAATGCGGAGAAATTCCGCATGATCGACGCGTCGCGCGTGACGTGGCTTGAGGAACAGACCGATGCGATCAGTGAAATCGTCGAAATGCCGAAGGAATTTATCCTGCCGGGCGATTCGCTGGCAGGCGCGGCGTTATCGCTGGCGCGGGCGATCGTCCGCCGCGCCGAACGCCGCGTGGTGGAATTGCGCGATGAGCAGGAAGTAAGCAATCTCGACTTGCAAAGATATTTGAATCGCTTGTCGTCGTTGTGTTTTGTGTTGGAGTTGCTGGAAAATATAGCGGCGGGGCATCAGACGACGTTAGCAAAAGAATA